>Ga0307513_10010267_pt1 | contig 11755 bp, 15 predicted proteins | sample 15_EM_MG_FD_202174 | JGI IMG/M metagenome (GOLD analysis project Ga0307513, IMG submission 202174) | Populus trichocarpa ectomycorrhiza microbial communities from riparian zone in the Pacific Northwest, United States - 15_EM | ecosystem: Host-associated > Plants > Roots > Unclassified | place... | reverse complement strand
AAACGAGGACGGGGTTGAGGGGGGAATACGTCTGGGGGTTATTATGTATGAGATACGTACAGCGCGGCAGAATCGTTAGCGATATTCCCTAGACGCTCTATTAAGCTCTTCTGTTTTGGAATGGGGAGAGTAGGCGGAGGATCGGTGATGAGCTGTACTCTGATACTATTATCTGCGCGCACAGATGAAGGGTCAGTATCGCACAGAGATTCTCTTATGTGGCACGATATTGGCCATCTTGTGAGGCTAGGAGAGGAAGAGTCCACCATAGCGAGATAAAATTGAGATACCTATTATCCAATGCTCACCATTATCGATTTTCTTGCCGTCGAACGTCTTGCATGCGTTTACCCCGTCCCGTCCACGCTGGAAGTGAACAAACGCACAGCCCTTGGAGTGGCCGTTTTCGTTGTGTACGATATACCAGTGCGAGAGTGGCCCGACCTGGCCTACCAGAAGGTCATAAACGTCGGAAGCGGTTACGTCCTGTTGACGACAGATCGAGAAGGATCAGCGGCGAGACAGACAGGAACTGGAATTGAGCCGAGGATCTTGTAATGCAGCCCGGACCTAATGAGATCATACCTTAGGAAGGCCTTGTATGTAAACCTTGCTTCCTGGTTCAGAGATATTCGTGTTGTGGGAAGCGCCGCTCGCAAAATTGTTATAGACCTGCACTGATTGTGGAGACTGGGCTACACGAGCAGGTTGAGCTTGATTCCTGACATTTGGCTTCCAAGCAGGCAACGGGCGACCAGCGGAACCGTGGCCAACAAGGGTGTGACGAGCGGAACGAACTGCTTTAGCTGGTCTGTGGGTCAGTCCTTGGTAATACATCTTCTACGGGACTGCTACAGGCGTCGCAGTGGACACGAGAGCATGAGTCGGGACAAACTGAGGACTCTATTTGGTTGCAAATACAACGTGGCCCAGCCACAAAGCAAGAAGGAGAAATTCCGTATGAAACCCATTCCTCACTACTATCTGGACTGGACAACAACAAATGCTATGAACCATCACTCGCTGCTGGACGGCCCCCACATCGCATCTCTCTATCCTCCCCCTGCTTGTCTCGCGCACGGAAGGGGGAACAAATCAAAGTAATACCTGATTATCGAGGCGTGCACATTCGTACCAAGGTTGAGGCGGAGTAAGTCATCAACATTAAGCGGCAGACCACTTGGATGAGGAGTAAATGTGAGGGTTGAGTTATCTATGCAATACGGTCGTCAAACTGACCACGGCTTACAATGGATCGGACCAGAGAGGACCATCAGAGGTCAATGGGCTTGCCAGCTCGGCCGATTTCGTTCCTCTGTGTGACCGTCAATCGGCGCCAGTCCGACCATGCGAGTCGGTAGGGGCATATAGAGTAGAGTCGAGTGCCCAAAGATCAGTCCTCGGACCGTAGGAGTTACAGGTCCACACCCTCGTGTTCCCGGCCCATCATCGGTTCATACGAGATCTGTGGATACAGCTCTTCGAAGTTATACCCCAACTTAGGGCACTCCTCCCTTCTCCACCGTTTGCCTTTCGCACGATACTAGTAGTTTGGCTTGCCGAGATGTTATTCTTGCTTGTGCGGATCTGTCTCCAACGCAGACCCCTATTCGTTCGCTGCTCTTCAAGCTGATATAGTGTCTCCATAACCTGGACATATGGTAAACAGTCCTTTCAGTCTAAGTCTCGTATCAGGTCCCTCGTCTCTCTTCCCTTGACGCAAGGCAACGTTCCTCGAGTTTATCGTTTCCGAAAACCTCTGTATTTTTCTGTCGACGTGACAAGGCGAATGGCCCAAAAGGGAACTCTATTCCAGATAGTAAACAAGCGAACCTTGATGTTAACATGAGACCCACAAGGCGAAGCAAGAAGAGGTTGAGTGCATACTCGACCTCCCTCTGTTCGCCAGGTACCCACCCCCAAAAAATTTGGCGAGATTGAATGAGACCACTTAATTGAACGAGGCTTCCGTCCGAGTTACCGCGACCAAACATTCTCCACGCTCCATGCTATCTACCTGACACCACAGAATATGCAGTAGGTGGTCATTGATATTTTAATAGCGCAACAATACCAAACGAGGTCTTCACCAAGCTTCTTTGCCTGTGAGCACTATCGAATCGTTTAAAATTGGGTGTTTCTACCTGAAGATGTCATAAGAATCGCGCACACGAACGTGCTGATTTCCTTTGGGTAGAAGAAGAAATAATATTGGGTAGAGAACGTCTTTAAGACGGGATGGAGCGTATGGTACCAGAATTAAAGGTCCGACGCAGCGCAACCTGAGGTTGGTCCACCCCCAACGAGCGCTAGCGGATAGCGTGATTACGAATCGATAGCCGCTTCAGCCTTCTCGACAAAGACGACCTTCGCCAGGATCATATATGACTAGGATGCACCTCGGAGTGCATTAGTTCGTTCCCGGTGTTTCCGTGAGTACAAGAAACCGCGGGAAGCGGCGCAGAAGAACCGCAAAGACGGAAGATAAAGGCCAGATCTAGACGTACCGAGCCTGAGGAAGGCAATCGGTGGTAGAACAAGGTTGGGGTTAGCACTCATCTTCAATTAGGCCATCGCCGACAATCGGAACGTGTGAAAGAGGATGACGAGCCGAGCACTCACGAGTGTTCTGTACTCCCATACGATATGGGTAAAATTATAGCAATGTGTCACGCAAAGGCGGGCCTGCAAGAAACAAAGGTGCATATGCTTGCTTTGTTTCGCTTGACGTGAAATAATTCAACTTTGCGCCGTCCCTTGGAGTCTTCGCCATGAGGCGAACAGGAACCCGGACGGATCGGACGAATCCAGAATGTCTGCGAGGGTCATGTATACATGACCTTTTCTAACGGTGACGGCAGGTGACAGCTCTTTGATAGCCAGCCTCCTGACGGGGCATGCCGGGTGTCGTACCGATCATACAGCATACAGAGAAGGTGGTGCAGTTGGACCAGTGGTATCAAGTGAGGAGCATGCCCAATATTTCCACTCCACATGGCTCCATGTTTGGCGCCAGACAGCTTGGAGAAAGCAACCCCACAACGACATATTTGCAGTAAGCGTCCACAACTCAATGGAGCGACGGGCTCTACTGCCGGCAGGTTCCGTCACCCTGTGTTTAGGCACATTTTAATCAAGGGCAGAAGCCACCGAAGACTGTTATGGGATGCGTCGCAAAATGAAGTAGAGACGCAAAACATGGTCGGTGGGTATTGTGAAAGATACCGATGTTGCACACTACGGTGTGCAGAATGTACGGGACGTGATAAACGGCTAGTCGGCTGAAACGGTCGGATGGTGGACTAGCGCCCTTTCAACGATACTGTGACGAAAGCTGAACCCACATTGGAATAGATCGCAATGAGGTGCAACGGCCATTGCTGGAATGTACGGCCAGCGTTCTCTCCAGACTGCACGTCGAATATCTGACGCCTCTTCACTCGATCTAACCGAACAACATTTCAATTTGAAAGAGAAAGACACTGCTTACAATACACATGTGCGTTTCGAAACTGCGAGCGCGCATAGCATTTGGAGGGAAAACGAAAAGATCAATTGGAACGCGACCGGCGACCGGGAAGTGCGGAGAAAGGAGACAAAGAGAAAGGAGAGCGGCGGCTCGGGCGGCGAGAAATGGCAATCATGTCACGTCAACGTTAACTGGATAAAGCGAGCGCCTAATATGTCAGAACCCGGCTACAAATGCTTCTGCGAAGTTGGGACTCAATTGATGATGGTAGGTTGGAACACTGCGGGACACTGCGGGACACTGCAGGACACTGCGTCGTCGTGATCCCATCAGTGCTCGGGACAGAGAAGTCTCGATATCCAAGTAGCATCAAAACCCGGCGCTGGCTCTCAATGGCTCTCGATGGCTGTCACACGCTGTCACACATACCGTGCTCTAACCGGTCGGAGCGGGTGCTCCCTATGGTCGATTTGTGATGATTAACTGGTTAGAACATTGGTCACCACATGCCAGCCATTCTCTCAACAACCGCCTTCATGTCTCTGCAAGCTGTGTAGAGTTGGGTCGATCCTCATTCATCACAAGTCTTCCGCCCTGTGCCACACTAGCTTCGTAAACTCCCTTCCACCTTTCCTCCTACGCAATCCCTTCTCTCCGCGTTTCCCAATGGTGCTGCTGGTCGGCGAGGTTCCCAAAGGCGCTATTCCCCGCATCCTGTCATCTCCCGACGAAACAAATAGGCTCAAAGTCAGCCCAACCAGCCTTTCGCCCTCTTGATTTCGCTGACTCCCCACATCTCACAGCACGGCGAGGTAATTGTAATATGGGACTACGTCTTCGTCTGGAATGAACACTGCCTCTCTGCTGACGATTTCGAACCGTGCGTAGACTTGCGCGCAGCGCTTGCTCCAGGTCCACTGATGGGAGTTTCCCCTCCATAATATATTAGATTACGACACTTATTGGACCCTCTTTGCGATGATGCCCTCGCGGTCCTCTATCCTGACCCGAATCAAAGCGTCGGACACGACCTCCTCGAGACCCTGCTGGGCTCATCCCACCCGGAATCCATTGCCTTTATTCAATCCATATCACGTCCTCCACCACCCCCAATCGCCGCCAGCCCCGACCAGATCACCCGTGCTCGGCGTTTCTTGTTCGAGTACTCGGTACCAATCTTGCGTTCACTCCTTCATTTTAGCCTCGCCGGAGCGTTCGCCAGGTGTGAATCACGTCCCTATCTTTGTCCTACCGCACTTCAGTCCTGACACCCGACTTCTAGCCCCCAGATCACCCGTGTCGTCCGCGCTGCCTCCTACCTGGTCCCAGCCACAGAGTCCATGGTCATGTCAGCTGCTGCAAAGCAAAGAACGTTTGAACGCCTGCTTGAGACTTTGCAATTCGTCTTCGACGTCATGGGCTGCACGTCTGATGGAGGCGATCTCACTCCTCTTCATGGCGAATCTTGGAAATCAATCATTCGTGTTCGGATGCTCCACGCAGTTGCCCGGAGACGTATCATGCTGAAAATGAAGCGACGAGCTCCAGCGACTGCAGCCGACCTCCGATGTCCGCTAGGCGCCTCGGAAGTTGACGGACTCCCCATCAACCAAGAGGATCTAGCTGCGACCCTTGCGTCCTTTGCAGTGGCACCGCTCTGGTGCCTCAGTCGGTTCGGATTTTCCACTACCCACCAGCAGCGCGCTGACTGGATGGCTCTCTGGCGTATGTTGGTGCTCCTTCTTTCTCCGAGTCGTTCACTGATGAGTGGTTTCAGGAACCATCGGCTACTATTTGGGCATCGAGGAACCCATTCTCACCAAGCACTTCGCGTCCTATGACGTAGGGCAATACTTCCTCACCAGCGTGGTTGCGGATATGATCCCTAACGACCTCACGAATGCGCCAACACCTCCCACGCTCCCGATGTTAGAGGCAATCTCCTGTCGAGGTCCATACGCTGATTCTTTCGAGCAACAATGCGCTTGGTCGCGCTGGCTCCTCGGAGATTCTCTCTCGGACGCAATCGGCCTTCCTCGTACTCACCTGTTCACCTGGATCATCATGCACCTCTCCATCTTCACCCAAAACTTGGGAATATGGTTTGGACTTTACTACTCCCGGTTAGGACGCCACGGGTGGAACGAGGCGAGGATCGATCTCACGCGAATTTCACTTCCGGTTATGATTTGGTCCATGTCGGGCATGCGAAAAGTAAAGTACCGGCCCCGGGCCGAGCAACCGTGGATGAAAGGATATCATCCCGAATTTGACGAGCTGGTCCCAATGGACCTCGGCGCTAACGATTCTATTCAAAGGAGATGGATTTTGCTTATTGCGGAGATGGTCTCCGTTATACTTATTACTATTGGTGTAATGACGGTTGTACTTGGCTTCACCATCAAGTATGCGTGGAGCACATCTTACACGCGATCGCTTACCTCAACTCTCACTTATGGGAACACGTCGTTTATTGCACCCTTGAGCCATCTCACGCCCAACCTCACCCTCATTCTTCCATTCTCTCCCTACTCAGTCGGGCCATAGTGGTTGCAACAAACTCTGAGTGTATATTGTACTGCTCTTATTAGTGATCTATTCCGCGATCTGGCACGCTTCTCTACATATTTATTAGCTGACTCATTTCCGCGTCACTCTATATACACCTTCAGCATTGGTTGTGGTTTTAGTCGTCCTTAGTGACAGAATGATTTGGATTCGCGACCAACAAATCCTCGCCATAGGCTGTGAGAGACTCTTTTCGACGGGCTGTATCTTCCTCAAACTCTGCGAGTATCGCATCCTGAACTTGTGTGACTTGTTGTGCTGACTTGCACTCCCGGTATCGCTCGAGTAAGTCTCTGTGTGACATCAGCCACGAGCATGCAGCAATGGCCAATAGCATGAGAAGGGACCCTACTTGTTAAGATTCCAGAATGAGTCTCCCCATGTAAAGTTTGCCATAACAATGTGTGCATATTGGGAGAAGCCTAGAATGTGGAAGGCGGCGGCCAACGCCTCAGCACAACTGAGCTTCCATGGCCTACCGTAGTTGACAGGATTGCCCGCTATCAGATATGGCACTGCATATAATTATGTCGATCTGCTGTTCAGCGCTTGGCAGGATAATCTCCATACTCACGGACGCGCTCGTGAGGGGATTTGATCTTTCCCCATGGGATCTCTTCCAAGCGTACCCAAGAGCATTCCACTACAGCTAATCCATTCTCTTCCATAATTTCTCTGTCGCCTGGAGAGACTACTTGCGTCCCTTGCGGCCTGAAACCTCGCACCATTAGTTTTGTAGCTGATATTACAAGGAAAGGTCTTACGTTATTACAAGACCGCGAAAACGTTGGCCGATCTTCAGTCCTTTCATCACTCCTGCCCGCTCTAACTTTTTCCCACTGCATCGTTTCGGATCGCAATGCCCGAAATCCTAGTCGAACTGTTGGTTGATATAAAAGAAGCAACAAGAAGGGACTCACTGACCCACATTGCAAGCCGCATCGGGATGGTCTCCCTGTTCGCTTCCGGCGCTTGGCTGCCATCGATATCTTTTACGCCGGATCAGGGAAATTCCTGAGAACGACCCAAGTTCAATGTACCTTCTTCGCTGACTGCCTCCGCCTCCTCGACGTCGATAGCAGATACGGGACGTCCATCATCCAAAAGCCTTCCTGGTCGTCCTTTTCTGCGTCCATCGCCTTTACTGTTACCTCTTCCTCGCACACGGGGACCCCCACGACGCTTATTTGTGGGCGGCATTCTGTGGTTAGCTTCAAGTTGCAGGACGACATCACCAAGAAATTTCGAGACACGTTATGCACAATTTATCGTACATTTAGGATCTCGAAGACATTCATCATTCAGTGCCTTCAACATACACTAGCGGACTCAGCCTTTTGTTGTTGCTTCACGGGGGGAACCTTATGGGGCAGGCAATCGTCCTCCGAAGAGTCCCTATCCACATCTATAACTTCAGCAACCTTCTTTTTATTCTGGGCCTTACTTCGTGAAGGTCCTGTTTCCAGTTCCAAACCATCGTAATCCGTGTCGTCCACCTAAGATCTTTTACATGCGCTCTCCGCTCACCCCATGCTGGTCACCATGCCACCCATCGCTCTCTTGTGGCCTCGTCAATGATTTGTCCAAGTTTGGAGGCAGTGCATGCTTGGCTTGAACTCGAGGTGCCGCTCCTGGTCAGTTCTGAACCTTGCCATGAATTTGGTTGGCTTTCCTCAGCTTCGGTTTCGGCACTGCAGGCTGCAGCTGGCGTTGTATATTAAGAGTACTAGGAGTATAATCAGCACTGCACACCCAATAAGGTAGGAACTCACAACTCCAATAGCTTAGCATTCTGCGGATTACGGCTAACCGCCTGCTGCAACAACTCGAGCGCATATTCCGGGTCACCTCGATCCAAAGCTTTCCGAGCAGCAGCAACATACGCACGAGAGATTAACTTATTTTGTATCTTCGGGTCTCTATGAATTCAATCGTCAGGGTTCCAACCCCCGGACAAACGAAAACGCAACTTATGCCTATTGTGCCCTTCGTTCTCGATCGCGATCTTGATGCTCTTATTCAGTCTGTCTCTCGCTTTATCACGTCCACCCTCTGACAGGGCCTTCCCTTTAATGGAACGCTGTGCCTGCAGTACTAGAGGACCCTCCTGGAATTCACGAGTGCGTAAATGGCGCGTAGATTCGGCTTGTGCGTGAATGAAACTGAGTTGAGAGCCCCCTTCACATTGCCAGTGCTCGAGGTTTTGTTGAGCGGGAGAACGACTACTCCTTCTAGGCGCATAGTTCTCACTGTGGCACCGCGGAGACTTGCAGAATGGTTTTGAAGTCCGCATTACCGGTGACACCACAATGTTGCTGGCTATGACATTTTCCTTCTCCACGACGGAAGCCTGCCCCTCCCAACGGTCATCAAGTTCGACTCTGTGGTCACGATGTGCTTGGGACATGGAATTGCTGTCCTTTAGAGCTTGTCCTGCTAAATGATTCGTGTTTTCGAGCTGCTCTCTCAGCCTACGTTGCACTTCTTCTTCCACCCTGCGATCGAAGTCTTCAATAGTAACCATCACGCGATTGGCGGCACCACCAGAACGTTTTTGAGGACTATTGAAAATGCTTGCGTTGTCAAAGAGGATAGATTGAACAGCAGCTTCTTCGTCTCGGTCATCTGCAAGGTAAATAGATAATCCCCAGTGATTACGCTGTATCATTGGATTGCACCCACCTCGAATATTTATGACGGGTTTATTTTGAACCTCCTTCGTGCGAGTTGCAAACCTGATCGGACATGTCAAAACCGGGGTTCTTGAGCTCGGAAACCACTTACTGAATGGTGTTAATAGTATCCTGAGTCGCTGTAAACTCAGCGTCACGTCGTCCAGGAAAATGACTAGAAGTTACCTTTACGAAATTTGCACCAGGAGCAAGGTTGCAAACCAGGAGCGAGATACTCTGACCCCCAAGTGCGTCCTTCAGGACCCTTGTGAGTTTACAATCGCGATAAGGAATTCGCATCTATCCGAGGCTGTTGGTGAGCATTACTTCGTCCTAACCATATCAGCACGTACAGCACCAGCATTGATAGCATTAATGACCTGCCCCAAAACGCTCAGACTCTTGTTGATAGCGGCACTTTCCGCCATTCGGTCCACATCCCTTCCATCAGCCGACTTGTTGTTCTCAGACCCGGCGAGGTCGATCAAATTGATCTTCCCAAGAAGACGCTTGTGTCGAAGAGCAGTCGCAGTCTTCAGGTTGACACATTGTACAGTTGGAAGGTTTGAGGAGACCGAGATCGTGACCATTGCATGCGACCGAGAGGAAGAATGGTTCAGATGGGTAGATCTAGTTGATCGGGCCTTCGAAGCCTGTCTGAACGCAGTAGGGGGAGTGAACACGAAAGAACGAAAGATAGGAGAAGTGCATACTGAAACGTTGCCTCAAAATCAGAACTGGTGGAAATAGGTTGGCACGTGAGACCTGGAATGATGGCTTTGCCATTACTACCTTCGCGAATGGTGAGTTTGGATGCCTACGAACAGCATCCAGTGAGCAACAGCAAGCCCAATGGTGAGGGACAAGCCCTTCTCACCCCAGTGCGAGGAACTAGGAGGTCATAGCAATCATCTTTGTAGATTTCGAGATAGCTCACGCTAACTTGGATGTCCAATTGAGAGTGGGCAGCTTTGGTAGCAAGGATGCTCTAGGAGTCATTAACGTAGAACCAAGGCTACAAAAGGCGGGCCTCACCTGGACCACCCGAGGGATAATGCCTGGGTCGGAACTGTCCCCTAACATGGTTGTAGTCTTTCCCGACGAGCTGACGCCATAGCAGAACGCGGATACAGTCTTCCGAAGGATGAGATGAGCAGCCGAATGCAACGCAATGAGTAAGTGGGCGTACAACACCCTTAAAAACGGAGTCGAGAAGCGGCTCGACTTCCTCCTCAAAGAGGGCTTGGTGTGAACAATCATGGTCATAACAAGCCGCGAAATCTCTGACAAAGTCGGAATAAGGAGGGTTTCCCCGCGCAGCAGGAGCAGGGACGAACGGGTATCTTGTGACAAGACCCGGAGTGCGTAAATCCTTGACCACAAGCACGCCCTCTTCCACTGAGACCACATGGTCCACATTCTCGTGTTGTAGGAATGGACGAACGCGTGCTATGACCTTGATTTTGGTCATCGTGCTCGTGCTCGTGCTCCTGCTCGTGGCGTCGTCGGATGCAGCCGCCTTCGCCCTCAGTCGCCTCTTGACCTCCGCTGCCGCTTGTGAGGCGAAGCGAGAACAAAGACGATGAACCTTATTTGGCCGCGGGTTTGTCACAAACTTTGATTTGTGATTTGCTGACTGTCCACCTCCGTTATAAAAGCCAGTCGGTCGCTGCTCAGTCGGTAATCCTTTTTTCCCCCATTGAACGCACCGTGTAGAAAATGGGTCGCCGACCAGCTCGCTGCTATCGATACTGCAAGAACAAGCCGTACCCCAAGTCGAGGTACAACCGTGGTGTCCCAGACTCAAAGGTTCGGCCGTTATCTGCTTACTCATCGTTGAAAGTGCTGCTAACGCTGCTTGCCCCAACGCCCAGATACGCATCTACGATCTCGGCCGCAAACGGGCCTCTGTCGACGATTTCCCCTTCTGCTGCCACCTCGTCTCCGATGAGTATGAGCAACTATCTTCTGAGGCCCTCGAAGCGGCCCGTATTTGTGCCAACAAGTACATTACCAAGACCTCTGGCAAGGATTCGTTCCATCTCCGCGTTCGTGTACACCCCTTCCACGTCCTCCGTATCAACAAGATGTTATCCTGTGCCGGTGCGGATCGGTGAGTGCCTATCGCCTGCTCTCTCATCAATTTAGTGATTTCCTTCTCCAGTCTCCAAACCGGTATGCGCGGCGCCTGGGGCAAGCCCTACGGCACCGTAGCTCGTGTCAACATTGGCCAGATCATCCTCTCCGTCCGATGCAAGGACGCTAACTCTGCCGTCGTCATGGAGGCTCTCCGCCGTGCCCGTTACAAGTTCCCTGGCCGTCAAAAGATCATCGTCTCCCGCAAGTGGGGCTTCACCAACGTCAACCGTGAAGACTACCTCAAGCTCAAGGATGAGAAGCGTGTTTTACAGTGTGTACCGCCCCGACCGTTTGATCGAGGATTTGTTGGACATCGCAATGGGGTACTGACGCGGTTTTGTGCAGGGATGGCGCCTACGTTCAATACATCCGTCCCAAGGGCAACCTTGAGAAGAATCTTCGCAACCAGTTGCGCGCGTGACGAGCTGTGGCCATTTTCTGCTCAGTTAATGGTGTCTATACCGTTGTACATTTGCGTGTGCTATGGAGCCCTTGATGAGTGAACCACGCTACTGCTTCAAGAATTCTAATTGTCGGTAAGCCATCAGCCACTTCATTTTTGTCAAATCCTCCGCTATATTCACTACGGCGCCTTGATCCCGTGGGCGCCGGTTAGGGGAAACGGCGGAGAGAACAACGCCTTTTCTCACAGGAGACGCTTTCATCAGCAATTTGCCTGTTCTTTGCGATCGTCGAATGAGCAGGTGAAGGCCGATGAAACATCTTTTCGCTCTTCTCGAGATTCTCAATTCGTACACGTCAAAGTATGTCCATTGCAGCAGGAGGGTAGAATTTACAATAAATTCTTCGCATCAAGGGGGAGACCTTTGATAAATTATATGTACCAGTAATAACACCAGCACAGCAGGCCGCTCTGGAGCCGAGGGGGTGAAATAGTAATGGGGAG
>Ga0307513_10010266_pt1 | contig 11756 bp, 14 predicted proteins | sample 15_EM_MG_FD_202174 | JGI IMG/M metagenome (GOLD analysis project Ga0307513, IMG submission 202174) | Populus trichocarpa ectomycorrhiza microbial communities from riparian zone in the Pacific Northwest, United States - 15_EM | ecosystem: Host-associated > Plants > Roots > Unclassified | place... | reverse complement strand
CTGGCCGCGCGCGTACGCGACGCCAGTTGGGACGCGGGACTGGAAGGCGAGGTTTGGATCCTGTCGGGCAGCCGCAGCGTATTCGGACCGGAACCTTGGGACGAGATACTGGCCGACCGCCTAACGCGTTTCGATATCCACCCCAGCGGGCCTTTGTGGGGCGCGGGAGACCTTCGCAGCGCGGCGCGGTGCGCCGAGGTCGAGCTATCGGCCTTGGACGGCGACGATGCGCTCGTCTTGCGCAAAGGTCTGCAGGATGCGGGGTTAAAACAGGAGCGTCGTGCCCTGCGTCTGGTCGCCGAAGGGCTGACCTGGACATGGCAGGAAGAGGCCGCGCTGTCGCTGTCGTTCTCGCTGCCGCCCGGCAGCTATGCCACCGCCTTGCTCCAAGAACTCGGCGAAGTCACCGATGCAAGGCGGAATTGATGCCGTTCGTCGGAAAGCCTTGGTAGGTACTGGAACGCGGACAGGCGCGGCGTATAAGCCGAGTTGACGTTCGGAGTTTTATTTTCGGGGTATTCGCCGGCCGCCATGGAGTTCTGACTTTTCGAATCGGAGGGTGTCATGAAGACTCTTTTGAGAATCTCGGCCTTATCGCTCGGAATTCTGTTGTTGGTGGGTTGCGCAAGTACGCAGACAGCGTACCGCCCCGCACCGCCGGCACCGGGGTCCACCGTGACGGACGACAGGTATGTGGCGATCGTCGAGTATGTCGCCAAACAGCGTGGGGCAAAGGTGATGTGGGTTCATCCGCCTACGAAAAAAGTACCTGAGGTGGCAGTCGTCGAATAGTGCGGCCACGGCGCAAGAATTAACGTCTGGCCAGCAACACCACCACGGCGCCGGTACCGCCTTGCGCGGCCGGCGCGGAGTGGAACGCGAGTATGTCGGCGCGTTGCCTCAGCACGCGGTCGACCAGGTTTTTCAATACCGGCATTCCGCCATCGTCGCGCTGGCCCTTGCCGTGAATGATGCGCACGCAGCCGAAATCGTGGGCATGAGCTTCGGCAAAGAAATGCCTCAGCATCGATTCGGCCTGCAGCAAGGTGGCGCCGTGCAGATCCAGTTCGTCCTGCGCCGAGAAACGTCCCCTCTTCAATCGTTGGAAGACCGCCGGCGGCACCGAATCGCGCCGATAACTCAGGGTGTCGCCCGCCGCCAATGCGGAAAGGTCGTCAAGTCCACGCTGAAATTCGCTGCGCGCATCCTGCTCGTCGCGCTCGGCCATGCGTGCGATGGCCCTGGGTTTGGGTTTGCTGGGAGCCGGCGATGATTCAGGCAAGGGCTTGACGGGTCCTATCGCTTCGCGGAACAGCGCGGCATCGTCGTCGTCGTCGGGTGGCATCGGCATAGTCGCAGGTTAACGGCATCGGGGCGGCGTGCAAGGGCGTGCGGTATCATGGGCCCGTACCTGAGGAACCCCATGCGCGTACTGGTGAGTAACGACGACGGCGTAGACGCCCCCGGCATCCGAATCCTTGCGGAGGGCCTGCGCGCCGCGGGCCATGAAGTCCTGGTGGTGGCGCCAGACCGCGACCGCTCGGGCGCCAGCAATTCGCTGACCCTGGATCTGCCCATCCGCATCAAGAAGCTGGATGAGCAGACTTGGCGCGTCGCCGGCACGCCTACCGATTGCGTGCATCTCGCGCTGACGGGAATGCTGGACATCGAACCCGATATCGTCGTGTCCGGCATCAACAACGCCGCCAACCTGGGCGATGACGTGATCTATTCGGGAACCGTGTCGGCGGCGATGGAAGGACGTTTTCTCGGACTGCCCGCAGTGGCGGTGTCGCTGGTCACCACCGATCACAAGGCCAATAATTTCGCGACTGCGGCGCGAGCCGCAGTGGAGATCGTGGCGCGGCTGAATTCCGATCCGCTACCGGCCGACACCATCCTCAACGTCAACGTGCCCGATCTGCCGTGGGATCAAATCGCCGGCTTCGAAGTGACCCGGCTGGGCAATCGCCACCGTTCCGAGGCCTGTCTGCCGCAGCCCGATCCGCGTGGCGGTACGGTGTACTGGATCGGGCCGGCCGGGCCGGAGCAGGACGCTGGCGCCGGCACCGATTTTCACGCCGTACGCACCGGCTTTATTTCCATCACGCCGATCCATGTCGATTTGACGCGCTTCCAGGCGCTGGAAAAAGTCGCCAGTTGGGTCGGTGGCCTGAGCGCTTCGCTGGAGGCATCGGCGTGACGCCACGTTTGCGGGAGGCCGTAGGGCAGGGCATGACTTCTCAGCGCGTTCGGGACCGTCTGGTGGAGCGCTTGCGCGAAGCGGGCATTCGCGACGAGAACGTGCTCAACGCGGTGCGTACGGTGCCGCGTCATCTGTTCGTCGATGAAGCGTTGGCGACCCGTGCCTATGAAGACACCGCTTTGCCCATCGGCCACAGCCAGACCATTTCCCAGCCGTGGGTGGTGGCGCGCATGACCGAGGCGTTGCTGCAGAACGCGGCACCGAAAAAAGTGCTGGAGATCGGCACCGGTTCCGGTTACCAGGCCGCTATTTTGGCGGCGCTGGGGCTGGAGGTGTACACGGTCGAACGCATCGGCGACCTGCTGCGGCAGGCGCGCAAGCGTCTGCGCCAGTTGGGTATGAACGTGCGCAGCAAGCATGACGACGGACGCATCGGCTGGGCCGAGCATGCGCCCTACGATGCGATCATCGTCACCGCCGCCGCGCCCGCGCTGGTGAATGCGCTGGTCGATCAATTGGCGGTCGGCGCGCGCCTGGTCGCGCCGGTGGGCGGCGCTTCGTCGCAATCGCTGATCAAGCTGACCAAGCGCGAAGACGGCGGTGTAGACGAAGAGGTGTTGGCGCCGGTGGTGTTCGTTCCGTTGCTGTCCGGCACATTGGACTAGGGCCTGTGAACGCTATTCGGATAGGTCACGTTGCTTCGCCCAGGCCGCCATGCGCCCGCGCGCGGCGCAGCGGCAGGCTGGCCGCCTGTTCAAGCCGTGCGCGGGCGCATGGCGGCCTGGGCGGAGCAACCCGAAGGGCCGCACCTGAATGCGCACAGGGCAGCGTCATCATTCGGTCGTGTATCGACATACACTCCCTCTTTCTTCCTTGCCCTGCACGCACTCAGGTGCGGCGTGGCCTATCCGAATAGCGTTCACAGGCCCTAGGCATGAAAATATTCGGACCGCTGTACGCCCGCGCCATCCAGTGGGCGCAACACCGGCATGCGCCCAGGATGCTGGCTGGATTGAGTTTCGTCGAAGCCATCATCTTTCCGGTTCCGCCGGAAGTCATGCTCGCGCCGATGTCGTTGGCGCAACCGAAACGTGCGCTTTGGTTCGCCACCTTGAGCCTGATCGGTTCGCTCGCCGGCGCGGTGGTCGGATACGCGTTGGGTCATTTCGCGTTCGAAGCGCTGAAGCCGGTGATCGAATGGCTGGGTTGGAGCGCCGGAATAAACGAGCAGGTGACGCATCTGCGACAAGTCGTGGCGGAATCGCCATGGAAAGCATTCTGGTTGCTGGTGCTCGCCGGATTCACGCCGATCCCGCTGAAGATATTCACCTGGGCCTCAGGCATTGTCGGTGTGCCGCTGTTACCGTTCCTTGCCAGCATGTTGGTGGGTCGCGGCAAGCGCCTCTATCTGGTGGCGGGTGCGATCAAGCTAGGAGGCGCGCGCGCCGAGGCGGCGCTGCATCGCTGGATCGAACCGATAGGCTGGGTCTCCACCGCGCTGCTGGTGGCGTTGATCGGCTGGTTGGTGTGGAAAGCGAACGGCGGATGACGCGGAACAACCACGGAATGACGATCAGAAAATGACCAACAGAAGCGGATGGATTACGCATAAGACAATAGCCACGATGGCCGCGGTCGTCTTGCTGGCGGCATGCAGCAGCAGTGTCGTGCGCGAAACCTCTCCGTCGTCCTACCCCTCGCAGCGCATCGTTTCGAAACCAAAATACGGTGCGACCCTGCGCGTGCAGCGCGGCGATACGCTGTTCGGAGTCGCCTTCCGCAACGACATCGACTACCGGGATCTCGCCGCCTGGAACAACATCAGTTCGCCCTATACGATCTATCCCGGACAAAGCCTCAAGCTTTATCCGCCCAGTGGCGGTAGGACCGCGGGCGACACGCGTCCGGCGACTACCGTCGTCCGCCCCGCGCCTGCCGTTCCCAAGCCGCCGGTCCCGGCCAAGCCGGCGCCGGGCCCGGCCAGCAGCGGCTTCAATTGGCGTTGGCCGGCCGAAGGCGTAGTCATCGGACGCTTCACTAGCGGCGACGCCACCAAGCAGGGCGTCGACATCGCTGGCGCCAATGGCCAGGCCGTGCGCGCGGCCAGCGACGGCGTGGTGGTGTACTCGGGCGGCGGCCTAGTGGGTTACGGCGAATTGATCATCATCAAGCACAGCGAATCGTGGCTGTCCGCCTACGGCCACAACCGCAAGCGCTTGGTCAATGAGGGCCAGAATGTAAAGGCCGGACAGCAGATCGCGGAGATGGGCCGCAGCGGCGCCTCGCGCGACATGCTGCATTTCGAGATCCGCTACAACGGCAAGCCGGTGGATCCATTGCAGTACCTGCCGAAGCGCTGATCGCGCTGTAGAGCCGAGCTTGCTCGGCTGCCCTGCGAGATTAAAACAGCCGAGCAGGCTCGGCTCTACAAAGACGGGTTTGGGATGTTGCACAACGATGTCCGCCGGGTGTGGTCGCTGCCCCACGTGCGGAATCCTGAGGTGTCCAGATGGATTCGCGTGTCGGTATAGAAGCCCAGGCCCAGTTTCAAAGCAGGTCCCTGCCTGCGCCAGTACTCGCACAATCGGGCTACCGCGTCGGCAGAAGCGGGCAAATCGAAATCGAGCGCATTGTTGGACAAGTGTCGGCTGCGTGCGGCCCCGCCCGCGCAACGGTTGAGCTCGGCATCCCGGTAACCCGAAGCCGCCAGGCTGGGATCAACCAGGCCTGCGGCGCGCAAGTCGCGCAGCACGCTCAAGGTCGGGAGCAGGTTGGGCCACAGTGCCTGCGGCGGCAGTGCGAATTCACTCGCGTGGCATTCGCGCCAGGATCGCGCGCTCCGCAGCAGCGATCGCATCGGTGCGACTTGGCCCAACCCCTGGACATCCAGATACTGCTGATAGCGGGCCACACCTTCGGCCTGCGGCGTGACCGACCATTGCAGGTAGCGGTCCGGAGGGGGCGATGCCGAGCAACTTGCCGACAACAGCAGCAGGAGCGGGATCAGCGTCGGCAATCGACTCATGGCAGCGTTTTTCGGACGCTGCCGGTCATGGCGCCAGCAAAAATCCCGCCACCACGCGCCGTTCTTCGCCGGCCAGCACATTGAACGTGCGCGCGGCGGCGGCATTGGTCATCACTTCGATGCCGATGCCGCGGGTCAGGCAGGCCGCCATCACCGCTGCGGAGGGAAACACCTGGCGCTCGCCCGTGCCCAGCAGTATCAATTCCGGGTTCATGGCCAGCAGAGGTGCGAGATCTTCCGGCACCAGGGCCGAGCTTTCGCGGACGGCCCAGTCCTCCAGCAACTCGTTCGGCGCCAGGATGAAGCTGGCTTCCAGCACCCGATCGTTGACTTTGGCGCTGTGGCCGTCGGCCGCGCGCAGGGCGTAGGTATAGTCGGGGAGCTCGTGGTTCAGTTGCATGGCAACGGTAGGTCGCAGGGAATGGTGAAACGGCTCAGGATTCCCGGTTCCGCCTTTACTTCCGGGGCAGCACGATCTGGCGGTGGTCCTTGCTGGGCCGGTACAGCACCGCCACATGGCCGATACGCTGCACCAGGCCGGCCCCGGACTTCTCTACGATTTCCCCGATTATGGCGTCCCGCGCTTCGCGGTCTTCGGCGCCGATCTTCACTTTGACCAGTTCGTGCTGTTCCAGCACTGCATCCAGTTCGGCGAGGAAGGCCGGGGTAAGTCCTTTGGCGCCGATCTGCAGCAGGGCTTTCAGGTCATGGGCCTGACCACGCAGAAAGCGCGACTGGCTGGAGGTCAAAGCTGTGGACATGCGCTGCGGTACGGGGTCTCAAGGGGGTTCAGGGTATCATGGCCGCCCCACCGAACCCCTTTCTCCAGCCGCCTGCGCGCGGGCCGGGGGACTGACGCGCCCATGGCTACCCGCAGCAAAAGCAGCCAACGCTGGCTCAAAGAGCACTTCGCCGACCCCTATGTGAAGAAGGCGCAGGCCGAGGGCCTGCGTTCGCGTGCGGCCTACAAGCTGGAAGAGCTGATCGAGCGCGATCGCCTGCTCAAGCCGGGCATGGTAGTGGTCGATCTGGGCGCGGCCCCGGGCGGCTGGTCGCAATTCGTGCGCAAGGCGCTGGGCGATAGCGGTCGGGTGGTGGCGATGGACATCCTGGAGATGCCTAGCCTGGCCGGGGTGGACTTCCTTCATGGGGATTTCAGGGAAGATGACGTCCTATCGCAACTGAAAGCGATGTTGAACGGCCATCCCGTGGACCTTGTGCTGTCCGATATGGCCCCCAATAAGAGTGGTGTGGACGCGGTCGACCAGCCGCGCATGATGCATCTGGCCGAGCTGGCGATGGATTTCGCCGACGGCCATTTGAAGCCCGGCGGTGCTTTCCTGATCAAGCTGTTCCAGGGCACGGGTTTCGATGACTACGTGCGTGAACTGCGGCGGCGTTACGAGAAAGTGGTCATCCGCAAGCCGGATGCCTCGCGCAAGCGCTCCCCGGAAGTCTATGCGCTGGGGCAGGGCAAGCTTCTGCACATGAAATGACGTGGTTCGTTGTAGTCTCTCAATCGAGTTATAGGAAACACCGGAGTCAATGAGGATGAACGGCTTGAGCAAGAATCTGCTGCTGTGGGTAGTCGTCGCCGTCGTGCTGATGGTGGTGTTCCAGAGTTTTTCGCCGAAGCTCGGCAGCGCCGCGGGCGCCGAGACCACGTACTCCGAATTCCTCCAGGAAGTGAAGAGCGGCGCGGTCAATTCGGTGAACTTCACCAACGACAGCAACTTGGTGACCAACGCCATCCAATACAAGCGCACAGACGGCACCCCCGGCACGGTGTATGGCCCGCAGGATGAAAGCCTGGTCAACGACCTGGTCAACAAGGGCGTCACCATCACCCGCGAGAAGCCGGCCAGCGGCCTATCCCTGGGTTCCATCCTGATGACCTTCCTGCCGGTGCTGCTGATCATCGGCTTCTGGATCTTCATGATGCGGCAGATGCAGGGCGGCGGCGGCGGGGCCAAGGGCGCGATGTCCTTCGGCAAGTCGCGGGCCAAGCTGCAGGGCGACGACCAGATCAAGGTGACTTTCGCCGACGTGGCCGGTTGCGACGAGGCCAAGGAAGAAGTCAGCGAACTCGTAGAGTTCCTGCGCGACCCCGGCAAGTTCCAGAAACTCGGCGGCAAGATTCCGCGCGGCGTGCTGATGGTCGGCCAACCCGGCACCGGCAAGACGCTGCTGGCCAAGGCCATCGCTGGCGAAGCCAAGGTGCCGTTCTTCAGCATCTCCGGTTCGGACTTCGTCGAGATGTTCGTCGGCGTCGGCGCCAGCCGCGTACGCGACATGTTCGACCAAGCCAAAAAGCATGCGCCGTGCATCATCTTCATCGATGAAATCGACGCTGTCGGCCGCCATCGCGGCGCTGGTCTGGGCGGCGGTCACGACGAACGCGAGCAGACCCTCAACCAGTTGCTGGTGGAGATGGACGGTTTCGAAGGCGGCGAAGGCGTGATCGTGATCGCCGCGACCAACCGTCCCGACGTGCTCGATCCCGCGCTGCTGCGTCCGGGCCGTTTCGACCGCCAAGTCGTGGTCGGCCTGCCCGACGTGAAGGGCCGCGAACAGATCCTGCGCGTGCACATGCGCAAGCTGCCGCTGGCCGACGATGTGGTGCCGATGGTCATCGCCCGCGGCACGCCCGGCTTCTCCGGTGCCGACCTCGCCAACCTCTGCAACGAGGCGGCGTTGTTCGCCGCGCGCGAGAGCGGCAAGGAAGTGCGCATGGAGCATTTCGACCGCGCCCGCGACAAGATCATCATGGGCACCGAGCGCCGCTCGCTGGCCATGAGCGAGGAAGAAAAGCGCAATACCGCCTACCACGAGTCCGGTCACGCCATCGTCGGTCGCCTGGTGCCGGAACACGACCCGGTCTACAAGGTCACCATCATCCCGCGTGACCGTGCGCTGGGCGTGACCGTGTACCTGCCGGAAGGCGACAAGTACAGCATCAACCGCACTGGCATCGAGAGCCGTTTGGCTACGCTGTACGGCGGCCGTGTGGCGGAGGAGCTGATCTTCGGCGCCGACAAGGTCACCACCGGCGCCTCCAACGACATCGAGCGCGCCACCAAGATGGCCCGTAACATGGTCACCAAGTGGGGCCTGTCCGAAGAGCTCGGTCCGATCACCTACGCGGAAGAGGAAGAGGAAGTGTTCCTGGGCCGTTCGGTTTCCCAGCACAAAAATGTTTCCGACGACACCGCGCGCAAGATCGACGAAGTGGTGCGCACGATCCTCGACAAGGCATATGCGCGCACCACCAAGATCCTGACCGAGAACATCGACAAGCTGCACGCGATGGCCGAGACCTTGATGATGTACGAGACCATCGACGTGCCGCAGATCGACGCCATCATGGAGGGCCGCGAGCCGCCGCCGCCGGCCGGCTGGACCAAGACCGACAAGGGCGAAGTGATGCCGTTGCCGCCGATCGGCGGACCAGCCGCGCAGACCTGATCCGATCGGCCGGATCGTCGATGCTCGCCAAAAAAGGCCAGGGTTCACCTGGCCTTTTTTTTGTGGGCTCTTTGCCGTCACCCGGTGCTGCTTGAGTGGGGGGGAATTCGTTTCGTCAGTTTCTTCGCGCAAGGGGAAAGGGGGAGAAGCGCCAGAAGTCGGCATGCGGATCGGCCGGATAGAATGCGGCTTTCCCAACGATGCATCCGCATGCGCCTGGTTCGATTCGTGCCGCTGTTGCTTCTAGCCATCCCCACTCTCGCCTTTTGCCAGGATTACATCGCCGACGCCGAAGAATGCATTGCGGCCAACTCCGGTGCCGGATCGACGGATTGCCTGCAACGCCTCTACTATGAAAGCAACCTGGAGATCCGCCGTCTGGAGGACCGGATCGTGGCGCAATCGGGAAAAAGAGAACAAGACGGCACGATCACTGGCGCGCACCACGAACAAGCGGCTTCCTCGATGCGCGATGCAGCCAGGCGGTTCAAGAAATTCAGCGAACGCCAGTGCAGTTTCGAAGTCGGCTATGCCGGCGCTGCGGCTTCCGGTGCCAGGCAAGTCTTCTTCAGGTGTCTGCTCCGATTCAACGAAGAACGGAAAGCGTATCTGTTCCATGTGATCGAAAAACTTTAAATGCAGGGGGCAATTTGAGAGCACGTCAGCGCGCAGCCCCGGTCTGCCCAAAGCCTCTTGTCATGCTTCACCGGAAAGGCCAGAGTTCGCTCTGGCCTTTTTGTTCGCATGCAACGAGCTGCTAATGAATGATCCCAACCCCAGTCCTTCTGGACCCAATGCGCGCGCTGGCGCGGTCATCGCCATCGGTATCGCCATGGGCGTGGCGATCGGCATGGCGATGGGCAATCTGGCCATAGGCATCGGCATCGGCCTGGCCTTGGGCATTGCAATGGGCGCAGTGTCGGGGAAAAAGGGAAGTTAGCAGGCCGGGACTGCGCGTCCGGGATACGCTGGTCCCATCAAGCGTGTCGGGGGCGTAGCCCCGACCTACACTACCGTCTTTTAAGGCCCGCATTCCCATGTTCGACATCACCCCCCAACTCGACTGCGCTGGCCGCATTCTCAAGCTCGATCGCCCCCAGGTGATGGGCATCGTCAACGTCACCCCGGATTCCTTCTCCGACGGCGGCGCGCACGACACCTTGGAAACCGCGGTCGCACACGCGTTGAAACTGGCGGAGGAGGGCGCCGACCTGCTCGATATCGGCGGCGAGTCCACACGCCCGGGTGCGGAGCAGGTTTCCGTCGAAGAAGAACTCCGTCGCGTGATTCCGGTGATCGAGCAATTGGCGAAGCGGACCTCGCTGCCGATCAGCATCGATACTTCCAAGCCGGAAGTGATGCGCGCCGCGGTCGCGGCGGGCGCGGGCATGATCAACGATGTCTATGCATTGCGCCGCGAAGGCGCGTTGGAGACGGCCGCCGCGCTCGGCGTGCCGGTCGTACTGATGCACATGCTGGGCGAGCCGCATTCCCTGCAGCAGGTCCCCGACTACGACGACGTGGTCGGCGACGTACATCGTTTCCTGACCGAGCGCATCTTCGCCGCCGAAATGTCGGGCATCGCCAAGAAGAACCTCATCGTCGATCCGGGTTTCGGCTTTGGCAAGAACACCCAGCACAACCTGTCGCTGCTTGCGCAGCTGGAACGTTTCGTCGAGCTGGGCGTGCCCGTGCTCGCCGGCTTGTCTCGCAAACGCACTCTCGGCGAACTCACCGGTCGCGACGCTGCGCAGGATCGCGTCGCCGCTTCGGTGGCCGCCCACCTCATCGCGGCACAGCGCGGCGCCCTGATCCTGCGCGTGCACGATGTCGCCGCCACCGTGGATGCATTGAAGGTCTGGAATGCAGTCGCCGCCGTGCCCATGCCGCGCGGCAAAACCCAGGCGCCGACGATCCGCTGGCCGGACGACGATTGATGGCGGCCGATCGCCGGCCGATCGCTCTCGCCCTGATGGGTCCCACCGCCTCGGGCAAGACCGCATTGGCGATGGAATGGGCGCAACGCCTCGGCGGGGAAATCGTCAGCGTCGACTCGGCGCTGGTCTATCGCGGCCTGGACATCGGCGCGGCCAAACCGGATGCGGCCATGCTCGCGGCCGTGCCGCATCATCTGATCGATGTGCGCGAACCGTGGCAGCCTTATTCGGCGGCGGAATTCGCGACCGATGCGCGCGCCGCGCTGGCCGCTATCGCCGCACGCGGCAAAATCCCGATCCTCGCCGGCGGCACCGGGCTGTATTTCCAGGCCCTGCTGGAAGGACTGGCCCCCATGCCGGAAGCCGATCCAGCGGTCCGCGCGATCATCGCCAGCGAAGCCGCGGACAAGGGCTGGCCGGCGCTGCATGCCGAGTTGGCCGGGATCGACCCGCGCGCCGCGGCGAAGATCAAAGCCACCGATCCGCAACGTATCCAGCGCGCGCTGGAAGTGTTCCGTCTCAGTGGCAAGCCCATCAGCGAATGGCAGGCGACCTCCGTGCGCGAGCGCCTGCCGTTTCGGGTGCTCAAACTGGTGCTTTCGCCGCGCGACCGTGCGCTGCTTCATCAACGCATCGAGCTGCGGTTCGACGCGATGCTCCAGGCCGGCTTCCTGCAGGAGGTGCATCGTTTGCGCGATCTGCCGCAGTTGCAGGCGATCGACAAGCCGCTGGACCTGCCGGCGATCCGTGCCGTAGGTTATCGGCAGGCCTGGGAATATCTGGACAGGCATGACCTGGATGGAACCCTCTCGGAAGCCGAATTCCGCGACCGCGCCATCTTCGCCACTCGCCAGCTGGCCAAGCGCCAGCTCACCTGGCTGCGCGGCCAGCAAGACGCGCGTTGGTTCGATCCACTGGCCGATCGCCAGGGCCTAGAAGCGGCTCTGGCCCTGTTCCTGCCCCCGAATCTGGGCACTGGGTAGCTGGTCAAGCGCTCGATGTTGTGTAACATCGGGTCACCGGGCCACGGCAGGGGAGCCTTGCGCCGTTCCGGACCAATAAAAACAACACCTATTGAAATAGGCGGGAGTTAGAAATGTCCAAGGGGCAATCCTTGCAGGAT
>Ga0307513_10010265_pt1 | contig 11757 bp, 9 predicted proteins | sample 15_EM_MG_FD_202174 | JGI IMG/M metagenome (GOLD analysis project Ga0307513, IMG submission 202174) | Populus trichocarpa ectomycorrhiza microbial communities from riparian zone in the Pacific Northwest, United States - 15_EM | ecosystem: Host-associated > Plants > Roots > Unclassified | place... | reverse complement strand
TAATTTTAGTGTAAGATTAACAAAAAAGTGATGTATTTGTGATTTGCCTAACTTAGTTTTCAAAAACAAGGAACAGATACTAAGCCTCCACCACACCCATCATCAAAACATCGAAACAACTAATAGCATTAACTAGATTATTTGACTTGTTATATTGCGAGTTAGATTAATTTTTTTATATAAAAAAATATATACAAGTGTTAATTATAAATTCAAAATATAATGTATATTTGGATGATATTTTTTTTAAATATTGATACAATAATTTATTGAATGATATTTATATTTAAATATTAAAATAACAACATAATAGATTTATTCAGGTTAACATGTCAAATTTTTTACCTCAATCATGAGACTATGATAACTTTATAGAAAACAAATCAAAATAAATTATGAAAGTCAATTCTTAATCAACTTAATGTTGAAAGACAAAATTAAAAAAAAAATATTAAATTAAAAAAAATAATTTTGGGTCAACCCGTCAAATTAACAACTCAGGTCATGAGATCGGGATAATCTCATGGAAAAAAAAAATCAAGCTCAATTTCCAACCAATTCAATGTTTAATGATGAAATCCAAAACAAGTAATTAAAAAAAACAATACAAGTCAACCTAGGCCAACCTTTTAAGCTCAGGACTCACCGACTCAGGTTATAGGATCAAGATTACTTCATAAAAATCAAATAAAAAAATTACAAAACTTCATTTACAATAGATTCAATGTTCAAGGTTGAAATCAAGAGAAAAAACAAAAACTAAATTCATGAGATGATGATAACTCTATAAAAAATAAATATAAATCTCAATTTCCAAATAATCTAATATTGAAGGATGTGATTAAAAAAACTAAATAAAAAAAAAAGATTCAGTTGTTGGAGTGTGAAATTAAAACAAAATATTTTGTAAAGCCCTGCATAAACTTAGGACTAAAAGTAATGAGACCTTGAAGAGTAATTGAAACTAAGAACGAAAAGAAATGAATAAATAATGAAATTAATAATAAAGATGATGTGTAATGAATGAGATGATCTCCATAAATAAATTTAAAGGTGTAGTTGAATTTAAAATGAGGATTATAAATTTTAGTTTAAAATTTGTAACGATGGCAAAAACAATGACGACAAAAACAACGGATAGAAGAATTAGAAAAATTTTAAATAAATGTGTTTTGAAAATGAGAAAATAATTTTATGAGATTATGATGGAAATGAGAAATAAAAAATAATAAAGAACTATACGAAAAAGTATTGATGTAAACCCGACTAAAAATCGGTAATGTTATTATGAAACATTAATAAGTCAAAAAATAAAATAAATGATATATATATATATATATATATATATATATATATATTGAAATAAATAAATTGTCCCTAGGACCTAGTGGAATGATTGAGATGATATATGTAAGGATTGGATAAGAAAATTCAGATTTTTGATAGAAAATTATAAACTGACCTTTTTTATACTATCATGCATAACTTTTAATATAATTTTCGGATTAGGCTAAAACTTTTGTTGAAGTCTCCAAACATATTTTTTTTTATCTAAGTTTAAAATTTTAAGTCAGGCAAATTCAGTAAGGCCTTATGATTTAGGTTGGAGACTGGGTATTTTACATGAAAATCATCTAAAGAGTTAAATAAAAGGTAAAATTATAATTAAAAAAAAAAGTATCATCTTCTTGCTATAAGAACAATAGCCCAACAACTATTAAAGAGGAGAAGGAGGGTATGTCTTGAGTAAGTGTTCTTACTTCTTATTTCTTGTTTATGATGAGTAATTGGAGAAATTGATATTGGTTAGTAAACTTGAAAATGAAAGGGAAGGAACCCTATCCTTGCCTGAACTTTTAAATTCGTTAAAGGAAGGGAATCTATTTGAAATTCTTGGTGATTTAATTGATGTATAAATGTAGAAAGCATGTATAAATGGAGTTTGGTTCAAAAGTATGAAGAAAATTTTAATAGGAAAGAAAAGCATTTTAGTAGAAAATGGTGATTTGAATTGGTTTGGATTCTTTAGACTAGAATCGTGTTAAATGAATTAATGTGTTTTAATGTGTAGTATAGTTGTTGTTTTTTTTAGTGGGAATTGTGAGGGAAAATTGAAGAAAAAAATCCATGAATTATCTATGTCTAAGGTTCAATCATGAAGGGAAAATATTGGAATCTTCCAGAGTAATTGTTTTAGTTGTGTTTAACCATTTAATTGGTTTTGGGATGAAAATGAAGTGATACCATGTATGTTAGATTGTCAAATGAACTTGTTTAAGAACATGGAGAAAAAAAGGAAGAGAAATGGAAGTAAAAAGAGCTTATAGTGTGTTATATGCTTTCATGAAGTTGAAACGAATTTGTTAAAATTCATGGTAATAGACAATTTACAAGGAAAACCTAAGAACATTAAATTTATAGTTTCAACCATATTTGGAAAATAATGGGAAATGGGCTTTTGGGTGGTTCAATGCCTTGAAACATTTCTTTTAAAAAAAAACTTGAATTGGAACATGTTAGAAAGATTTTTAAATAAGGGAATGAGAGTATATGCTTTGGAAAATTTAAATTTTAGCTTTGGCTTAAAATGCATAATAAAAAGAAAAGAAAGGATAGAAGTTATCATTATTATTAAGTGTGGAATTTAGCTAAATTAGGTGCATGGATGTTAATTGTTGTGTTTATTTCATGATTGTGTGTTAATAGATTATTATTGAGCCTTGTGAATTTATTTATTATTAATTCATATATACGCATTAAATGAGAATTGAGATAAGGTTCCTAAGTTAATTTTATGTGTTTTATAATAGATTGTAATCCTATAGATACAAGAGATATTACTGGAGTTAGGTAGCGTGCTAGTGGAACAGGAACTACACACTCTGTAAGTAGGTGTTTGTTACCTCGTCCTATTTTAAAAAATTGTACTTTCTTTAGCCCTGTTTTATTAATGTGCATTAGTACAAATTGTGTTGGAAATAGAAATGTCATGAATTTACTCGTAAGAGGGAAATATTATTTGACTTGATTTAAATAAAAGTTGAGAATCTATTATAAAGGAAGTTCTCAATTCTAATCAAATATAATTACCTATTTATTTAAAGACCAATAATATTTATGGACACATGGATGTCTAATACTTAGTATATCATAATGACGGTACTTAAGGAAATGAAAAACGATGTTGATCAATAATGTTGACGGACACAAAGGATGTTTAATACTTAGTATACCATAAAGGTGGTAGCTAAAGAAATGATTATCGATAATATTGATGGATACAAAGGATGCCTGATATTTGGTATACCATTAGTTACATGACCCGCACGATGCTGCGGGTCAATTTTTTTTGCATAAAAAATATCAAAAAAAGCTAAGATCTAAAAGTGTTAGGTGTTTTGCAAAGCTATATCAACGAGTCTTGGGTTTGGCTGCACCGCCTAACCCAAGAGTAATATTTATAATATTAATAATAACATTAAACTTGCATGACCCGAGTTTAAGTGGGTCTGACTACAATACCATACTCAATAGTCTTGGATGTGGGTCTGGCTGCAAGGTCGTGTCATAAAAGTGTGATAATTAAATATATTAATTAAAAAGAAAAAAACAAAGAAAAAAAACCAACAGGAAGAAAAAAACTAATGAAGAAAAAGAAAAACAATCTGAATTAACTGGGTTAACCCTTCAAACCAGGTTAAGCCGTCAAACATTGGATTCATGTCGTGAAAGTTTGATAACTAAATAGAAAAACAAATTGACGGGTTACTCAGAATTAACTAGGCTAACCCGTCAAACCAGGTTAACCCGTCAAACCCGGGATCTGTGTCATGAAAGTTTGATAATTAAATAGAAAAAAAAAATTGAACATTAACAAACTAAATTAAACGAAAAAAATTCATTAAAAAGGAAAAAACAAACAAACAAAAGGCTTCAGCCTTTTCACTGTGGACTGTGCAGTCCACAGTCAAAGGCATAAAAACGGCAAAAAAACAAAAAGAAAAACTAAAAGCATCAGCCGATAACTAAATAGAAAAAAAATTAATATTGATGAATTAAATTAAATAAAAAAAATATTAAATAAAAAGAAAAAATAAAAGAAAAAAAACTTTTAAGAAGAAAAAAACTAATGAAGAAAAAGAAAAAAAATCTAAATTAACTAAGTTAACCCGTCAAACCTGATATCTGTGTCAAGAAAGTCTGATAACTAAATAGAAAAAAAAATTAATATCAACAAACTAAATATAAAAAATTAATTAAAAAGAAAAAAAAAGAAGGCATCAGCATTTTCACCGTGGACTGCACTGTGCACAGTAAAAGGCATAAAAAGAAAAAAAAGAAAAAAAAACAACTAAAATCATCAGCCTTTTCACTGTAGACTGCATACAATATTAAAAGATGAAATCGGAAGAACAAAACTAATGAGGAAAAAGAAAAAAAATTTGAATCAACTGGGTTAACCCACCAAACCTGAGATTCGTGTCATGAAAGTGTGATAAATAAATAGAAAAAAAAAATTAACATTAATGAACTAAATTTTAAAAAAAATATTAATTAAAAAGGAAAAAGCGAAGAGAAAAAAAAACCTACAAGAAGAAAAAAACTAATGAAGAAAAAGAAAAACAATCTGAATCAAACCAGGTTAACCCATCAAACCAGGTTAACCCGTCAAACCTGAGATCCGTGTCATGAAAGTCTGATAATTAAACAGAAAAAAATTTAATATTAAGAAACTAAATTAAAAAATAATAATTAAAAAAAAGACAAAAAAAAAAACTAAAAGCATCAGCTTTTTCACTGTGGACTGCACTATGTAGTCCACAGTAAAAGGCTTAAAAAGGAAAAGCAAAAAAAATTAAAAATAAAGACATACGCCACGGGTTAATTTTGTTTTCTTGCATAAAAAATATATATAAAAAAGGTAATATCTAAGAGTGTTAGGTCTTTCTGCAAAGATATACCCAAAAAGCCTTTGGTCTAGCTGCAACGCTTGACCCAAGAGTAATATTTATAATATTAAACTTACATGACTCAAGTTTAAGTGAGTCTGACTACAACATCGAACCCAAGAGCCTTGGATGTGGGTCTAGCTGCAAGGTTGTATCATAAAAGTGTGATAATTAAATAGATTAATTAAAAAGAAAAAAACAAACAAGAAGAAAAAAACTAATGAAGAAAAAGGAAAAAAAATCTAAATTAACTGGGTTAATCCTTCAAACCAGGTTAACCCTTCAAACCTGGGATTCGCATCATGAAAGTTTGATAACTAAATAGAAAAAAAAATGACGGGTTAACCCAAAATTAACTGGATTAACCGGTCAAGCCCGGGATACGTGTCATGAAAGTCTGATAACAAACTAAACAAAAGAAAAAAAGTTAATTAAAAAGAAAAAAAGCAAAAAAAATAAATTTCGGGTAAATCGTCAAACCAGGTTAACCCGTCCAACCCGGGATCCATGTCATGAAAGTCTGATAACTAAATAAAAAAAATAACATTAACAAACTAAATTAAACAAAAAAAAATTCATTAAAAGAAAAAAGCAAAAAAAAAACCATAAAGGCATAAAAACAAAAAATAAATGAATAAAACAAAAAAAAATAAAAACGAAAAAAAAAAGATAGCTCAGCGTTTCATTGTGGACTGCACGGTGAAACACGGAGCAGTTTTAGTATATGCTAGTTACATGACCTGCGCGATGCCGCGGGTCAATTCTTTTTGCATAAAAAATATCAAAAAAAGCTAAGATCTAAAAGTGTTAGGTCTTTTTGCAAAGCTATACTCAAGAGTCTTGGGTTTGGCTGCAACGCCTGACCCAAAAGTAATATTTATAATATTAATAATAACATTAAACTTGCATGACCCGAGTTTAAGTGGGTCTAACTGCAATACCAGACCCAATAGTCTTGGATGTGGGTCTGGCTGCAACGTCGTGTAATAAAAGTGTGATAATTAAATAGATTAATTAAAAAGAAAAAAAACCAACATGAAGAAAAAAACTAATGAAGAAAAAGAAAAATAAATCTGAATTAACTGGGTTAACCCTTCAAACCAGGTTAACCTGTCAAACCTTGGATTCGTGTAGTGAAAGTTTGAAAACTAAATAGAAAAAAAAATTGACGGGTTACCACATAATTAACTGGGCTAACCCGTCAAACCAGGTTACCCCGTCAAACTCGGGATCTGTGTCATGAAAGTTTGAAAACTAAATAGAAAAAAATTGAACGTTAACAAATTAAATTAAACGAAAAAAATTAATTAAAAAAAACAAACAAACAAAAAGGCATCAACCTTTTCACTGTGAACTGCACTGTGCAGTCCACAGTCAAAGACATAAAAACAGCAAAAAAACAAAAAGAAAAACTAAAGGCATCAGTCGATAACTAAATAGAAAAAAATTAAATATTGATGAACTAAATTAAATAAAAAATATTAAATAAAAAGAAAAAAAACTTAGAAGAAGAAAAAAAATAATGAAGAAAAAGAAAAAAAATCTAAATGAACTGGGTTAACCCGTCAAACCTGAGATCCGTGTCATGAAAGTCTGATAACTACATAGAAAAAAATTTAATATCAACAAACTAAATAAATAAAATTAATTAAAAAAAAGAAGGCATTAGCCTTTTCACCGCGGACTGCATTGTGCAGTCCACAGTGAAAGGCATAAAAAAAAAAGCAAAAAAAAAAACTAAAGGCGTCATCCTTTTCTCTGTGGACTGCATACAATATTAAAAAATAAATTCGGAAGAAAAAAACTAATGAGGAAAAAGAAAAAAAAAATCTAAATCAATTGGGTTAACCCGTCAAACCTGGGATCCATGTCATGAAAGTCCGAGAATTAAATAGAAAAAATTTAATATTAGGAAACTAAATTAAAAAAATTAATTAAAAAACAAAAAGAAAAAAAAACTAAAGACATCAGTTTTTTCACTATGGACTGCAGTGTGCAGTCCACAGTAAAAGGCTTAAAAAGAAAAGGAGAAAAAAAAAAGGAAAACAAAGGCACACGCCACGGGTTAATTTTTTTATTTTTTTTGCATAAATTTTTTTTAAAAAGGCTAAGATCTAAGAGTATTAGGTCTTTCTGCAAAGATATGCCCAAGAGCCTTTGGTCTAGGTGCAACGCTTGACCCAAGAGTAATATTTATAATATTACTAATAATATTAAACTTATATGACTCAAGTTTAAGTGAGTCTGGCTGCGACACCGAACCCAAGAGCCTTGGATGTGTGTCTGACTGCAAGGTTGTGTCATAAAAGTGTGATAATTAAATAGATTAATTAAAAAAAACTAATGAAGAAAAAGGAAAAAAATCTGAATTAACTAGGTTAACCCTTCAAACCAGGTTAACCCGTCAAACCTGGGATTCGCGTCATGAAAGTTTGATAACTAAATAGAAAAAAACAATTGACGGGTTAACCCAGAATTAACTGGGTTAACCCGTCAAGCCCGATATACGTGTCATGAAAGTCTGATAATTAAATAGAAAGAAATTTAACATTAACAAAATAAACTAAATGAAAAAAAAATTAATTAAAAAGAAAAAAAGCAAAAAAAAAAATTTCAAGTTAACTCGTCAAACCAGGTTAAACCGTCGAACCCGGGATCCATGTCATGAAAGTCTGATAACTAAATAAAAAAGAGTAACATTAACAAACTAAATTAAATAAAAAAAATTCATTAAAAGAAAAAAAAACACAAAAAAAAGCAACAAAAAAAAACCCATAAAGGCATAAAAACAAAAAAAAAACAAAAAAAAAACAGCTCAGCGTTTAACTGTGGACTGCACAGTGAAACACTGAGCAGTTTTAGTTTATTGTTAATAATAGCAATAGCTAAGAAAATGAATATCGATATTGGTCGATAATGTTGACGAATATAAAAGATGTTTGATACTTAATATACTGTAATGGTGGTAGCTAAGAAAATGAATATCAATGTTGACGAACATAGATGATGTTCGATACTTAGTATACTATAATGGCGGTAGCTGAAGAAATAAATAATGATGTTGATCAATAATGTTGACAAACACAAAAGATGTTTGATAATTAGTATACCATAATGGTGGTAGCTAAGGAGATGGTTATCAATATTTATTGATGAACTTCACGGGCATGAAAAAGAAACAAAAATGTGTTCTAATACTCAGTAACCATGTCATGGTGACTAAGGAGATTTGGTGAGATGGTGGATGTAATAAATAATTAATTAGGTTGTAAAGTAGTTTAATGAAAGCTAGTGAACATGTATTTGTAAAATGTTCTCTTGTAAAAGTGATCATTTATGTAATTTAAAAAGTATTAGCTTAATATGTGTAATAAATGTTGTCATATGATTACTTTTTTATTTGTTTGCTTGAGTGGCTAGAGGCCTGTTATGGGAATGAATTGTTGTATGGGTAGGAATTAAAATTTCCTTAATTTTCTATCCTGATTTTTAAGAAAAGAGAAGAATTGTTAATGATCCGGCTAGAAAAAATTTTGCTGGAATTTTAATAGAATTGTTAATGACAAGTTAAGGATTGAAAATACAATAGCAAAAAACAATGATGATTTTATGAGAGTAATTCAGGAAAAAAAATTACTCTGTTTTTCACATAAGTTCAAGGCTCGAAAGCTTTTAGTATTGCAGGTTGTTGCATATTCAATTAAAAAAGAATCCAAAAAATAAATCAAGTTAACCCGGCTTAACTTACCAAACCCAAGACTCGGGTTATGAGATTGGAATAACATCATAGAAAGCAAATTGAAAAAAAAAATATGAAGTCCAATTTAAAAAAAAATATTAAATTAAAAAGGACCCAAAAATAAATAGAGTCAACTCGAGCCTACTTGCTAAACCCGTGACTCGGGTCATGAGATCAGGATAACCTTATAAAAAGTAAATCGAAAAAGAATTTATAAATTTAATTTTCAACCAACCCAATATTGAATGATGAAATTAAAAACAAATTAAAAAAGCAGCAAAAAAATCACCCAAGCCAACCTGGTTAACTTATTAAACCTACGATCTAAATTATAAAATCGAAATAAATTCATAAAAAGAAATTGAAAAAAAATAAAACCTCACTTTCAATAAATCTAATGTTGAAGGTTGAAAAAAAAAATTAAATTCATGAAATTAGTATATAACCCAACAAAAAAAAAGATTGAAAAACATTATGACACAATCCTTTCAATGAAATTGTCGCACGTGCGGCGTCGCGGCAAAAACATCCACCCTCAAAATTTTGTATTGTCTAGCAAATATGTGGAGACAAGGAATTCTTGTCTTTTATTAGTGAAAAATTGGAATGGGAGTCGCCACCTAGTATTTTGGTCACTATAAACCCTAACTGGTCTCAGAGATCAGGTACGGGGACTGGTTGCATAAAAGAAAGGTTTTAGCACCCCAAACACTCCCTACCTAAGGTAGGCTGCATTGTTTAATTGTCTGATAAAATCTAAATTTCTTGTTGTGTTTTCTAGTTGTTGATCCGTCTATGGTTTAAGAAAAGTTTTCTTCGGTAAAGAAATCCTTATCTTAATCGGATAAAACCTAACTATTCTAATGTCAACAAAAGAATTTTAATATCTGGAATACATCTTACGTATAAGATCATAACCCTAGATATTGAAAGAAAACAAAAATAATTTTTTTGAGTTTTTTTTGAAATATTGGTCTAATTCTCATGACTTTAATAAACTGATTATTAAAGCCAAAATGCATGCTAATAAATATTTTTTTGAATTTAATTTTTTTTATTATATATATATATATATGAAAATACAATATGATTTTTATTATTATTATTATTATTGAGAGACTTGGCCGTATGTATGAAAACAAGATATATATTTTTTATGTTTTGCTGAAAATCGAGTATTTTCATACCGAATTTGTATCTTTACAGTATAAAAATACAAACCGCTATTGATTAAAATATAGTATAAAAAATTTGCAGAAAACTTAGATATTTTTTGAAATAATTCTTTTTTTTTTTTGCGGGCAGGGCCGGACCTAGCCAGCCCCTCCCTTCCGCACATGCACGCATATTATTTTACGCGTGCATGAACAGTGCGAAGGTAATTAAATTACCTTCGCACTGTTCATCGCCTTCCTTTGCATTGCAGTGCATAAAAAAACGTAAAAACAGAGTGTTGCAAATGGTGGTTTCAGGTGTTGCTTTCCTTATGATTTTCTTTTCGTTTCTACATATTAACATGCATAATCATACAGGAACCGAGAAAGGCAGCGAACATACCTGGTTTTGAGAAGTCGAAGACGATGGCGGTGCTGCGCTATCTCTTCACCATGTCCTCTACTTTCGTTCGGTTTGCTTCCTCTTCTCTCCCTTTTGCTCTCTCACTATTTTTCCAATCTCTCCTATTTTCTTCCGTTCTCCTAAGCTGTATACCTTTTGTTTTTGTAGCCTCTCCTCTCTCTCCCCTGTTTTTTTCTCCCCTTCCGGTGCGGCTACTCCTCTGGCTTTTATAGCCAGAGGACGCCAGCATTTTTGGTAAGCCGGCATGCATCACGGTGGCGAGGGATGTCAGCCGCGACACCCGCCCCATTGATTCGAGAATAGCTCCATTATCGCTGCTAACGTCTCCTTCCATTATCGTCACAGATTCACGGCTGTTTGAAGACAGTGAATGGTGGAAACGGCGCCGCTTGGGTTCTTCTGATTTGGCCATTGAAGTTTTCGCAGTTTTGCAATCAAACCCCCTACAAAATTGTAATTGGATCCCTTAATGTTAGTGCCCTTTCTGGTTAGGTCCTTGGTCTCGGATTGTTTCAATTAAGTCCATAATTGCCTATCAAACTTCAATAATTATGCAATTAAGCCCCTGATTTGACCAAATCAGCTCTTCAACATTATAATTGGACCCCAGAACTTTAATTTCATCCAATAAAAGCCTAAATTGACTTAAAAATCAATTTTTCTTGCTATCAAAAACCCTCCATAAATTCAATTAAACCTTAGATAAGATTTAATTGAGTCCATAAACATATGATTTTGGACTTTTCTTCCTCAAATTGAATTTTCCTTGTCAACAAGGTTCTCACTGTCAAATTTCAACCTTTTGCATTTTTGAATCTCCTCAACCAATTTTGGTATTTTTTCGACATTACAGCATCCTTTTCTCGCTTCTATTATTTTTTGGATTTCTTTTGAATATTTTATATATATATATATATTTTTTGTATTTTCTCTTCTTTTTTTTGGAATCCAAAAATGGGTAACAACAGAAATTAAGAAGAAAAATTAAAGAAAAAATGGGTTGGTAAAGGGTTAAAAAAAATATAAAACACTTTTCAATAAATAGTGTTGCATGTAGCGATTTATATCCTTTACCAATGAAATATTGGTCTAGCGGTTAACGCACTGCTATATCTCTGCAAAGGTGAGAACGCAAGTTCAATCCCCAGGAAGCGTATTTGTTGAGAGGGGCAGCCACGAACCCCGAACAGGACTAGTCTCACTCTTTAAAAGGATGTGAGGATGCCTGGGTAAAAACCAAAAAAAAAAAAACCTTTAGTATTTTTATTAAATTGTGCTAAAGCTATTAAAATAACGTTTTTAAAATAAACATCTATAATTATTTTTTTCAAAAAATCTGTGCAAAAACTATTAGGACATAGTAATATTTTCTGCCAGCCGCATATCACTTGTGAATTCATCTACTTACCACCTAGGAATCATAATGAACTTAAACTTGCATCAATCTCGCATATAAAGTTGATCAACGAAGAAGAAACATAAAATAAGTGT
>Ga0307513_10010264_pt1 | contig 11758 bp, 5 predicted proteins | sample 15_EM_MG_FD_202174 | JGI IMG/M metagenome (GOLD analysis project Ga0307513, IMG submission 202174) | Populus trichocarpa ectomycorrhiza microbial communities from riparian zone in the Pacific Northwest, United States - 15_EM | ecosystem: Host-associated > Plants > Roots > Unclassified | place... | reverse complement strand
TTGACAAATTCTTGAAATTAATTAGGTCTTCTTCTCACTTCTCTGCTCTGCAATGCTCGTGATTCGTCTCTCTGCTCTTGTCGTTTTGGCCTTTTAATTGTAAAAGGCCAAAACGACATCGTTTCGGGCATAAGAATATATATAAAAAAATAAACCCGGGTCTCAGCCGGGTGTGGCAGGGCCGGCCGGGTCCCGGGTCGACCGGGTCTGGCCGGGCCAATTCCCAGCCTGTTTTTTGCTTAGACCCGGCCCGACCATAGGCCCGGGTCGGCCGGGTCCCGGGTTGACCCGCCGGGCCGGGCCGGGTCTTAAAACACCGGTTCTAAGATTGAGCATGGGTCATAATTTTTTATTTTTTATTTTTACTTTTATATAATGAAAAGAAAATGAACGAAGAAAAATTAAGATTTGAGTCAAGACAACATATATGAAAAGTTTTTAAGGATTAACTAGGAAGAAATTGTAAACTTGGGGTTCAATTTTACTAGAAATTAAAAGAATTGATGAATTTAAGAATTTAATTAAACTTTGTATTTGTTTAATTAATGATATCAAGGGTTTAATTGATGAATTGATAAGTTTGGGGACTTAATTGAGCTTAGAATTAGTTTAATTAATGAAATCATGGGTTTAATTGAAGAAACACCAAAGTTTAGAATCAATTAAGGACTAAATGGATTAAACTGGAAGCCAAGGACTTTTTTGTAAACGGTGCCGAAATCCAGAAGCCTGATTAGAAGATGTCAAAACGTAAAATGACTAAATTGCAAAAGAGCCGCCCCAGTCAGAAACGGCGCCGTTTTGTTCCATTCTTCGTCTTCTTCCTCTTGAAACAGAGGAGACCGCCTGCGAAGGAAATACAGAATGCCACCCAGACAGGCAACTCACACCACCAGACACATTGCAATGCCCACGACATCCATCACCAGATTCTCAGTTCGTTTTCGTGTCCTTCGCCGCCATAACAAGCCATTGAGGCGTGGAGGAAACCACCACCAACAGTCCAGGGATTGCAGAACTGTTGGTGTCCCAATCCGACCAAAACACAAAATCCCAGGCCTTATCACTATCATGGAAGATAGGATGCAGGACAGAATGCCTATAAAAGGCAGAGGCATAGATGACGGGAAAAAAAAGAGGGAGGAGAAAGAAGAAAAAGAAAAAAGGGGGAGGAGAAAACAGGGGAACGAATAACAGGGGAGAGAAAAAGAGAGCAAATCAACTTGACTAAAAATAAACACAAACCAAAAGAGCAGAAAAGAAAAGAGGAGGAGAAGGCAGAAGAAGAGTAGTGGAAATTCCAGAATCCCAGCCAAAAGTCAGCAACATCTGTCGCCAGCACGCACGCTTGCAGAACCAACCAGTTATTGGTCTGAACCAGTAGCCGGCGGGTTGGGTCTAGCCCAACCCCTATAGAATGGGTCAGGTCTGGGCTTCAAGCCCAGCCGGCCAGACTGTGTTTGCTAAGGGTGTGTTTGGTAAAACACACCCTTATATTTTGACTATATTTTTTTTTATGTCCTTTCTATTTTGATATTTGACCAAACAAGTTCTTTTTGATATCAGAAAATTCCCAGAATATTTGGAAACCTCCGTGGATTTATTTTTGGACCTCTCGTGTATTGTTTTATTTTATTTTTTACTTTTTTTATTTTTTTTCATTGCATTTTTTTTCCTACTATATGCTCAATTTGTGGACCGTGATTGTTAAATTCAAATATGTCATGCAACATATTTTTTTAGGCTTGTCTAAAAAAGTAAATAATAAAAAGGGATAAACAAAAAAGGGCATAGAAAATTTATTTCTCCTTCATAAAAAAATTCAAAATTTTACAAACTTATTTATTGATGCAAGAGTCAGGAATATCATATTTTTTTAGGTTTGATTAATATTTACTGAAACCAGAGTTGGAAATATTTTTAGGTATTTTTTACTGACATTAGAGTCAGGAGCATGATAGGAAGAATAAAAAAAAAGAGGAAGAACAAACTCTTAGTGATTTTAGACAAAACCAATAATGCAGTCTGCTTTAGGCAGGAGACGTGAAGGGTGATAGTATCTTCCCTTTTATGTAATCATTCTCATACCATGAGAATCTCTATTGATCAATTAAGGTTCTAGTGACTATAATATTAAGTGGCGACTAATTAAATTAGACATTTCTTTCTAAACAACAAGATGTTAGATATTTATTTTTTTTCATGAAAACTTTTAATTTATCGTCGTGATGTCTGGGTGTAACAACATGAATGAACTTAAAAACCTTATTAATAATAAAAAAAAAAAATATCTGGCCATGTAAAAAAACTCCAACCACTTAATGATATAAAGTAAGGTAAGAATAAATAGAGGCACTAGTAGAGGTGGTAAAAAGACGAGAATCAACAGTTTTCGGTGTGGAAATTGGTTGATATTGAGACATGCAAGACTATGAGAAAAATAGCTTATGAGATGTTATATCTCAATACCAAGAAAATAAATCAGAAGAGTAATCATTTGAGTCTAAAAAAAAATCATTATTTGTGATAAGAATATCATCAATAAAAACTAAAATATATATGCAAATAGTTGATTATTAGTATATTAAAAGGGAAGTGTCAATTTGACACGCACAAAAACCAAGACGTAGTAGTTTTCTATTTAATCTAGTACACCCACTTGCAGCTAGCAACATTCATAAAGATATAAAAAAGAACTATAGGCTAAGTGTCATTGTGGACTAATGCATTGATTTTCACAGCCATCATTGAATTTCACTTAGGATGTTGTTTAGCCTCGGTGTAACAAATAGGTTTAGATAAAGATGGTGAAGCAACCTTGGATAAACAAAAGATGCTGGACAAGATAATGTTTGGGTTGATATGGACAAAGTGTCATAGAGTACTCACAAATAAAAGGATATGGTTAGAGATTCAAAGGAAAAGATGAATAGTAAGAGATATTATCCTTGACAATATTGAGACTAGAAGTAGGGGGTAGAGTCGTAGAGGTTGATGGATGATAGGAGATAATGCGTGATAGTGTTAAAATTGGAGAATGGAAATTAGATTGACATTACCAGCAAATTGATAAATATAAGCAGAAACATTAATGTAATGTTTTTGTCGATAAATTTTATTGAATTTTATCATCAAAAATATATTCTCTTTATTTATATCAACAGAATTACAGTGAAAAAAAATGAATTAAAACAAAATCAAAAAGTACAAAGATATGTCATTTATACCAATAGAATTACTGACGGTGTTAATACCATTAGTAAAATCCATTTATAAACTCATTAGTAAACTGTTCACTTCTCCTTAGTATTGTTCATCATGTCAATTATAAAGATATCACCGATAGATTAATTTTATCGGTATTTTTTAAAGAACTCTAGAACTATTTACTTCTTCAACAACAAGGACCAGTCCTCTTCCATGTTTGAAGGTCCTGATATTTTTCTAGTTTTGTTCATATATCCAGTGGAACAACAGCCAGGCTTTTATCACCTTCTTTATAGAACTAACATTGAAATTAGAAAATCTGATGTGCAAAGTAATGAATGGTTTATTTAGCTGTGATGATTTATACGAATTTTGACTAACAATACATCACTCTGAAAAATTCAAACGAAAAGATTTGCCAACTAACATCCAACTACAGCAACTATTATCATATTCTAAACAATTTTGGCTCTGATCTATTATCATATTCTTTAGCATAAATTAAAATGCAACTATTCAAAAGAAACCATCAACTTAAATTCCAGCAGCGGCAGCAGCAACAATCATAGACCCAAACTCTGATTTGATAAATTTTAAATTTGATAATAACAATTAATCTACTCTGAAAATAAGCTACAAACGGTTTAAACAGTACTTTAAACCGACCTAAGGTTTAAAGGAAAAGGAACAAAATAAAAAAAGAAATCCAAAAATACTAGATAAATACAAAAATTTCCAAAACGAGACCAAATTTGGGCATGTTCCCATCCGTGTAGGTAAGGAAGCATCCAACAATCAAATTAAAAGTTCTGCCATGCTATACCCTGTATTCAGACTTCTTCTTAGACTTGGACTTGTCACTCGTTGATGCATGAGGATTGCTGCGGAATGCAGTACTACGGAGGTAGAATGTTTATTTGTCATGCATTCAGCCATGAGAGGTAGAATGTTAATACTTGAAGGATCTTATGCTGAGTCCTTCAAGCCTGGTTCGTCAGTCACTCTGCTTATCTTGCATTTCATTGAATACTTTTCAAGAAAACAATCAATACAATTTAGAATAGGGCTGTTGATATATGTAATTCTAGTCAAGAATTTTTTTTTTTTTCTTTTTATCCTTTTTGTTCAATTTTATCTTTTTTAAGTTAGGTAGCTTTGGTGCTACTAAAATACATGGCTGGTAATTGTGAGCTCCACTTAGTTTTCGGCATCCTTAGCAGATATGATATTTCATGCTAGGAAGCTTTCAAGATATAAGCTTCATTTTCTGACGTATGAAGCATGCAGCAATAACAATTAAGATGAAGAGTGACAAAAGAAAGAGATTATTTCCTTGTCCATCTAATTCAAACGTCCATTGTAAATGAAATTGAAAATTATATCTAATAATTCCTCACCCGTATAATTATCATTCTTTCCTAGATGGTCAAAAGTTTATCTAATTGTAGTACATTTATACGTTGCAGGAATGCCAGGTATGACTGCATATTGTGGTTTTTATGAGCTTTGCTCTCCATAGAAAGGGGAGTATGTCTTTGTTTCAGCAGCTTCTGGTGCAGTGGGTCAGCTTGTTGGCCAATTTGCCAAGTTATTGGGTTGCTATGTTGTTGGAAGTGCTGGAAGCCAAGAAAAGGTTGGTCAGCCGATCATGAGTATTAACCGTGTGAAACAACTGTCTTGTCCTGTTATTGCTGTTCAGCAAGTAAAACTGCAAGCTTTCAATTTATTGCTACATATTTAAGTAGATGACATGAAAGCAAAGAAACATCTGTAACCAGATTCTGTATGGTGTTTGCTTTTAATTTCTCTTATCAATCTTAAGGTTGACTTGTTGAAGAACAAGTTTGGATTTGACGAGGCTTTCAACTATACATATGAGCAAATGACTCCTTCCAGTGCATTGATAGAAATGTGAGGAATTACCTATTTATTCAAGGCTAGCTCCTTTTTATTGTTTCTGACATCATCATCTACTTCTTCATCATCACCATCAATTAGTACAACTTTTTATTTTTGCATTTATGGCTTGACACAAACCTTTCATCGCACCAAAAACACAATTCGTTAGCTCTCCTTCCATCTAACTCCTTATTCTTTACAGATTTGGTGGGCTTCAAATTAGGCTTGTACGGAGGGTATGGGTTAGGGTTTGGTAGTAAGCTATTTTGTGGCTATTTAAGGTTAATGACAGTTAATGGTTGTGGAATTTTATAAGGTCTTTGGTTTTGGCTGGGTTTGGATTAAGCAACACGGCTAATGTTTGTTGGTACAAGCTTGCTGGAATTATGGTAAGATCTTCTGTAGGCTATGATGTTATCTTGCAAACGTGCTAGGTTATAGCCTTGATTTAAAGTTTTTGGTTCCAACATCTTAACTAAATTCTTAATCTCCACCTTTAACCCTCATAAAAAGAATATTAAAGCTTGTTTCTCATTGATTTCAGCCCTGTTCCAAAGTATATCCAAGTCCTTATTGTAACCCTCTAATTCTTTATTATGTCTGAGGTCATTAAGCTCTTCTAATAGGTCCTTTTGACCTCCAAACCTAGAGCATATTGCCTCCACATATTCATTCTAAAACATGCATTGATCATTCTTGCCCTTCATGAAATTATGGTGTCAATACAAAGCCATGCCATCTAAGTAATAAGAGACTATCTTAAGTTTTCCAACCTCAATAATCTCCTCGATATCAAAATATTGGTTTTATTTATATAACCATTTGTGTATATTATCACCATCAAAATTTAAAAAAAAAATTCTCTTTTAGGTTTGTGTACCTTGTAGGGATAGCAACCACCATTATATACCTCGAATGATTGCGTAGCAGATAATCTTCTTTGTTGAATGTCAGGTAATCATTTTTGGTACTAGTCTCACTAGGAGTGTGTTGCCGCTTCTATAAGAGGTATTAAAATCATGAGTGAACTTGTATAATTTTACAAGTAAATTGAGTTAAAATCAAAAAATGATAAAACTGGTCTAAAATCAGGTAAAATCATGATTTTACTATTGATTTTACAATATTGTAAAATTGTATAATTTTACAATGTTTACTTACTCAGTCCACTAGCAAATTTGGATTATTTGCTAACAACTCATAATTTCTTAGAGTTGTTTTGTATAATATGTGTTTAGTTATATAACTTAATTTTAAGTTGGACCTATAATGATGATGTTTTTTAAGATGATTTCTTAACTGCTTGTGTGGAATCAATTTTCCACCGTAATTGAATTTAATTATAGTATTTAATTTGAATTCAATTTATAAATAAATTAAATTTACATGTTTGAAATAAATAGAATTCAATTCATTTTATATTTTATATTACCCTCATCATCTTCATCTAATTTCTTCAAAGTTCCGTAAAAAACAAGATAGGTATTTTTAAATAAAATAGTTTTAACATATCGGAGGGGTTAATATCTAATTTATTTTGATATAAATTAGATATTAACCCCTCCGATTTTAACATTAATTTCAAAAACATGCATGAGTTTTTGAAATTGGTACTTTTCAACCGGTTGGGTTGGCAGAGGGAAAAAAGAAACTTCTGCCGTGAAGAAAGCCCAATTTCATTCCAATCATTTTTGCGTGCAATGATCCTTCCTTCAGGTTTTACGGGCTCTTCGTTTCTTTCTTTTACAACATGAAAGTGATTTCTCTTTTTGGTGTAGTTTTTAGAACTCAAAGAACATGTTAGTTGGACAAAAAAGTTCACCTTTTTTTTAAAAAAAAATTGTTCTTGTTTGTTGATATGCTAATTTGTGTAAGGGGATGCTTTAAAGTATGATTGTAGTTGTTTTTTAAAGTGTTTTTGTTTAGAAATGCATTAAAATAATATATTTTTTATTTTTTAAAAATTATTTTTGACATCAACACATCAAAATAATTTAAAAAAACCAAAAAATATTATTTTCAAGTAAAAAAATAAAAAAAAAATATTTTCAATCAATGTTGATTCATTCATAGGTTATAAGGGATTTTGGGCTAGTGACTAGTATATTCTGTTTGATAATGTAATAGGAGGCTTTCTTTTTTTTCTTTTTGTTAAAAAAATCTGTTGACCTTTTTGAATTTTAACAAGGCAGTCCAAGGGCTCTGAAAAGTGTAGGAAAAGACAAGAATGTTAAAATCACGAGTTAACTTGTAAATAAATATACACTTATCATCCAAAATTAAGTTAAAATAAAAAAATAATAAAACCAAACTAAAATCAAGTAAAATCATGATTTTACTATCCATTTTACAATAATTCCAAAATTTTAATTATTATCTTCCTCAATGCATATCCTTGTGTTTACTCACTAATGCATGAGCCTACAAGTGCTTATATCTATGGATTCTTTCTTTAATCAATATTACAGATATGAAGAAAACATAGTCTTGCTTGAACACTTCCTAATAAATAAAAAATTATCTATTACGAAAAAAAACTTTGAAAATTCTTATTTCATAAAGATATTTTTACGGACAAGAGTGACAAACAATACTCTAAAGTCTGATCCACCATGTATCTATGCTAAAATATCATAGTCTTTTAAACAAATTTACAACATTATGATTTATTTATAGAAAATCTCATAACTTGTCTAAGATATGATCTAATAACAAACAAGACTTTAAAATTAAAAAGAAGGTCCGACTTTGAATTGTCTGATTTATTATTCGTTTTAGTTCATACAAAGTCTACAATTCTTTAATGATTCTTTTGTTAAGGTTCATGGTGTATAACAAATAATATCTAAAACTTGTGAAAGTACGTATAAAAATATATAAAAAAAACATAAAAATATCTAAAATTAAGTGATGAATTATTCAATTTAGTTTGTTTCCACCAAATTTGGTACTTGTTTGATTTTGTTGAAATTGAAGGATAACCAATGCTCAGGAGGGTCGTTGAGGTATAATCCTTTGACACCCTTTTCATTTTAAAGTTCTCAATGCAATTTAGACTTTTTATGTAAGTTGATAAAAAGATCCGTGTATGGTCTTTTATGAGGAAACCAAGTTGATATAAATATTCATTTTTTCGCAGCTCGATCTTTTCCTGTAGTCTCTTAAAATATATATAGATAATTACTCAATTGCTTAAAATAGTCAAGAAAAAAAAATATTAGAAACAATTGGCATTTAACACCCATGAAGATTTTGTTGGATAAGATTTTTTAAACAACCACAGCCCATTAGTCCAATAATTTTGCTAGCTTAAAAAAATACTACATTTATTTAATTAGTGATTTAACACAACAAGATGATAATATCATTGCTAAGTGGGCATAAAGTGGGGAGTTTTCTTAAACCAATCCCTCGACTAATTGAGATCATCAGGTAAGAATTTTTGCATGACTATGGTTTTCCATAGGCTGAACGCCCGAATCAAAAAAGCTTTCCACTGCTGCCTTGTAGAAAATCTCATTGAACCATGACGGGGATGGTGAAGCAGATGATATGGTGGCGAAGGTATCGTTCTATCGCTTTCAACTTCGGACTCTTGGTTGTCAATCTCATGATCCGACGATCCTGACCCTTCAAATGAAGTCTCGTAGTAGTCAATGTCATGATCCCCCTCTGAACCTTCAAAAGACTCTTGGTTGTAAATGTCATGATCCAACGCTGGAGTTTGATCGTAGTTGCTCCGTCCAAATGGATGTATCACATGGATCCCACATCGTACCACTTCACTCTTTTCGGACCTCAATATCACATGTAGTTCCAATGCAGCATCTCCACAGTATTTTTCCATTGCCATCTCACGTCTACTTATGACTCTTAGCCACCTACTACGGAAATAGGGCATTGCATGTGTAGCTTCGAACAACTGAACACCGTTGCTTTTATTTTTTATAATAGCCTTGAATTCTTGATGCCCACCACCTGAACAGACAGCCCAAATGACCAAGCCTTCGAAATCTGGAGGTATATCAAATGATAATGAACATCCTTCTGCACCGTAGCTGAACCATTTTGGAATGATAGAATAATCGTAGGGAACGAAATAAGCCTTGAAGGGAATAAAATACTCGAGAAAATGATAATTGAAGATTCTCTGCATAAATATTGAATTCAAGAAATGCTGAGATTTTAGACACCGAATAATATATATATCTGTGTGCGCGCGCGCCAATTGTGTGTTTATTTGTGTGCAAGAGAGACAGAACTAGTACCTCAAGAAGCCGATCCTTGGTATTTTTTGATAAATTACTGAGACCTTGCTTGCCGTAAATCTCAAAGAAATTGTAACGCGCATATTGAGACAGATATGGTGGTGCAGGTATTACTCTATCTCTTCCACCTTCAGACTCATGATCCCACTCTGACCCTTCAAATGAATCTGTCTTTTCAACTATCACATGGATCCCACATTCAAACACTTCAGCGTCTTCTCCCGTATAAAGTCCCACGCACAGTTCCAATTCCTCATCTTCACAATATTCTTTCATTGCCATCTCGCTTAGACTTATGTATCTCAACCAATTTCTACCGACACATTGAATTACAGTTGCTTCAAACAATTGAATACCGTTGCTTTTATTTTTTATACACAATTTGGGGGTTCCAATAAGACCTATCAAGCGTTTACAGACAACCCCAACGACCAAGCCTTGGAAAACTGGAGGTATATGAAATGATAATGAACTTCCTTTTCCTCGGTAGCTGAACCAATTTGGAATCATAGTGAACTTATCTCTGTGGCTGAATGTATGCCAACGATTGAAGAACATATGATACGCGTAACCACCGTAGCACATTGCCTGTATATATTAGACATTAATTAATGTATATATTGTACGTGCCAATTGTGTGCTTATTTGTGTGCAAGAAAGACAGAAATAGTACCTCAGCAAGACTTTTCTTATAATTATTTGATAACTTGTTCTTGGTAATATAGGAAATAAACCAGCCATGATTACTTAGACCTTCCATGCCTTCAATCTCCATTAAATCCGGACAACCAATCAGAAACAGACTTAGATATTTTTTTGCTTGGATTGGTAGTCTTACCCATTGCATTGATTTGCAACCAAATGTATCCAAATTTTCTAAATTTGAGGGAAGCTCTGGGATTGATACAAGATTTCCGCATTCCTGAACGGTCAAAAGCCGCAGCTTAGAAAGGATGCCGATGCCAGAAGGCAGACTGAAGAACTCGTTTCTAGATAGATCCAACTCTTCAAGAGCGGACAAACCTCCAAAATCAACACAATTAGTTGCGCGTTCAGACAAACCATAACCATCAAGTTTTAGCTTTCCCAAAACTCTCCAAATAATGGAAGTTGGAGTTATCCGAAAAGCTGAAATCCAAGAAGAATTTGGTGAAGGCCGATATGGTAAGTTCCAGTCCCCCTTCCAGTGTCCGCGCAATGACAACTTCCTCACACACTTTAAATGTCCAACTGAAGAGAGAAATTGCTCGTTGTTAATTCCATCTGCTAGAAGCTCAGTGAAGGACTCAATATCACCCATGCACTCCGGCAGCTCCTTAAGTTGTGAACACCCCGAAATGTTCAAACATACAAGAGACTTTGAATGTCCAATAGATTGATGTACCTCAACTAAACTTGAGCAACCTTCAAGCAGTAATTTCTCTAGACTTGAACTGTACAAGTTTGGTGTTTTAACAAGGTTCTTTGAATAACTGAGATCAAGGATTTTTAGATTATTGAGCATCTGTCAGAGCAGAGAGAAAAATCATTAAAAAGTAATCATCAAAAGTTCTCTAGACAAATTTTTGGGCATTTTGATATGTTTCGTGTTGGGGATTCCTGCTCCCCATGCGGAACGGTGGTGTTCATGATCATTGCTCAAAGGAGACTAAGCACACTAACACAATATTTAACGTGGTTCGGCAAATCGCCTACATCCACGGGAGAGATCAATATTATTAGAGATAGAGAAAGAATACAACACACGGAGGAGGATCACATCCACTCAACTCCCATCTCTCATTGCTACATATGGCAGCAGCTGCATATGGCAGCAGGGCTGCTAGTGGCAGCCCTTCTCTTTCTTTCTCTCTTCTTCTCTCTTTTGTAGCTCTACTACAAGACTCTCTCTCTCTCTTTTGTGCTGCACTCTTGGTGTCTATTTATAGGCTTCAATGACAGCTCCTCTTGCTCCTTTGTCAACAATGGTGGCTGCCAAACTTACCAAACTTTGACATTGGACAATGGTTGTTGGCTGCCACCAACAACCCACCATTGTAGCCTCCTTCTTTGACAATGTCAAGGGGCTGCAAATGCTGCACCAGCAGCCCTCTTTGACTCTCACATGGCAGCCATCTTCTTTGACAATGGCAGCCACATAATTGGCAATATTCCAACAATCACCCCCTTTGTCATTTATGTGGGTAATTGTCCTCTTGCCTTTTCTACACAATGGTATGGTCAAAACATAATTTTGACAACTTTCATTTTTGAGCAACTGCTGCCATATGTAGCAATGAGAGATGGGAGTTGAGTGGATGTGATCCTCCTCCGTGTGTTGTATTCTTTCTCTATCTCTAATAATATTGATCTCTCCCGTGGATGTAGGCGATTTGCCGAACCAC
>Ga0307513_10010261_pt1 | contig 11759 bp, 8 predicted proteins | sample 15_EM_MG_FD_202174 | JGI IMG/M metagenome (GOLD analysis project Ga0307513, IMG submission 202174) | Populus trichocarpa ectomycorrhiza microbial communities from riparian zone in the Pacific Northwest, United States - 15_EM | ecosystem: Host-associated > Plants > Roots > Unclassified | place... | reverse complement strand
TCGCCGATGGTTCGGCCTGAAACCAGCCAATAGAGTGCCTGCCAGGGGTTGTAGCTGTTGACGCGGGTGGCGTCGGTGCCCAGCGCGACCGGGAGACCGAGGGCCAGCATGCGCTTGACCGGTGGCGTCTCGGCGGCAGCCTTGAGTCCGTAGCGGCGGACGAAGTATTCTCCCTGCATCGACATTCGATTCTGGATGGCGATCCCGCCGCCGAGCTTCCTGATGCGCTCGAGGTTCTGTGGCGTCACCGTTTCGCAGTGGTCGAAAAACCATCCCAGCTTGTCGATCGGGATGTCGCGATTGACCTTTTCGAAGACATCCAGGGCGCGACCGACCGTCTCGTTGTACGTCGCATGCATTCGCCAGGGCCAGCCGTTGCCCGCCAGAAAGCGCACGACCGCTTCCAGCTCGGGTTCCATGGCCGGCGACATATCGGGCCGCGGCATCAGGAACTCCTCGAAGTCGGCCGCCGAAAACACCAGCAACTCCCCGGCCCCCAGCATCCGATAGAAATCACTTCCCTGGCCCGGCTTGGCGCCGCCGGCGATCCAGCGCCTGATCTCGTCCAGCTCCGCCTTTGCTTTCTGCGGCAACAGGCTGTACGCAAAACGAAGCGTCAGGCGATCTTCCTTCGCCAGTTTGTCTATCAGCGCATAGTTTTCAGGGTAGCTCTGACCGCCGCCCGCGGCGTCACCGACGGAGGTGACGCCCAGACGATTCAACTCCCGTATGAAATGCATGAAGGAATTCAGTTGATCGTCCGCGCTGAGTTTCGGCCCCGCTGCAAGCGCGGCGTACAGAAGCAAAGGAGTCGACTCGGCGAGCAGAAGCCCGGTGGGCTCGCCGTTGCGGTCGCGCTCGATGAGCGAGCCCGGTGGATTCGCCGAATCTCGGCTGAAGCCGGCCGCTCGCAGCGCCGCGCGATTGAGAAGCGCCATGTTGTAGAGCCCGAGAACAAGAACGGGCGTGTCCGGCGCAACGTCATTCAGTTCCTCGAGGGTGGGCATGCGCTTCTCTTCGAACTGAAACTCCGACCAGCCGCCGACGACGCGAACCCACTGAGGCGCCGGCGTTCGCAGAACTTGCTCGCGAAGCATTTCCATTGCAACGGCCAGGCGACGGACTCCGTCCCACCGAAGTTCCATGTTGTAGCTGAGCCCGCCTCGAATCACGTGGGTATGGGAATCGATGAGACCGGGAATGACCCGTCGCTTGCCCGCATCGACCACTCGGGTCCTGGAATCCGCGAGCCGAGCAACTTGCGAGTCCGAGCCCACCGCCAGAACCACACCGTCCTTCAGCGCGATCGAAGACGCCTCGGGAACCTTCGCGCCAAGGGTCGTGATGCGCGCATTGCGGACGATGAGGTCCGCTGCTCCACCGGCCGTACGCGCCAGCACCGGACCGGCCAGTATCTGCAGGCCCAAAGCCGCTGCAGCTTGCACAAATTCCCGCCGGCGGATCGCCCCGCCTTCGATCGTCGATGGAGCGGCATCCGGAGAGACAGTGTTGGAAGCGGTCACGGGGCTCCTCCGTCCCAATCAGGTGAAGAGGCGAGTCTCTTCAAAGTCGATGGGAGCGTAGGCGCCGACGGCGTCCGGGTCTTGCGCGTTCTGGCTGCCCGCCTTACAGGCTCGCGACACTTCGAAGTCGGCGCATCACGCGACTGGCTTCAACGACGAACGTGGGCGTCTTGCCACGTGCCGCGAGCAGCATGTCGTGCGGGCGTCCGAGCCCTGCGCAATCTTGCGGAAACTGGCCACTTCGCGATCAGCCAATTCTCGCAAGACAGACAATGCCGGCGCTGGCACCTTCAGCGCTGCGGTTGACTTTCATTCAGGAGCGCGCACGCATGAGCAAGACCGATCCGGCTTCGTCGCGCGTGGTGCGCATCGGCGGCGCTTCAGGCTTCTGGGGCGACAGCATGGTGGGGCCGCCGCAACTGGTGAAGTCCGGCCTGATCGACTACCTGGTGTTCGACTACCTGGCCGAAACCACGATGGCCATCCTGGCCGCCGCGCGGGCCAGGAAGCCGGAATTCGGCTATGCCACCGACTTCGTCGACAGCGCGATGAAGCAGGTGCTGCCCGAAGTGATGAAGCGCGGCATCAAGGTGATCGCCAATGCCGGCGGCATCAACCCGCGCGGCTGCGCCGCGGCGCTGCAGGCGCTGGCCTCGACGATGGGCCTGGCGCCGCGCATCGCTGTCGTCGAAGGCGACGACGTCAGCGCCCTGATGCCCGAGCTGCGCGAGAGCGGGACGCGCGACATGTTCACCGGCGAGCCGCTCCCCGCCGAAGTGCTGAGCGTCAACGCCTACCTCGGCGCGCTGCCGGTGGCGCGCGCGCTGGGCGCGGGTGCCGACATCGTGATCACCGGGCGCTGTGTCGACAGCGCGGTGACGCTGGGGGCCCTGATCCACGAGTTCGGCTGGTCAGTGGTCGACTACGACCGCCTGGCCGGCGGCAGCCTGGCCGGCCACATCATCGAGTGCGGCTGCCAGGCCACCGGCGGGCTCTTCACCGACTGGCAGCAGGTTCCCGACTGGGCCCACATCGGCTATCCGGTGATCGACTGCCGCGACGACGGCAGCTTCGATCTGAGCAAGCCACCCGGCACCGGTGGCCTGATCCGGCGCGCCTGCGCGGCCGAGCAGATGCTGTACGAGATCGGCGACCCGGCGACCTACCTGCTGCCCGATGTCACCTGCGATTTCCGCGACGTGCGGATCGACCAGCTTTCCGACCAGCGGGTGCGCATCAGCGGCGCACGCGGGCGCGCACCGAGCGCAAGCTACAAGGTGTCGGCAACCCAATTCGACGGCTACCGCTGCGCGGGCATGATGGTGGTCGTCGGCATCGACGCAGCGGCCAAGGCACAACGCACCGGCGAAGCCATCGTCGAGCGCACGCGCGCCATCCTGGCCGAGGCGGGCCTGCCCGACTACAGCGCCACCCACGTCGAACTGCTCGGCGCCGAGACGCTCTACGGGGCGCAGGCCCGCACCCGGGCGTCGCGCGAGGCGATGGTGCGGGTCGTGGTCGACCACCCGCTGAAGAAGGCGCTCGAGATCTTCGCCCGCGAGATCGCACCTTCGGGCACGTCGTGGGCGCCCGGCACCACGATGCCTGCCGGTGGCCGGCCCTCGCCGTCCCCGTTGATCAAGCCCTTCTCGTTCCTGCTCGACAAGCGCCGCGTGCCGGTCGGCGTCGTCGTCGACGGGCAACGCAGCACGGTGGACATCACGGCCTCGGCCGACGCCGACGCAGCACCCGTCGGGCCCGCAGGCACGCCCGCGCCGTGGTCCGACCCGGTGGGCGAAGCCATGGTCGAGGTGCCGCTGGTGCGGCTGGCATGGGCGCGCAGCGGCGACAAGGGCAATCTCTCGAACATCGGTCTCATTGCCCGGCGTCCGGAATGGCTGCCGCTGATCTGGCACCGCGTCACGCCCGAGGTGGTACAGCGCTATTTCGCCCACCTGGTGAAGGGCCGCGTCGAGCGCTTCCATGTGCCGGGCATCGCCGCGCTGAACCTGGTGCTGCATGACGCGCTGGCCGGCGGCGGGCCGGCGTCACCGCGCTTCGACCCGCTGGGCAAGGGCATGGCCCAGATGCTGCTGGACCTGCCGGTGCTGGTGCCAGCCTCGATCGCGGCCCAGGCCTGAGGACAGCACCGTGGCTTCACGACCCTTGCCGCAAGCGCTGGGCGATGCCTTGGCCGACGCCGCGCGCCGCAGTGCAGATGCGCCTGCGAGGTCGAACGGGTTCTTCGTCAACGGGTTCTTCGTCATCACGCACGGTGCCCTCAGCGGCCGGTCCAGACCGGCTTGCGTTTCTCGTTGAACGATGCCAGGCCTTCGCCGGCGTCCTCGGTCATCGCCAGCAACGCGATCTGGCTCTCGGTGTAGGCGATCGCCTGGTCGAAGGACATCGACTCGATCGCTCGCATCGCGTACTTGCCGCGGCGGATCGCGGTCGGCGACTTGTCGACGATGCGGCCGAGCAGCCAGTCGACCTTCGCGTCCAGCTCGACCGCGGGCGCGACGTGGCTCAGCAGCCCCGCCTGCAGAGCCTCGGCCGCGCCGAACGGCTCGCCGCTGAGCGCCCATTCGCGCACCAGGCGGCGTGGCGCCAGGTGCAGCAGCAGGCTCATCACCTGCATCGGGAAGACACCCACCTTCACCTCGGGAAGGCCGAACAGCGCGTGATCGGCCGCCACCGCGAGGTCGGTCATGCACAGCAGCCCCATGCCGCCCGCCATGCAGACGCCGTTGATGCGCGCGATCGTCGGAAGCGTTGCGTTGTGCGCCTCTCGGAGCAGGTCGGCATAGTCGACATTCGGCTTCGACAGGTCGAAAGCGAATCCCTGGCCGGGCTGCAGGTCCCCGCCGGCGCAGAAGGCCTTGTCACCGGCCGCGGTGAGCACGATCGCCCGCATCGCGGGGTCGGCGTGTGCAGCCCGGTAACCGTCGCGGATGCCGGCGATCACCGCCGCGTTGAGCGCGTTGCGCTTGTCGGGTCGGTTGATCGTGATCCAGAACGTTGAGCCGCGCTTGTCATGCAGCACGGCCGGCGGGGTGTCGCTCATCGAGGAGTCTCCGGTTCGATGGGCCTCGGCGACGGCGCTGCCGGCCCAGCTTTCCGCTGTCGAAGCAAGCAGCCTAGGCTGAGCAGCGCAGCAGATCTTGCGGGAACTGGCTGATGAGAGCTCGGTGCGGCGCTAACGACGCACCTGCACCGCTTCGTCATCGGGAACCGCTTGGCGTCTGGACCTTGGTGGCGCTGCTCAACAACCGCTTCGACACTCATCGGTGATTTGAGCGGCGCGGGGACGCGACAGGCGCGAGCGCAATGACATCGAAACAGGTCAATCCGGGGGCGTCGCGCCGCCGGCGATCCACTGCGCGATGACGCGCAGATCCTCATCGCTCACCAGCGGATTGGGCGGCATCGGCACGGTCCCCCAGGCGCCGCTGCTGCCGCCGCGGATCTTCGTGGCCAGGACACCATTCGCGTCGGCGACTCGGTCGTACTTGCGGGCGACATCCCTGAAAGACGGCCCGATGACCTTCTTCGCCGGCGCGTGGCAGGTGGTGCAGCCATTGCGTGTCAGAAGAGGCTCGACCGTCGCGTAATTCGGCGGGGAAGTTTGCGCTCGTGCCTGGGCCACAAGGACCATCGTCGCGAGCGTGAGCAGGTGTTTCATGGGCGTCGTCGGGAGAATTGCGCCCGGGCAGGGCCACGGGCGCTGTTGAACGGCAACTCAGGCTGGGTGGGCCGGCGCACGAAGAGCCTCGAGAACCCGCTCGCGCGTGAATGGGATGTGACGCAGTCGCCGCTTCTTCAGGTCGAAGAACGCCGATGCGATAGCCGGGGCGACCAGGGGTGTCGTCATCTGCCCGACGCCGGTGGGCGCGTTTGGCGTCGCGATCACGCTGCAATGGATCTCGGGCATGTCCCGCATCCGCGGAATCCGGTAGTCGTAGAAGTTGGACTGCACGACGGCGCCGTTCTTGATGGTGATGCGCTCGTACAGCGCCAGGCCAAGCCCGTAGACGATGGAGCCGGAGCTTTGCGCGATTACGTTCTCCGGCTGCACCGGAAGGCCGCAGTCGATCGTTGCCCAGATGTCGTGCACCTTGATCGAGCCGTCCTCCGCCACCGAGATCTCGGCCGCGACGCCGAGCTCGGTGCCGTTGTAGTTCAGGTACGAGAGGCCCAGGCCGGTCATCGTTCGTGGCTTTCCGTAGCCCGCGAGTTGCGCGACCTCGCGCAGGACTCGCTGAGCCCGGGGCGCCTTGTGAAGGAGCCGCAACCGCAGCTCCAGCGGATCCTCTTTCAACTCCGCGGCGAGCTCATCGACGAAGCATTCCATCGCGAAGGTGTTGGGGCCGACGCCGATCCCGCGCAAGGGAGCCGTGCGGATGCCCGTATCCTGCGGCAGGTGCTCCGCAATGCGATCGGCGACGTCGTAGGTACGCAGTTCCGTTCCGATGATTGCGAGTACGTCCGTATTCCTGAATTGCTTGTAGCGGATCGGATCCACGAAAGGCATGAGGTTGTCGGATGCCATGCGATGCTGCCATGCAACGATGTCGCGCTGGTTCGAAACGCCGGCCCGCAGCAAGTGGGCGGTCATGGGCCGGAATCTGCCGTTCTTGACGTCGTCCTCCCGGCTCCAGATGCACTTCACGGGTTTCTTGACGGCGTTCGAGAGCAGGACGCCGTCGACCACGAACTCCTCGTCGCGGTTTCCGCGCCTGCCGAAACCGCCGCCCATCAGCATGACGTTGAGCTTGACCTTGTCTTCCGGGATGTTCAGCGCTTGGGCCACCGCCGTCAACGCCAGCGTCTGCGATTGAGTGCCAGCCCAGACTTCACACGATTTTCCGTCCGACGCGACGGACGCCACGACGTTCAGCGGCTCCATCTGCGCGTGGTAGGCATAGTCGCATCGGTATTCGCGCTGGACGATTGTCGTGGCATTGCGCATGGCCGCGAGGGCGTCGCCCACCTTGCCCCAGGGCTTGCCGGGCTTGGAGAGATTCCGCACGTCCTGCGAAAACTCGGCAATCTTCTCTTCGCTATCGAATCCCCAGCCGAGCCCCGACTTGTCCCACTCGATCTTCAGCGACTCCCGGGCCGCTTGCGCCGTCCAGGGCTTGTCCGCGACGACCCCGACGCCATATGGCAGCACGACGATCTCGCGCACGCCGCTCATGGCTCGCGCGGCGCGGTCGTCGACCTTGATGGGCCGCGCGCCTTCGACCGGGGTGCGCGTGATGACACCGTACAACATGCCCGGCAACTGAACGTCAAGGCTGTATTGCGCGGACCCGTCCACCTTGGAAGAAACGTCGACGCGTCCGACGTCCCGTTTGCCGAGCAGCCTGAATGTGGCGGGGTCCTTGAGCTGCTCCGACCTGACTTCCGGTGCAGTCGCCGGCAGTTCCATGAACTCGGCGATCTGCCCGTACGACAGGCGCCGGCCGCTATCGGAGTGGACCACGCAGCCGGGCTCGGTCTTCAGTTGCGCCAGCGGCACGTTCCACCGGCGGGCTGCATTGGAAAGAAGGACTTGCCGCACCTGCGCCCCGAAGTGACGCAGCGGCAGGTAGTAGCCCTGCACCGCCATCGATCCCGCGGTGTACTGGATGTTTCCGAAACCAGGGTTGCCGTAGATCGCGTCACTCGCCGGCGCCGGCACGATGACGACCTTGTCCCAGTCCGCATCCATTTCCTCGGCGACGATGAGCGGCAGCGCGGTGAGGGAGCCTTGCCCCATTTCCGTCGCCGGCGACAGGATGTAGACGTAGTCGTCCTTGCCGATGCTCACGTAGGCGTTGAGCTTCTGTGCCGGGCCCGGCAGGGTCGCCCCCGGACCGGAGACGGGTGCGGCACGCTGCATCGACGAGCAGGCGTTCAGGGTCGGCAGGACGGCGAGGCTCAAGCCGGCTGCGCCGATCATGAAACCCCGGCGGTTCAGGCCGCTTGCGGTGGGGTCCGTCGTCTGCTTCACGATCCAGCTCCCTTGGACACGCGCTCGATCGCACGAACGATCTTCGGGTAGGTTCCGCATCGGCAGAGATTGGCGCTCATGTGGTCGACGATCTCTTGACGGCTGGGTCGCGGCTTGGCGGCCAGCAATGCCGCCGCGCTCATGATCTGTCCGGACTGGCAGTAGCCGCATTGAGGCACTTGCTCGGCGATCCATGCAAGCTGCAGCGGATGACCCCGATCCTTCGAGAGGCCCTCGATCGTGGTGATCGCGCGCCCCTTGACTTCGGAGATGGGAATCTGGCACGAGAACATGCGCTCGCCATCGAGGTGAACCGTGCAGGCGCCGCATTGTCCGGCGCCGCAACCGTATTTGGTTCCCTCCAGCTTCAACTCTTCCCGCAGCACCCACAACAGGCGGGTTTCGGGCGGTGCTTCAACTCGCTCTGCGCGACCGTTGACCTCGAGATGGATTGACATCGTTTGTCTCCTGATTTGGGCTGACGGTGGGCGGCCCGTCGTCAATGGCGTGACGCATCATTTCTGTCCCAACGGCGCCTGCTCGAATGGGGCATGTTAGGTTTCCATTCACAACTGGCAACGAATTCCTTGCGATCGCTCCATAACCTTCAGGCGTCGCCTTGTTCAGAAATTGTGCGCAACACCGACCTGCAAACCCGACGCATTGCCTGCAGGGGTGGCAGCGGGCGATGTATCGCTGGTCACGTAGGCGGCGTTGCCGCGGTTGTCGATGCGCGAATAGGCCGCGTACAGCGCGGTGCGCTTGCTCAGGAAGTGCGAATAGCCGACGGCGAACTGGCGCGCGTCGTCGCCCTCGATGCCGGCGCCGGAGCGGTCGGCGTGGGCGATCGACGCGCGCACGACCCCTTGGCCGATGGGGGCCGTCACGCCCAGCAGCACATTCCTCTGCTGGTCATTCCTTGCGCGCTGGTCGAACCAGTAGCCCATCAGCTTCGCGATGCCGAAGTCGAAGGAACCGCCGATGGTCGTGACCTTGGAGGTCTGGCCCGATGTCGGCGTTTGGCCATACGCGAGCGCGACGTCGAACGGGCCGTCGGCGTAGCCGATGCGCGCGCCGGTGTATTTCATGCCGTCGACGCCTTCCGGCAACGCGACCATCGCCTGCCCGTACACGCCGCGCAAGGCGCCCGGCAGGAAGTAGCCCACGGAGTTGCTGGCGCGAGTGACGGTGCGTGCGCCGCCCAGACCGAAAGGCCAGCCTTCGATGATGTTGGCCGAGCCGCCGACACCCACCGTGCCGAATGGAGCGAATCGCGAGACGTTCCAGAACGTTGGCGTGTAGTCTCGGCCGAGCCGGAGTTCCCCGTAGGAGCGGTGGGCCAGGCTCAGCGTCGATCGGCGATTCCACATCGGCCCTTGCACGTCACCGGTGTCCGGCAGCAGTGCGGATTCAATCCAGAAGCTGGCGCTGAAGCCGTCGCCGAGGTCCTCGGTGCCGCGAAAGCCGAGTCGGCTGGGAATCAGATGGCCACCTTGCTCCATGGCCTTGAATGTCTGGCCGCCCGCCCTCGTATAGGTGAGATTCAGGTCGATGGTGCCGAAGATGCTCACGCTGGCCTGGGCGAGAACGGGTGGGCTGGCGGCGGCGCCGAGCAGGCACAACACGATGAATCGCCGAAGCGAAGCGGACGTCCGTTGGGTCATTTTGTCTCCTTGAAGTTCTATGGGTCGGCTCGACGGCGAGCCTTGACGCATGACCATCGACAGGCCGGCCGAAGCCTGCCGCCCCGTGAGGGTCAAACAATGCAGCAAAGCCACATTTGCTCGAGAGCGTTGAGCAATTGCTGGCGAATTGGCCCGAGTCAGCGCGCGGCGATTCCTGCCAGATCGGCATTGGCCGGCGCCACCCGGAAGAGGGCTCAGGAAACCGGCTTGCTTCCCCCAGGCTTGAGGATCGCGGTGTTGTTCACCAGATCCTTGCGGATCATCTCGTCGAACTGCTGCGGGCTCGTCACGAGCGGCACCACGCCCTGTTCGGCAAAATTGGCCTTCAATGCAGGTGTGTTCAGTGCTTTCTGTGTTGCGGCATTCAGCCTCTGCACGATGGGCCGCGGCGTCTTCGACGAAACCAGCAAGCCAAGCCAGAAATGGTATTCGGCGTTGTGAACGCCGGATTCCGAAAGGGTGGGGATTTCCGGAAGCAGGCTCGAGCGCTGCGGGGTGCCGACAGCGAGCGCTGTCAGTCGACCCGCCTTGATCAGTGGTAGCGCGGACGCGAGCGGGGCAAAGAAGAAGTCAACCCGCCCCGCGCTGGTTTCCGTAAGGGCCTCAGGCGAACCTTTCATCGGAATGTTCACCGCGGTGAAGCCTGCAGCCAATCGGAACCGCTCGGCGCTCATGAACGTGGAGGATCCAAACCCAGCCGATGCGAATTGCAAGCCACCGGGATCGGCCTTGGCGGCGGCCACCAGGTCCTTGACCGCCTTGAATGGGCTTGTCGGCGCCACCACGAGGACGTTGGTCACGATTCCCAGCGTCGCGGCGCCCGAGAAATCGTTCACCGGGTCGTACTTCGCAGGGCCCATCAGGGGAACGACCGTGAGCGCCCCACTGCCCAAGAGGATGGTATGGCCGTCCGGCGGGGCGCTCAGGGTCGCCTGGACCGAGAGCAGACCGGAGGCGCCAGCCTTGTTTTCGATCACCAGAGGCACACCCAGTTCCTCGCGCAGCAGCTCCGCCACACCGCGGGCGACCAAGTCGCCCACGCTGCCGGGAGACACGCCGACCAGGATCCTGATCGGGCGCGTCCCGGGATACGGTTCGGGACTTTGGGCGAGGGCCGCGACCGATGGGAACGCAGCCAGCGACGCCGCGGCTCGAGTGAAGCGGCGGCGGTCCGGCTGGAATGGGGTGGTTCTTTTTATCATGCGATGTCTCCTGCTTGATTCACTCGCCGCTCACTGCTGGGGCAGGCCCAGTTGCTCGGCCATCCAGTCGGCCGTGAGGTTCCGCCAGCGGTGCGGGCGGTTGTTCGAAATGTGGTTGCCGTCTTCGATGTAAAGGAGCTTCACGGGCCCGGAGGCTTCGTCCGCCAGACGCTGGGCGTGTCGCCAGTCCACCAGCCGGTCCTGCTTGCCCGCCACGATGAACAGCGGGCATTCGATCTGGCGCGCGATGCCACCCTTGAGCGTCAGCGTCCTGGTGTAGGAAGCGGCTTCATCCAGCGTGGAACAGTGGCTGCGAACCCGGAAGCACTCCTTCTGCATGTCGGGAACCTTGTCCCAGGTTTCACTGGCGTCATACGGTCCGGACAGGGCAACGCACGCCTTGATCCTCTTTTCGAACGCGGCCGCACGCGGCGCCAGGTACCCGCCCATGCTGACGCCCCAGAGGCTGATGCGCGACCGGTCCACATCGGAGCGCCCCTGCAACCAGTCCACGACCGCGCTGACTGCCACTTCCGAGTCGCCGCGGATCGGGTACTCGTACTCCGCCTCGCCCTGGCCGGGTCCATCGACCATCAGGGTGGCAATCCCGCGGGCGAGGAATGGCAACTCGTAAGCCTCCATCTCTTCCTTTGCGGATTCCAATCCGGGCAGCATGATCATCACCGGAGGATTGCTCACGTCGATCGGCAGGCGAAGTTGTCCCGCGAGAAAGGATTGCTGGTACGGGATCTCCACCCGTACGCCGGGCGGACGCAGGTGCGGAAGCGCGTCCAGCCGGCACTTGATCGCACGCAGGTGAGCGGCTTTCATCTGCGCCAGGTCGTTGACGAACATGAACTTCGCGAAGTGGTAGTAGACGGCCGCGCGGGACAGGTGTTCTCCGGCCGACAGGCGATACCCGCTTTCCAGGGCCTCTCGTCCCAGCAACTCATGAACTTCGCCCCGTTTGCACCAGGCTGCGCACCAATCCTCCCAGCGCTCGATGCTTTGTGTGACTTCGTTGAAATCGGCCCAGAGGACACCGTTCGAAATGAGTCGAGGGGCCCAATGGGAGATTGCGGTCTCCACGCGAGCGTCTCTGGCCATGTCTTCATCTCCTTTCATGCGCCGCGCCGTCGGCATGAGAACTTCATGGCCCGCGCGACTGCAGTGAAGGCTACGCAAAGGCGACCCTCCACGACAGTAATCGTTTATCATCGATCGATAACTTACAGATATACCTTGAGTCGTGAATCTGCAGCAACTGCGCTATTTCTGCGGGGTCGCCGATCAGGGCCTGAACCTGACCAAGGCGGCGGAGGTCCTGCACACGTCGCAACCCGGCATCAGCCGC
>Ga0307513_10010260_pt1 | contig 11760 bp, 11 predicted proteins | sample 15_EM_MG_FD_202174 | JGI IMG/M metagenome (GOLD analysis project Ga0307513, IMG submission 202174) | Populus trichocarpa ectomycorrhiza microbial communities from riparian zone in the Pacific Northwest, United States - 15_EM | ecosystem: Host-associated > Plants > Roots > Unclassified | place... | reverse complement strand
GGCGCTTTCCGACGACGACAAACGACTGCTCGCGCTGTGGGGTCCCAACGCCAGCGTCATCCTTCTCAAAGACGCCATGCAGCGCATCCGCTTCCAGCTCGGGCAGTCGGATCGTTTCAAGGAAGGCCTGATGCGCTCCTCGAGCTGGCAGACACACATCGCGGAAACCTTCGCGAACCAGGGATTGCCGCCCGAGCTCGCCGTGTTGCCGCACGTCGAGTCGTCGTTCAACGCGGCCGCCTATTCGAAGGTCGGCGCCGCCGGATTGTGGCAATTCATGCGTTCCACCGGCCGGCGTTACATGCGCGTGGACGATGCCGTCGACGAACGCCTGGATCCGTACCGCTCGACCGAGGCAGCCGCCCAACTACTGGCCTATAACTACCGCGTTCTCGGCAGCTGGCCGCTCGCGCTCACCGCCTACAACCACGGCGCCGCCGGCATGCGTCGGGCCAAGGAAACCGTGGGGAGCGACGATTTCGTGAAGATCAATCGCACCTACAACAGCCGTACCTTCGGCTTCGCGTCGCGCAATTTTTTCCCGTCGTTCCTGGCCGCGCTCACCATCGATGAGAATCCGGAAAAATATTTCGGCCCGCTGAATCGCCGGCCCGAGCAGAAATTCCGCGAGCTCGCGATGCCTGCGTACGTGCGGCTGTCGACGCTCGAGCGCACCCTGGGGCTCGATCGCGAGGCACTGCGCACACTCAATCCGGCATGGCGCCCGACCATTTTCAACGGCACGCGGCTCGTGCCGCGTGGTTATCGCCTGCGACTCCCGGCCGAGACCGCCGAGCGATGGACCGCCGAATTGCTGAGCGCCCGACTGCCGGCCAATGAGCTGTATGCCGGGCAGGTGACGCCGCGCACGCACCGGGTGCGCAGGGGCGAGACGATGGCCGCCATCGCGCAGCGGTACGGCATGGCCACCGAACGCCTCGCACAGATCAACGGCCTTGCGACCGGCGCCGCGTTGCGTGCCGGCCGGCGGCTGGAATTGCCCGAACAATTGCCGCGCGTCTTGAATGCCGCCGCTGCGCCCGCTGCCGTGTCAGCCGCGGTCGCCGCCGCGTCACCGTCGCCGGAGAACGCCACCGCCTCGACGGCGCCGGCGGACGATTTCTACGTGGTGCGCCGGGGCGATTCGCTGCAACTGATCGCGGGGCGTGTGCGCGTGCCCGAGGCCCAACTGTTGAAGATGAACTCGCTGAAGAATCCGGATTTCCTCTACGAAGGCCAGCGCCTGCGTATTGCGGGCGAAGCGCCCGCGCGAGTCACCGCCGCGACCGAGGCCGAGGCCGAAGTGAAAGTCGCGGCGATCGATGCCGCGCGCGGCGAAGCACAACGAGAGGGCGCCGCTGTCGAGGTGGTGCGCGAGGAAACGACGCGGCCGATCGGCAGCGGCGAACCCACGCGCGGACGTCCGCGTTCTGCGGCGGCCGTCGCCATGGCCGCCGCCACCACACCCGAGGTGGCCACCGCGGTCGTGCAGGCGGCCGAGAGCGCCCGTGAGCCCGTGTCCGCGAGCCAGGCGGAGGCGCTGAGCCCCGCGCTCGGCCCGGTCGGGGTGTCGCAGGGTCTGGCCGATTCGATCGACTACCAGGTGCGTGACGACGGGACCATCCGGGTCGAGGCGACCGAGACGCTGGGGCAATATGCCGACTGGCTGCAGATCGTCACGCAGAAGCTGCGCGTGTTGAACAAACTCAAGGCGAAGCAGCCGGTGTTGCTCGGGCAGAAACTCAAGCTCGATTACTCTCGGGTATCGCGCGAGGCTTTCGAACAGCTGCGCCGCGATTACCACGCCAAGCTGCAGGGCGAGTTCTTCGTTTCGCATCGCATCGCGGGCACCGAGGTCTACATCGTGCGGCGTGGCGACTCGTTGTGGACCATGACGCAGAAGTTCAGCAACCTGCCGATCTGGCTCCTGCGGCAGTACAACCCGGATACGGATCTGTCCGATCTGCGGGCCGGGACGCAGGTGGTCATGCCGAAGGTGGAGATTCTGGCGGGTAGCTAGGAAATTATTGCCTGGCGGCGAATTCCTTCAAGCGCGGATCACCGGCAATCTTCACCGTGAACTGCGCTTCGGCCGGACCGTTCTTCGTCGGCTCCATCATGTGGATCGTCAGACTCTGCGCTGCACCGAGGCGCGCAATGAGTTCACGGTCCGCCTTGAAGTAGTACATGACGCTCCACGGCGCCGGCGTCTTGTACGGCGACTTGGCGAGACCGGCGAAATCCGCCTGTCGGCCCGCCGTCCCGAACGCGAGCGCGTTGCCATCGACATCCATCGTCGGCACCGATTCTGCCAACGTCGGGTCTATGGGCACCGCGAGCCAGAGAAACGATTCGCGAGTGCCCATCTGATTCGTCTCGAACGGCGCCAGGAACGCGAAGCGATCGGTGTAAACGTTGGGAACGGTTTCGCGATACAGCTCGATGGGTTTTCCGATCCGCGCGATCGTGACGCCGGTGTCGGCATCGAGTTGTTCATAGACGGGGTGGTCCTGCGGCAACGTGGCACAGGCCGCAAGCGCGAGCGCGGCCAACCCGGCCAGTATCAATCGGGCGCCGCGAATACCGGTCTCAGCTTCGCGACGCCTTGTCATAATGGTTTTCCGTGGACATTCTTGCTGCATTGAACACCCCAAAGCTGTGACGCGTTCCAATAACGCCCCCGCGACCAGCCCCTATAATTTAAGTCGTTAGTAAGTGCTTGTTTTGTAATTAAATGTCGCTGACTACAAAAATCTCTGCACTGTGCGCGCCGTTGCTTGCCTGCCTGTTCGCCGGAACAGCGGCTGGCGATGCGCTGCCCTATCATGCCCGCGCCATGGCGTCGGTGGGCGTCGAATTGCCCATCGCCGATCGCGTGCTGGTGCGCAAATCCGAGCGGCGTCTTTATCTCATGCGCGGCAATGACGTGCTGCGCGCCTATCGCGTGGCACTCGGCTTGAACCCCGCAGGCGCAAAGGAACGCGCCGGCGATTTCCGCACGCCCGAAGGCAGCTACCGCCTTGCCCGCCGCAACACGCGCAGCGACTACTTCCTTTCGATCCAGGTTTCCTATCCCAACGACCAGGACACGAGACGCGCGCACAGCAATGGCTGGCAGCCGGGCGGTTCGATCATGATCCATGGCCTCCCGAACGATCCGCGCCACGCTCCCGACTACTACGCCACGCAGGACTGGACCGACGGCTGTATCGCCGTCACCAATGCCGACATGGTGGAGATCTGGATGATGACCTCGGACAACGTGCGCATCGATATCCAGCCCTGATCCCGGGCTTTCGCAGCGGTTTCTCTCCCGTCGAGTACACTTCGTTCACCAAAAATAAGTGAACAGAGTCGAGGGGATATTTTGGAAACCAGCATCGTGATTCCCGATTTCGTCGATGCGCGCATCGGACCGCGCGGCAGCCTCGAAAACCTTTCCCAGGCAGAGATCGAAAAACTCCTCGATTCCCGCGCCGGCGGCCTCTACCAGCTGTTCCGCAAATGCGCGCTGGCGGTCATGAATTCGGGCTCCGAGAGCGACAACGCCAAGGAAATCTTCGATCGCTACAAGGATTTCGAAGTCGAACTGGTGCGCCAGGCCTGGGGCATCAAGCTGGAAATGAAAAATGCGCCCGGCCAGGCCTTTGTCGACGGCGAGATGATCCGCGGCATCAAGGAGCACGTGTTCGCGGTGCTGCGAGACGTCATTTTCATCTCCAACGAGATCATCGAAAGCGGGCGGTTCGACCTCGCCCAACCGGCGGCGATCACGAATGCCGTGTTCCACATCCTGCGCAATGCGCGGATCCTCGATTACAAATCCAAGCCCAATCTGGTCGTGTGCTGGGGTGGCCATTCGATCGGCACCGAGGAATACCAGTACACCAAAAAGGTGGGCTACGAGCTCGGCCTGCGCGGCCTCGACGTCTGCACCGGCTGCGGCCCGGGCGCGATGAAGGGCCCCATGAAGGGGGCCACTATCGGGCACGCCAAGCAGCGCATCGTAGGCGGCCGCTACATCGGTCTCACGGAGCCCGGGATCATCGCCGCGGAGCCGCCAAATCCGATCGTGAACCAGCTGGTGATCATGCCGGACATCGAAAAGCGCCTCGAAGCGTTCGTGCGCATGTCGCATGGCATCGTGGTGTTCCCGGGCGGCGTCGGAACCGCCGAGGAAATCCTCTATCTGCTGGGCGTGCTGCTCGAACCGGCCAATGCCGGGCAGGCCCTCAAAGTCGTGCTGACGGGCCCGAAATCGACCGCGGACTACTTCGTCCAGATCAAGCGTTTCATCGAGTCGACCCTTGGGAAAAAGGCCGCAGATCTGCTGCATGTCATCGTCGACGACCCGGCCGAAGTGGCGCGTTACATGGTCGCCGCGATGGAAGAGGTGCGCGACTACCGGCGCGCCAACAGCGATTCGTACAACTTCAACTGGCTGCTCAAGATCCCGCCGGCGTTCCAGCATCCTTTCGAAGTGACGCACGAATCGATGCGCGGTCTGCGCCTGTATCGCGACCAGCCGGCGCACGAGCTGGCGGCCGACCTGCGGCGCGCGTTCTCCGGCATCGTCACCGGGAACGTTAAGGAAAACGGCGTGCGCGCGATCGAAAAGTTAGGCCCGTACGAGCTGACGGGCGACGCTTCGGTCATGAAACTGCTCGACGAACTGCTCAACGCGTTCGTTGCGCAGAAGCGAATGAAACTTCCCGGCAGCGCTTATCGGCCGTGTTACCGGCTCGTGGCGTAACAATAAGCGACTACAACGTTAAATCGCGGCGCTCATTTCGAGCGAGACCAAGACATAACGAAAAAATCTCTGCGAACCACCGCGCATCGCCCGCAAGCAGTTGCGACCGCGTGAATCAGTTCCTGTCGTTTCGGTGCGACGAAAACGTAGGCTTGCGTCAACCGAAAGGGAGTAACCGCATGAGTTCCTCAGACAGAAGCCGGGGAAATTTAGCGAACGGAGCGCCGCCGCCAGTTGGCACGGATGCTTACGCCGCCTGGCTAGAACGTATGCAGCGCACGCGTGGGCGTCATGCTGCGATAACCAAGAACCTGTACACCTGGTCTAACTACAAGCACTGGGCGGACAAGGTGAAGGGTTCGTGGGAAGACGAGCCGGCACCGGTGGTAAAAAAATAATAGTGAAGCGATAACTGCGGTCACGCAGTTGCGTCGGCGGATTCCGTTCGCCGGCGAGATGAAGGAAATTCCGGTATGCAGGGGCCCCCTCAGGGGCTGCTGATGATGAAACGGGCGTCGTGCGCGGCGGTGTCGCTGCCGGGCTCGATCACGGCCTCGGGGGCGGGTACCGCCTGCGGGGCAGGCTGCTCCTGCAGAGGCGCGGGTTGCTCGGTGAGCGCGCGTTCCGGCTCGAGCCAGGCGAGCAGGGGTTCCCACTGCGCCAGATCCTCCTTGACGAGGTAGGACTTCATTTCATGGATCCCGACGCCTTGTTCGGCGGCGCGCACGTAGTTCTGCGAATCGCGCACCGTGGCGACGATGGGGATCTCCAGTTTCTCGAGGAAACGCATCAGCGACTGGAACATCAAGGTGTTCTTGCGCACGCGATTGGCGATGACGCCGATGCGGTTTTCAGCGCGCTTGATCTTGGCGACCAGCAGCAGGTCGGCAATGCAGCGCGACGCCGCATGAATGTCGATGTCCGACGGCAACACGGGAACGATGATCTTGTGGGCATCGCGCGTGAGCTCGGGCAGCAGGCGCGCCTCGACGGCCGCCGGACTGTCGACCACGATCTTTTCCGTACCTTCGGGGACCCGCATCTGCCAGGCGCGCGTGGTGCGTGCGTCGTGTTCGAACGTGGCGATACCGTTGATGGCCGCCTGCGGCGCCTTGCGCTTGCGCAGCCAGCGCGTCGCCGAGCCCTGGGGATCGCGATCGATCAGCAAAGTGTTGTCGCCACGGTTGGCGAAATACGCCGCGAGGTTGATCGCGAGCGTCGTCTTACCGGAGCCCCCTTTAGGGTTTAGTACGACGATGCGTTGCATTGCTGTTTGTCAGAATGTGCCTTCGATGTGAAGCACTCGAAAGACTAGCGATGCGGCCGATTTCTGGCAACCAAACCGGCGATTGAGTGTGACTCCTGACACAGCTGCGACGCGCCTGTGTTCCTAGAGTCCGCACAAGCTTGGGGTTTAGGTAAGGAGCGCATCGCAATGGAACGTTTTCTCCTCCTCTGGGATGAACTCGACGACTTCATGGGCACCAGCCGGTACTACGTGAAGAACACCGCGATGGCGATCTGGACGACCGTCCGACCGCGCTGAAACCGCCGATCGTTCGGGCTCCTCAACGGGGCTTGAATTCGTAACGCGGCGCCCGCAACCTCCGGGCGCCATGACAAACCCCAATACGAAAGAAACACTCGGCTTTCAGGCCGAGGTCCGTGAGCTGCTGAAGCTCATGATCCATTCGCTGTACAGCCACCGGGAGATCTTCCTGCGTGAGCTGATCTCGAACGCCTCCGACGCCAACGACAAGCTGCGCTTCGCATCGCTCAGCGACCCCGCGCTGCTGGCAGGAGAAACCGAGCTTGCGATCTGGATCGAAGCCGACAAGGCGAACAAGACGCTGACCATCCGCGACAACGGCATCGGCATGAGCCGGGACGAGGCGGTTTCTCACCTCGGCACCATCGCCCGCTCGGGCACGGCGGAATTCTTCAAGAAACTTTCCGGCGACCAGCAGAAGGATTCACAGCTCATCGGCCAGTTCGGCGTGGGCTTCTATTCCGCGTTCATCGTGGCGGATCGGGTCGAGGTGCTGACGCGGCGCGCGGGCCTGGCGCCCGCGGAAGGCGTGCGCTGGGAATCGGCCGCGGACGGCGATTTCACGGTGGAGACGATCGAACACGCCTCGCGCGGGACGACCATCGTCCTGCACCTCAAGGACGACGCGCAGGAATTCCTCGATGCATGGCAACTGCGCTCGCTGGTGCGCCGCTATTCCGACCACATCGCGTTCCCGGTGCGCATGCCGAAGGAAGGCGAGGCAACCCTGGAATACGAGGCCATCAATCGCGGCACGGCGTTGTGGGCGCGGTCCAAGGGCGAGATCAAGGACGATGAGTACGTCGAGTTCTACCGCCACCTGACGCACGACTCGGGCGAGCCGCTGATCTGGTCTCACAACCGCGTCGAGGGCAAGCGCGACTACACCAGCCTCATCTACATCCCCGCCGCGGCGCCCTTCGACCTCTGGCAGCGCGACGGTGCGCGTGGTCTCAAGCTCTATGTGCGGCGCGTGTTCATCATGGACGACGCCGAGCAGTTCCTGCCGTTGTACCTGCGGTTCGTCAAAGGCGTGCTCGATTCGGCCGACCTGCCGCTCAATGTGTCACGAGAACTGTTGCAGGCCGACAGCGACGTCGAAGCCATGCGCGGCGCACTCACGCGTCGCGTGCTCGAGATGCTCGGCAAACTCGCCAAGGACGAACCGGAAAAGTACCTGGGCTTCTGGCGTGAGTTCGGTGCGGTGCTCAAGGAGGGCCTGGCCGAAGATCACGCCAGTCGCGACAAGATCCTGCCGCTGCTGCGATTCGCGAACTCCACCCAGCAGGGCGACGAGGAGCAGACCTCGCTCGCCGAGTACGTCGGCCGCATGCAGACCGGTCAGGACAAGATCTACTACGTCGTCGGCGAGAGCCTGGCTGCCGCGCGCAGCCATCCGGCCATCGAAGGATTGCGCACCCGCAACGTCGAAGTCCTGTTGTTAGGCCGGCGCATCGATGCCTGGGTCATGGACCATCTGCAGGAATTCGAAGGCAAGAAGTTCAAGGATGCGACCCGCGGTGACCTCGAGCTCGGCGGTCTGTCGAGCGCGGCCGACAAGGAAAAAGTCGAGACCCAGCTCAAGGAGAGCAAGACATTGCTCAAACGCGTCAAGGATTCCCTCGGCGATCGCGTTGCGGAAGTGCGCGTCAGCACGCGGCTCAAGGATTCGGCCGCGGTGCTGGTCGCGGGCGAACACGACCTTTCGGCGCCGCTGCGCCGCGCGCTCGAAGCCGCCGGCCAGCAGGCGCCGGCGGGGAAACCGGTGCTCGAGCTCAACGTGGAACATCACGTCGTGAAGTACCTCGAGCATCGTGAGGATGCGGCGGATTTCGGTGAGTTGGCACTGGTGCTCTACGAGCAGGCCATGCTTGCCGAAGGCGCGCAGCTCCCCGACCCGGGTGCGTTCGTGCAGCGGCTCAACCGCCTCTGGACGCGGCTGCCGCAGTGAGCCGTGCAATAATGCCGCTCCCGCAAGGCCGGAGCTGCTCGATGACCCCCAAGTCAATGGCCTCGTCACTGACAATTGCGTTGGCCGTCTCCTTGCTGGCCGCGTGTTCGTCGCGCGACAAACCCGCGGATGAATCGCAGGCCTCGGCCGCGCCCGCGAGCGACGCGGCCCCCTCTTCCGAACCCGTCGCCGATGCGACCTCTGCCCCAGGAACCGCAATCATGCCCTTGCAGAAAATCGAACTCGAGCCCGGTGCTGGCGTCGAAATCAAATCCGGCCAGACCGCGCTGGTGCATTACACCGGCTGGCTGTTCGATGCCGCCGCGCCCGAGAACAAGGGCAAGAAGTTCGATAGTTCGGTCGATCGCAATGAGCCGTTCGAGTTTCCAGTCGGGGCCGGCATGGTCATCAAGGGTTGGGACGAGGGCGTGGTCGGCATGAAACCCGGCGGCAAGCGCCGTCTCGTCATTCCGCCGGACATGGGTTACGGCGCGCGCGGCGCGGGCGGCGGGCTGATCCCCGGCGGCGCCACGCTGGTGTTCGACGTCGAGCTCGTCGAGATCCGTTGATGTCGCGCGTCGCGGTGAGCCTGGCGGCACTGGTTTTGACCGCCGGCGCGGCACAGGCCGCGACGCTCATTCACGCAGGAAAGGTCATCGACGCCGTCTCCGATTCGGTCAAGACCAACCAGACGGTGGTGGTCGAAGCCGGGAAGATCACGGCGATCGAATCCGGCTTTCGAATTCCCGGTGCGGGCGACCGGGTGATCGATCTGCGCAATGGCACGTTGTTGCCCGGGCTGTTCGACATGCACGTGCACCTGACCGGCGAGTACAGCAAACATTCGGAGATCGACGACTACAAGTTGAACGAGGCCGACGTGGCCATCGACGGGGTCGTCTACGCGCAGCGCACCTTGTTAGCCGGGTTCACGACAGTGCGCGATCTCGGCGACGAATACCGCGCCTCGATTCCACTGCGCAATGCGATCAACGCCGGCAAGGTGCCGGGGCCCCGCGTAGTCGCAGCCGGCAAGGCCATCGCCAGCACCGGCGGCCACGCCGACCCCACCAATGGCTGGGCGCGCAAGTTTCCCGCCGATCCGGGGCCGGAGGAGGGCGTCATCAACGGAGTGGACGACGCACGCAAGGCCGTGCGCCAGCGCTACAAGGACGGCTCCGACACCATCAAGATCACGGCGACGGGCGGGGTGTTGTCGATCGCCAAGAACGGCCTCAATCCGCAGATGACGGAGGAAGAAATCCACGCGGTAGTCGCCACGGCGCGCGACTACGGATTCAAGGTCGCCGCCCATGCGCACGGCGCCGAAGGAATCAAACGCGCGGTGCGCGGCGGCGTCGACAGCATCGAACACGGCACCTTCATGGACGACGAGGGCATGAAGCTCATGAAAGAGCGCGGCGCGTTTTATGTGCCGACGTTGTCCGCCGGCCGCTGGGTGTACGAGCAGGCGCAGGATCCGGACTTCTTTCCGCCCATCGTTCGTCCCAAGGCGCTGCAGGTCGGGCCGCAGATCCAGGCCACCTTCGCCAAGGCCTACAAGAGCGGCGTGAAGATCATGTTCGGCACGGACACGGGCGTCGGTAAACACGGCGACAATGCCCGCGAGTTCAAGCTCATGGTCGAAGGCGGCATGCCGCCGATGGAGGCGATCCGCGCCGCGACCTCGGTGCCGGCGAAATTTCTCGGCCTCGACGACAAGACCGGCAGCATCGCCGTCGGGAAGTTAGGCGAGCTCGTCGGGGTGCCGGGCGATCCGCTCGAGGACATTTCGGTCCTGGAGCGGGTGGTATTCGTCATGAAGGACGACACCGTCTACAAGGCGCCGTGAGCCGCGCCGAGGCCTTGACGCTGGCGGGGCCCGTCGGGGCGCTCGAAACCCGGCTCGAGACCCCGGATGGTGATGCCGCGCCGGCCGTTTTTGGAGTGGCTTGCCATCCGCATCCGCTGTTCGGCGGAACAATGGACAACAAGGTTACCCACACGATCGCCCGCTCGATGATGGAGTGCGGCGCGCCCACCTTTCGTTTCAACTTTCGCGGCGTCGGTGCCAGCGGCGGCGCATTCGACAACGGTCGCGGCGAAGTCGACGACCTGGCGGCGGTCGTGGCCGAAGGGCGCCGGCGTTTTCCGTCCGCCGGGCTGTGGTTAGGCGGGTTCTCGTTTGGCGCTTTTGTCGTCTTGCGTGGCGCGCCGGTTCTCGCACCGGCGAAACTCGTGGCCGTAGCGCCGCCGGTGGCGCGATTCGAGCTGGGAACGGTGGTAAACCCCGACTGCGACTGGATGCTGGCCCAGGGCGATGCGGACGACGTGGTGCCGGCCGCCGCGGTGCTGGCCTGGGCTGCGGAGCAGCCCAGAAAGCCGCGCCTGCACGTCATCGCGGGCGCCGGGCACTTCTTTCACGGCAAGCTGCACGAGCTCAAACCGCTGGTGCTCGATTTCCTTCGGGTGGGGACGCCCGCGAGCTAAAAGGGTCGAAGACCGGCTCGTCAAAAACAAAGGGCCCGGGCGTTAGCAACGCCGGGCCCTTCAATCCGCATCGCGCGCCGTGGCACGCGCGAGGCAAGCGCGTCCTAGTTGACCAGCGCCTTGAGGCTCTTCAGAGGCAGCACGCGGACCTTCTTGGAGGCCGGCTTCGCCTTGAACACCATCTTTTCCTTCGTGAACGGATTGATGCCTTCGCGCGCCTTCGTGGCGGGCTTCTTCACAACCTTCATCTTCAGAAGGCCGGGCAACGTGAACAGGCCGGGTCCACGCAGGCTCTTCTTGATGATGCCATTGAGGGACTCGAACACCGCGGCGACCTGCTTGCGGGACAGTTCAGCGTCTTTGCAGATCGTTGCCACGATTTCCGACTTCGTCGGTGCGCCACCTTTCTTTGCCATTACTCGGACTCCTCATAAGAAAAAAATGCAGCGGAAAAAATATCCCGCGGCGAGCGATTCGGCGCGCAACATATCACAGGCTTTCCCGCGTGCAAATAATTTTCGTTGCACATGAATGCGGCAAATGCCTTGTTTTCTAGGGTTCGGCGCACATGCGCAACAACGCAAGTGCCGCCGCAACACGAATCAGCGCGCAATTCGCTGTACGAATCTTCGCCATACAGCGAGCGCTGTGTGCATCGAAGCGACGTTGAGGTAAGCGGTTAAGTCGTTGTCGCAGCGAGGGCAGCGCTGCGTCAGAAGTGGATTCCGTCGATCAGGATGATCAACGCCTGCAGCGCGATGATCGCCCAGAGGAACGACAAATCCAGGCCGGCGATCATCGATGGAATGATTCTGCGGACGCGCGAAAGCAACGGATCGCAGACGTACGCGAGCAGCTCGTAGACCGGCGAACTTCCTCCCTGCAAGAGCATTCCCGCCAGCCCGTAGAAGAAAATCATGATGACGTAGAGCCACAGCACTGCGAGCACCAGCGTCTTCAGCACCAGCAACACCAGGGCCACGGTCGCCGGGATCACCGCGCCGAACAGCAGCAACA
>Ga0307513_10010259_pt1 | contig 11760 bp, 4 predicted proteins | sample 15_EM_MG_FD_202174 | JGI IMG/M metagenome (GOLD analysis project Ga0307513, IMG submission 202174) | Populus trichocarpa ectomycorrhiza microbial communities from riparian zone in the Pacific Northwest, United States - 15_EM | ecosystem: Host-associated > Plants > Roots > Unclassified | place... | reverse complement strand
CCGATGGTCGACCAGGGCCTCCTCGCGCCGCGCGCTGCGCGTGGGGACGAGGGGCATGCGCCCGAGCGCGGTGGCACAGGCATCGAGCAGGGTCGACGGCGTGACCGGCTTGGTCAGCAACACGCCAACCTTCAACTGTCGTTCGGCCAGGCGCTGCCGCACCTCTTCGCGACCAAAGGCGGTGGCCATGATCACGACCGGTGCCGGATGACGCAGCGCCGCCCGCGCGACGAGCGCCTCGGCGCAGGCCACGCCGTCCATGCCCGGCATCTTCCAGTCCAGCAGCAGCAGCTGGTACGGCTCGTCGTCCGCGTCGGCCAGCTCCACCCGCACGAGCGCCGCTTCGCCGCTGGCGGCGACATCGACCCGCAGGCCCAGTGACTGGCTCATGGCGGTGAGCAGCTCGCGCGCGGCGGCGTTGTCGTCCACGACCAGCACGCGCGTGCCGACCAGACCGTCGTCGTTGCCCGGGGGCGTCTGTGCAGCGATGCTCGGCTGCAGCCCGAAGCGCAGCTCGAAGTGGAAGCGACTGCCTTCGCCCGGCGCACTCTCGGCCGCGAGTTCGCCACCCATCAGGTGCACGAGGTGCTGGCTGATCGCCAGCCCGAGACCGGTGCCGCCGTAGCGGCGGCTGGTCGACGCGTCCGCCTGCGTGAAGGGTTGGAACAGGCGCTGCTGCTGATCCGCGCTCATGCCGATGCCGGTGTCGCGAACCTCGAAGCGCAGCCGGGCCGATGCGCCGTCCTGTTCCAGCACCTGCACCGCCACGACGATCTCGCCACTGTGGGTGAACTTGACAGCGTTGTTGCCCAGATTGAGCAGCACCTGGCTAAGCCGCAGCGGGTCGCCCACCAGTGCGGGCGGCAGTTGCAGCGGCATGTCCAGCAGCAGTTCCAGGCCCTTCTCGTCGGCCTTCATGCTCAGCACGTTGACCACGTTGTCCAGCACGTCGCCGAGGCCGAACGGAATGCTCTCCATGTCCAGCTTGCCGGCTTCTATCTTGGAGAAGTCGAGGATGTCGTTGATGACACCCAGCAGCGCCTCGGCCGATGCGTGCACTCTCTGGATGTAGTTGTACTGCTGCGGATTCAGGTCGCTTCGCAGGGCCAGGTACGACATGCCGAGGATCGCGTTCATCGGCGTGCGGATCTCGTGGCTCATGTTGGCCAGGAACTCGCTCTTCGCCTGCGTCGCCGCCTCGGCGGTGCGCTGCGCACGTTCGAGCTCTTCGGTGCGTTCGAGCACGCGTTGCTCCAGCCCTTCGGCCACCTCGCGCGCGATGCGTGCACGCTCGTCGAATCGGCGGTGCAATTGGCGCACGCGCAAGCGGTACGCGAGCCAGAGCGTCGTGAGCAGCAATGCGGCGACCAGGATCCGGAAATACCACGTCGCATACCAAGGCGGCGGAATGTGAATCCCGAGCGCGAGCGCGCTTTCGTTCCAGTCTCCGCGGGCGCCGCGAGCCTGGACCATGAACGTGTAGTCGCCCGTCGGCAGCATCGTGTACGTCGCGCTGCGCCGGGCGCTGTCCGTCTCGTTCCATTTCGTTTCGAACCCTTCGAGCCGGTACCGATAGCGCGTCCGCGCCGGATCGACATAGTCCAAGGCGGCGAAGTCGAACGACACGATGCTGCGCGATTCCAGATCCAGCGAAGCAGCGGACCAGATGGGCTGCTTCAGCGGCGCGCTTCCCGGCAGCACCGGCTCGCCGAACAAGCGGAAGTCGGTCAGGAGCACCGGCGGCGCGAGCTTGCGCTCGACGACCTGCCCGGGGAAGAAGGCCACCAACCCCTTCTGCGAGCCAAAGAACATCTCCCCGCTCGAGCCTTTGGCGGCGACCACGGGCGCTGCGAACCGATCGGTCAACAGACCATCCGACGCGTGATAGTTCGTGAAGGTTTCGGCGTACGGATCGAACCGCGACAGCCCGTTCGGGGTGCTGACCCACAGGCGTCCATCGTCTTGTTCCAGGATGCCTAAAACCGTGTCTGCGGGAAGCCCGGAGCGCGAGTCGTACGACCTGAACGTCGCGTCGCGAGGATCGAGCTTGCCCAGCCCGCGGAACGTCGCGACCCACACCGTCCCCGCGCGGTCGACGTGAACCGAATTGACGTGGTCATGGCCGGGCGGTTGCGCAGCGAGGAGCTCGGCCTCGAAGTCCCTGAAGGTGCCCGTGCGGGGATCGAACCGGTGCAGGCCGTGTGACGACGACGCCAGCCACAGCGAACCGCTCGCGTCCTCCGCGATCGAGCGGTACTGGACCAGGCTTCTAGGTCGCGGGCTGAAGGTCGAGAAATCCTCCGTCGCCGGCTCCCAGCGACTCAAGCCGAAATCCGTCGCGATCCACAGGCTGCCGTCGCGATCGACCCGCAACGCCGTGATTCGGTCGTGGTTCAGGGATCGCGGATTGGACGCATCGTGGGCGTATGTCGTGGTCCGGTCCGAACGCGGATCGAAGCGAACGAGACCGTTGCCCCTCGTGCCGAGCCACAGATTCCCGGAGCGGTCTTTCGCGATAGCGCTGACACCTCGCGCGAAGACCGGCTGATCGACCTGCGTGACCTGATCCGTCTTGCGGTCGACACGGTTCAAGCCCCGGTCCGTGCCGATCCACAGCGTGTCGGGATCTTCCGCGTACGCCGCGATCACCGAGCCCTTGCCGAGGCTCTGCAGGCCCGCTTGCTGGTGCCGGTACGACCGGAAGCGCGGACGCTCGGTGTCGAAGCGGTAGACGGACCCCGCCTTCGTCGTCGACCAAAAGCTCCCGTCGCGATCCTTGAACAGGCCGACGACAAGATCGCCGCGCAAGCCGTCGGAATCGTCGGGGTTGCTCTGGTACCAGATGGCCTGCGTGCGGTCCGGCGTCAGCTTCACGAGGCCGAGCTTGTCGGTGCCGAGCCAGAGCGCCCGGTCGTGATCTTCCTGGATCGACACGACGCCGGAGGACGCGTTCGGCGCCAGTCCGCCGCCCCGGAACGCATAGACCGTGACTTCGCCGCTGGCGACGTTGACCGAGGCCAGATCGCCTCCGGACGACAGACCGACCCACAGCGTTCCACGGCTGTCCTGGAAGGGCTTCGAGGGAAAGCCCATGCAGACGAACTTGCGTCCGGAAGGCGTCGCGAACTTGATGTGACGGATGACCTTGCCCGAGCGCCGATCGAGCGCGTAGAGACCCTCGCTGCTGGTGACCCACAGGGTGCCGTCGTTCAAGGGCACGGTAGCGATGACGCGCGTCTCGCCGACGGAGGGCGTGTAGCGTGGCCGATGACACGTCGTCTTCGACGTGGCCGGATCCAGGGCCGTCACGCCGTCGTCCGTCGCGAGCCAGATCACGCCGTCCTGATCCTCGGTGATGTCGTGAGCGATCGCGACGGTGCCGCAGGCCTCGTTGGGCGACCGGTATTGCGTGAAGCTGCCGGTCGCAGGGTCGTAGCGATTGAGCGAGTCGTCGGCGCCGATCCACAGCCGACCCGCCCGGTCTGTTGTCAGCGAGTTGCCGATGATGTAGCCGACGCTGTTCGCGCTCCGACCATCCGGAACCTTCATGAAACCGTAGCCGTCGTAGCGCTGCAATCCGTCCGCGGCGCTCAACCAAAGAAATCCGTACCGGTCCTGCACCATCTTTTGCACCGCCAGAGACGCGGATGGCGACGGCAGTGCTTGAAACTGGATCGGTGCGCCCTCGACGAGCGCAACGTCGACGACGTGGATGTCTTGCGCTCGAGCGAAGCCGCAAGTCGCAAGCGCGGCAAGAGCGGCGGACAGCGCGGCGAAGTTGCAAATCCACCTCTTCATACCCCGCATACCTCTCCGCACTCTGGCAGCTCCGGTTCCGAGGAACAGCGGTGGAACGCGCGCGCTGACGGCGACCCGGATTTTCGGCGAATCGGACGAGCGATGACCTGCGCAAGCGCCGTCCTCGCAGCCTCGTGAACGAGGAGTATCGCTCTGCGCGACGCAGCGTCTTGCCCTGGATAACACGGGGCGCGACGAGATCAGGAGGGCGCGCCCGCAACGGCGCGAAGTCGGCGTTCAGGGGTTGGCGAAGACCGCGGCGTGCGCCTCTCCCAATTGTCGACACCGGCCGTTCGCGGCGCAGTGCTCCCTGGCCGAGCACGACCCTGAACCGACATCCGTGGCCCTGAACTCGCCGCTCCGAAGCGACCGGTTTGATCCGTACCAAGACCTCCCGAGGGAGTCCCGCAACAGCGGCTGGAAGCGGCACTCCGAGCGATTGAGGCGCAGCGTTCGGCTTGAGACCGTGCGGGCTCACCACCTCGGGAGCCCTTCGTGCCAGCACGCGGCGCAGGCGTGACAGGTCGCGCAGGTGGGGAGGTCGGACTTCGGGGTCACCGGCGCGACCGCGCCACGGCGCGCCGGGCCTTCGGTGCGGGCGCGGGCTCCAACGCACGCGCCACCACGCGGTCCCAATAGGTGGGCGCGCCGAAAGCCTCGCGCAGATGCAGGATGAAGAGCTGCGCCTTGGCCGCATGCGAGCGCCCTTTCAGCCGCACCGCGTGGATGGCGCTGGGCTGCGCCTCGGCGGCTTGCAGACCGGGCGGGAACAGGCACACGAGACGGCCGGCGCCTATCAGTTCGCTCACCAGCCAGCTGGCCAGATGCGCCACCCCCAGCCCGGCCACCGCGGCCTGCAGCAGGGCTTCGGTGTCATTGCTCTTGAAGCGGCCCTGCACCGGCAGCGCCCGACCCTTGTTGACACCGTCGAAGGCCCACCAGCCGGTGGGCGTGCGCGCGCCCGTAGGTACCGTGAGGCAGCTGTGCTTCAGCAGGTCCTCCGGCCGGTCTGGCCGGCCATGGCGTTGCAGGTACTCGGGGCTGGCGCAGGCCAGGCGCCAGATGGGCGCCAGCCGCGTGGCAGTCAGGTCGCTGTCGGCCAGCACGCCGATGCGAACGGCGAGGTCGGTGCGTGTGGTGCCTAGATCGACCCAGTCGTCGCTGAAGTGCAGTTCCAACTCGATCAGCGGATGGCTCTGCAGGAAGGTTGCGACGGCGGGTACCACGTGGTGGCGGCCAAAGGACGAAGGCACCGTCACCGACAGCGGCCCGCGCGGCTCGGTCTGGGCATCCACCAGCGCCGTCTTGGCTTCGTCGAACTCGGCGACGATGGCCTGCGCGCGCAGCAGGAACTGCTCGCCGGCATCGGTCAGCAGCAGCCGGCGCGAACTGCGGTGGAACAGGCGCACGGCCAGCTCGGCCTCTAGCACGTCGACCTGACGCGCGATGGAGGACACCGCGACGTTGCGCGCATCGGCCACCGCCGAGAAGGTTCCGCGGCGGGCGACGTCGATGAAGGCGCGCAGGTTGTCGAGCATGGGTTTTTGTCTTTGCGAATAACGCGAACCACATTGGCGTGAGAAGCCATTGTTGCGGTTTTAGCTCCGTCCAACAATTCGCTCATTCGCAAACCAGGAGTCCGTCCATGTGCCCGTTCCCTCCCCTTCGCGCCACGCTGCTGGCGCTTGGCATCGCCAGTGCGATGCTCGCGGCCTGGCCCGTGGCCGCGCCGGCGCAGAATACGCCGGCCACCACCGTACAGATCGCGCGCTTCCATCCGCAGGCCGGCGTGTTCCGCTACAGGCTGGGCGACTTCGAGATCACGGCACTGTCCGACGGCTCTGTGCCGCAGGATCTGCACGCGCTGCTGAAAGGCACATCGGCTGGCGAGATCGACACGCTGTTGGCCCACGCCCACCGCGCGAACCCGGTGGAGGCTTCGATCAACGCCTACGTGATCGACACGGGGAGCCGGCTGATGCTGGTGGACGTGGGCGCCGGCGACTTCTTCGGCCCGGGGTATGGCGGAAAGCTGATGGCGCGCCTGAAGAGCGTGGGCGTCGAGCCTGCCCGCATCAGCGACATCCTGCTGACGCACGTGCACACCGACCACAGCGGCGGCCTGGTGCGCGAAGGCAAGGCCCAGTTTCCGAACGCCACCGTGCACGTCGGCAAGGGCGACGTCGACTTCTTCCTGGCCAGGCAGAACCAGCAAGGCGTGAACGGCTACGACAAAGCCTACTTCGAGCAGGCCACGCTGAGCCTGTCGCCCTATCTCGCGGCGGGCCGCATCAAGACTTTCAGCGACGTCACCGAACTGGCGCCCGGCGTCACGGCCGTGCCGACGCCCGGGCACACGCCGGGCCACAGCTTTTTCCGCGTCGAGAGCCGGGGGAAGTCAGTCACATTCATCGGAGACATCGTGCATGTGCAGGCGGTGCAGTTTCCCAAGCCTGATATCACGATCACCTACGACGTCGACAACGACGCAGCGCGGCGGCAGCGGCTGGCACAGTTCCGCCGCCTGGCGTACGAGGGCGTCGTGGTGGCCGGTGCGCACATGCCCTTCCCCGGCATCGGCCACGTGCGCGCCGAGGGCCAGGGCTTCGCGTTCGTGCCGGTGGATCCGCTGGACCGCGACGGCCTTTGAAGCGTCGTCAGCGTGCCGCGGCCGGCAACATCGGCAGCTCGCCGATGTCGCGCCCGTCAACGAGACGAGATGCCAGGAAACCGCCTGTCGTCACCGTTAGCTGATGGCCGGGACTCGCCGGACATCGGTCTCCTCGGATGGTCAGCTCACCGGCGCATCGCCGACGTCCGGACTCGCGTCAACGTTGGAGCCTTCGCGACCATTTTGCGCCATTGAACTCCCCGGCTCGGAACGTCGGCTTTGGTCCCGAGTGCGAGTGTGCGACGGTCGAACGCTGCCCTTCGTCCCCGCCATTCAGCGGCGACCGTGGTGTCTGAACGGGTCGGTCCGCCAGAAGCTTGCCGAGATCGGCGTGTCACCCCAGGAGGATGGAAGGCAGACGCCCTCGCTCGCGAAGCATCCTCGCGCAACGGTCGCCGTCCACGGGGGTATGCACCGGCATCACGTCGGCATGCCAGTCAACCTTGTGCGATGCCGCATCGGTCCCATGCTCGGCGCTAAGCGCGTCGTCATCCGATCCGCGGCCACTAAAGCTGGATGCGAGCAAGGCCCAGCCGATCACGTCACGTCTGATAGCCACGTCGTGGTCGACGAGCGGCAGAGCGCTCAAGAGCGCAACACGCGCTGCCGCGTACTCCTTCATGGCGAACAAGGTTCGGCCGCCAAGAGCGGTGCAGACACCTCGTTCAAGCAGACTCGCCGGTGAGCGGGCGGCCGCGTCGAGTACTTCGGCCATGCGATCCAGGCGGTTGGCTTCGAGGTACAGCGCCGCGAGTTGTAGCAGCGTGACCGTGTGGCCATGCGAGAACGCCTCGGTCCGATCCGCATCGAAGACGGCATCCTCCAGAGTCGTGATGGCGCGCTCTACATCGCCGACCTGCAGGCTCGCCGCAGCAGCCGCTCGCGCATACCGGGCCGCTCTGGCGACATCGCCGGCTTGGCGCCAGTGAAATGCAAGCCGCTCCTGCGGCGCGCCCTCTCTCTCCAGCGCTTTCGCCACCTCGCCGTGCATGAACTGCCGCACTGCATCCGGCACCGAGCCGTGGATCGCAGCCTCCACGAGCGGGAACGCAAAACCCCTTGCATCAAACACGCCGGCGAGCAGCAACTCGTTCCACTTCTCCGCCACTTTCCAGGAAGACAGACCCGCGATGCTCGCGGCCAGACTGACGCTGAAACTGGTCCCCGCGACGCTTGCGAGCTGTGCCAGACCCTCGGCCGTCGAACTGCATGCGCGCAGGCGCTCGAGCAGGATGGAGCGAATCTGCGGCGGCATCCGCTCCGGCAAGTCATCGGGTGGCATCTTGGACTCCACCAGCTCGACCAACACGCCGGGCGTGCCTCCACTCAGCGCCACGAGTTGATCGGCCGTCGCGATGCGCGCCGCTTCCTCGGCCACGCCGGCATCACGCATCATCTGCAACACGGCCTCGCGCTTGAGCCCACCCGGCCGGATCAGGGTCAGACGGCCGTCCATCGCAAGTTTCTCGCAGAGGCCGCGCACCTTTCGCCGCGCCCGCATCGGCCGGTAGGCAAGTACAAAATCGCACCACGGCATCAGTTCGCGGCTCGCGTTCAGCACCTGCGCCAGCACCTCAAGACTGGTGTCGTCCAACAGGTGAATGTCATCGAGGACCACTGCGCGATAGCCAGCACGTTCGAGCACGGCCGCAAGGTCGGCGGCGCCGGCCGCCAGCATCGACAGCGTGGCTGGCACGATGCCGCCAGGATCCATCGCCTGCAGCCGCGTCAGCGTCCTGACGGCGACACCCGCACGCGATTCGCCGCCGACCTCGACAGCAATCTTGCTCACCTGATGTGCGAGGCGCAACAGGCCCGCAAGCGTCGCCTGGCCGTCCGACGGGCCGACGGTCCAGTAGAAATGGCCACCCGTGCGTGCGAAGTGAGAAAGCAGGGCCGTCTTGCCGGCGCCGCTTGCGCCTTCGACGATGACGACCCGGCGTGCTTGCAGGGCACGCGCGATCTCTTCCAACTCCTGCTCCCGCTGCACCAGGGGGCGACGAGCCGGTGTGCTGCCGCTGCTTTCGGCCGTGACGTGCAGACGCAGAATGTCTCGATGCAGCGCGACGGTCCGGGGATCAGGCTGCGCTCCCAATTGCTCAACGAGCTCGCGCCGACATCGTTCGAAGACGGCGAGCGCGCCCGCCCGATCGCCTCGCTCGACCAAGACACTCATGAGCGCGCGGTAACCCACTTCACTGAGCGGGTTGACGGCGATCAGCGACTCCGCCACGACGCAGGCACGCAAGACGTCCTCGCGTTCACAGCGCGCGTCCAGCCAGGCGCCGAGGCAGCGCTCGATGCGCTGCTCGACCTGGCGGCGCGCGGCACTGAGCCAGGCGCTTGCCTCCGGCACGCCAGTCAGCTCGATGCCGTGCAACAGCCGAAGGCTCGATGTGCCGAGCTGCAGGCAGCGTTCGACGATGTCGGCATCCACGCCGACGATGTCGACCTGCACATGGTGAAGCAACGCAACGCGATCCCCGGGCGAAAAGAGCCGCACTCCGGCGGCCTGTTGTAGGCGGTGAAGCAGCACGCGCAGGTTCGTGCGGGCCGCACGTTCGGAGTGCGGCCAGAACATCTCGGCAGCATGGGTGCGCGTCAGCGGCCCGTCGAGCGCCACCATCGCTATCAATACGGCCGCGCGTGCATCGGGTATGGCGGAGACCTTGTCCCCCATCGTCCATCCTGCCGGTCCCAGCAGCTGGATCTGCAGCGTGGCGTCGGTTGCTCCGGTGGTCACCAACCGGCCGTCGGCTTGTTCGAGTTCCATCGTGTCGGAGCGCATCACAGCGGGCCTGCGAGGCCCTCGCGGACCAGCCGCAGCAATGCTCGGCGGGTCAGGGGATGCGAGCCCTCTCCGAGCTCATCCTTGAACATGAACAAGTTGCCTGCACCGTTGATCGATGCGACGCGGGCCTCGAACCACGTGCCGAGCAGGAAGAGTTCGATCACCGTTCCGATGCGCAACGTGTTGACCCAGTGCTCGGCGTCACCCGCCGGTATCGCCGTCGTCAGCCCCGCGGTGGTGGCCGACCAGTCCGCAAGGTGCTCGCGTGCCCCCCAGAAGGTTCCATCCTTGCGGACCGGCTGGATATCGGCTCCCGCCAGGGCATCGATGTGCAGATCGCTGTCTTGCCAGTCGGCGCGTGCCGGCGCGCCCGGCCGCAGGAAGGCGCTCGCCAGCTCGTGCTTCTCGACGCTGGGCACAGCGATGCTGGCCATTCCACGATCGAGCACTTCGAGCAATGGACCGATCTCGCTGGGATGGTCGGAAGTTAGCTCGGTCGAACCACCCACACGCAGTCGCGCAATGACTCGCTCGGCCGCTTCCCAGTACTCGGCATAGGCTTCAGAGTCCTGGCCTTCCGAGAGTTCGGTGCGCGCCAGCACCTCGGCCCAGTCGGCCAGCATGAACTGGCGCAACCTGAACGGCATGTCCGTGTGGCCCATCGCCGTGCTGATGCGTTCGCGGTGCCGCGTCATGGCGACACCGAGCATCTCGCGTCGACGGTCCTGGAGACGTACAAGGTGCTGCATCGCACTCTTCTCGTTCTCGATCAGCTGTTGCGGTCGCGAGCGGACAAAGTCGTCGATGGCATCGAGGTGCGAAGAAATGCCGACCAACGACTTCATGTCCAGCGGAAGCAGCGCCTGGATCGTGTGGTCGGCGAACAGGATGAAATCGTCATGGGCGACACGATCGCGCAGGCAATTCGTCAGCGCGTAGTGCGCGAGCTTGCGGCTCACGGACCACAGCCGATGCTCCGGGCTGTACAGCGTCTCAGGCGAGCCAAATGCGAAGCGCACGACCACCATCTGCAGGGCGCTCAGCACGCGCTTGAGCTCGGGCGTGAGTCGGAAGTCGCAGAGAACCGCGTCGATGCCCGCGATCACGCCGCGAAACACATGGTCGCGCGCGTCGAGCGGAGAGGCATCCTGCGCAGGCGGCGGCGTCGCAGCACCGTCGCGAAAATCGGATTCACGACGATCTGCGTCGGGTACCTGCTCGCCGAGCAAGACATCGATCGGGATAACGACTGCCGTGTGGGATGATGTACTGCGCTTGACGACAAAGCTGGCAGTCACGTCCCCGCGGCCGAACCACGCAACGGCACTTGCACACGCCATCCGCGCGAAGTCGACGATCGCCTCGGGCGCGACGCGCAGGCACGCGGCGCGCTCCTCCGCATTGAGCGACATCTCCTCGGTCAACCGCCATACCGCGCATGCAAACGCCTCCGGGTGGAGCGGACTGGTGCGTTCGCCGCCCACCTCGTGGCCGAGTCGAAGCGCCAGACCTTCTTGCGCTTCGCGAATCTGCCACTCGGCGTTGAGCTGCACCCGCGCAGCGATGCGCGAGACCTCAATGCTCTCGTTGACCACCTCATCGTCGACCAGCCCCATGTCGTCGCAAAGCGTCGCACCCCGGAACGGGGACACTTCTCGCGTGAAGCGCTCGGCCATGCTGAGCTGAAGCAATTCCACGAACCGCTTGGGCAGAAACCGCTGCATGCGATCGAGCGCACGCTTGGCGTGATACAGGCGGCTGGCGAAGCGCATGCTGTCGGCGGCGGCATGCGCGGCTTCAAGAGCAGTGCTCGCGGTCTGGCGCCATTGCTCGGCAGCCTCCTCCAGATCGGCTCGACAGTTGTCGAACCACTCCCTCAAGACGTCTCCGTCACTCATGCTCTTGTCCGCAGGTCCCAAGACGATCCAGTCGAGCAGGCGCACGCCATCCCTCGACTGCCCCAATGTTTTATCTATCTGATGGTCGAAGCTTCTGAGCCTAGCACGCTGTGTTCCAGGGCGAGCGCACGCTGTGCGCCCTCCTGCTCGGCGTGCATGAAGGAAACCTCGGTTGCGTCGGCGATCGGGAGGCGGTCGGGCGCATTGAACACGGACAGCGCGGGACCGCCACCAGAGGCGCCTGCCCTGGGCCCGCGCGCCAGGATGGTCTCGAGCATCTTCGTGCGCAGCGTGCCCCATTCGCCCGGTGCGCGACCCATGACGAAGACAAGCTGCTCAAGCGCCTTTTCCAGCACCTCGAGTGGCAACGACTCCAGACAGCGATAGCCCAGGCGCTTGAACTCATGCTCCAGGACAGCGAGCTGCGAGAACACCTTGCGCGATAGCGCGTGCTGGTTCAGGCGCTTGCGCAGTTCGTCGGTGATCTGACGCGCCTGCGCCGCAACCGGGTCGAGCCCGGCGTCGCTGGGCAAGGGAATGGGGGCGGCTGCGGGCGAGCGCTTGGCATCATTGCCCAGCGCAGGTGCGGCGCCGATGGGCAC
>Ga0307513_10010258_pt1 | contig 11760 bp, 9 predicted proteins | sample 15_EM_MG_FD_202174 | JGI IMG/M metagenome (GOLD analysis project Ga0307513, IMG submission 202174) | Populus trichocarpa ectomycorrhiza microbial communities from riparian zone in the Pacific Northwest, United States - 15_EM | ecosystem: Host-associated > Plants > Roots > Unclassified | place... | reverse complement strand
CGCTCGAAGCCAGGATGATGGATGATCCCGACAAGAAGTTCATCGCCACCTATATCGGCGAAGGCGCGCCGCGCTTCTTCCTGCCGCTCGACCAGCAGCTGCGCAATCCGAACTTCGCCCAGCTTCTCGTCATGGCTAATGACGAACCGGCGCGTGAGCGGCTGATCGTCAAGCTGCGTTCGATCCTTGCCGAGGATTTCCCTGATATCCGTGGCAAGGTGGACCGCCTCTTCCTCGGCCCGCCGACCGGATGGCCGGTGCAGATGCGCGTCATGGGCCCGGACCGCCAGGAAGTCAGGGAGATCGCCGATCAGGTGAAGGCGCGCTTCCAGGCCAATCCGCTGCTCGGCGCCATCCATGACGACTGGCTGGAGCAGGTGCCGGCGATGAAGCTGGTGATCGACCAGGACCGCGCGCGGGCGCTCGGCGTCACCTCGCAGCGCGTCCGCCAGATGCTGCAGACTGCCATGTCCGGTGCTGCGCTTGACGATTTCCGCGACGGCGAGGAGACGGTTTCGATCGTCGCCCGCGAGCCGGATGCCAGCCGTTCGCTGCTGTCGGCGGTCAACTCCGTCTATGTCCCGACGGATTTCGGCGGCTTCGTGCCGGTCTCGCAGGTCGCCAAGGTCGTGCCGGTCATGGAGCAGGGCATCGAATGGCGGCGCGACCGGCTGCCGACGATCACCGTGCGCGCGACGCTGCCTGACGACGTGCAGCCGAACGACGTGGTGATGAAGATGTATGCCGACATGAAGGACCTGCGCGACAGCCTTCCGGCCGGCTACAAGGTCGAGATCCAGGGCGGCGCAGAGGATGCGGCGGAAAGCCAGATGTCGATCGCCGCCAAGGCGCCGATCATGCTGGCCGTCATCGTCGTGCTGCTGATGGTACAGCTGCAGCATTTCGGCAAGGCGATGCTGGTGCTGGCCACCGGCCCGCTCGGCATCATCGGTGCTGCGGCCGCATTGCTGATCAGCGGCGCGCCCTTCGGCTTCGTGGCGATCCTCGGCGTCATCGCGCTGCTCGGCATCATCATGCGCAACTCGATCATCCTGGTCGACCAGATCGACCAGGATATCAAGGCGGGCATGCACCGGCAGGAAGCGATTGTCGGCGCGGCCGTGCGGCGTTTCCGACCGATCATGCTGACGGCGATGACCGCGGTTCTCGCGCTGATCCCGATCTCGCGCGGTGTTTTCTGGGGTCCGCTCGCTTACGCGATGATGGGCGGCATCCTGGTTGCAACAGTGCTCACCATTCTGGTTCTGCCCGCCGGTTACGCCCTTTTCTTCGGCAGGGAGCCGAAGGCAAAGGACGAGCCAGGCGAGTATGCCGACGCCATCCAGGAAGCGGCGGATGACAGACATCCGCCGGCGTTGGCAGCAGAGTGAGGACGGCGCGGCGAAAGCCGCGTCGTTTTCCTTGCAGGCCGTAGATCCCTCCTCAATTTGCGCGGCACCTCGGCCGCCGGGCTCGGCAGGTCGCGGCTGAAATGGCTTCCCATCGCTGCCGCTTCGTCTTGAACCAGCGCGCCGATTCCATTGCCGCCTCGAAAGAGCTAAGCTGTGATGCATTGCCGCGGATCAGTTTGCGGGGAGGCAGGATCATGGCCGATTATCGTCTGGAAGCGAGCTGGAGCCCGGTCGAGGACAACTTCGGGCGTTTGACCTTCACGCTTTTCAATCTTTCGGCAGAACCGCTTTCCGGCTTCTCGCTCGCTTATACGTCGCTGACGCGGGTTGCCGACAAACATGTCTGCGATGGCGGCAAGATGAAGCGGCGGATCGCGAATCTCCATGAATTCCTGCCGCCCGAGGGGCTGAGCGTGCGGCCAGGCGGGCACTGGCGCTTCACCGTCGAGGGGCTGACCAGGGCGCCGCAACATGTGACATCAGGCATCAAATCTGCTTATCTGACACTTGCGGACGGGCGTCACGTTCCAGTGGCTTTCGGCGATCTCATGCTCGAAGGCCGGGATGGCGGCGTCGCGCCGCCGCTTCTGCCGCCTGGCCGGGTCGAGGAACCCTATGCGCTGCTGCCCTGGCCGCTGTCGCTCGGGCTGAAAGCGGGGGAACTGCCGCTTGTGCTTTATCCGGCCGAGAGGACCGGGCTCGATGCGCTCAAGGCGCTTTCCTCGGTCCTTGCGCTTTATCAGAGGCTTTACCCGGCCGATAACGTGCCGTTTTCGCTCGCTGTCGTTAAGGGTGGGCGGTCCATTCGTTTCGTCACCGAATCGTCGATCGCCGCCTTCGCCTACGAGCTGCGTTTCTCCGCGCATGAGATCATGCTGTCGAGCGCGGGCCCGGCGGGGCGGCGATATGGACTGATCAGCCTGGCGCAATTGCTGCACGGCGCCCGCACCAACCGCGAGAGCTTCCATTTTCCCAATTTCGGCACGATCGCCGACCAGCCGCGCTATGGCTGGCGCGGCTGCCATCTCGATGTGGCGCGGCAGTTTTATCCGGTGGCCGATGTCATGCGGCTGATCGATATCCTTGCCTGGAACAAGCTCAATATCTTCCATTGGCACCTGACGGATGACGAAGCCTGGCGGTTGGAGATCAAGGCCTATCCCGAGCTGACCGAGATCGGCGCACGGCGCGGGCCGGACGAAGTGCTGGTGCCGCAACTCGGCGACGGGGCTGAGACGCGCGCCGGCCACTATACGCAGGACGACGTCAGGCTGATCGTGGCGCATGCCGCCTCGCTTGGTGTCGAGGTGGTGCCCGAAATCGACATTCCCGGCCATAGCATGTCAACGCTGCTCGCGCTGCCCGGCCTCGTCGAGGGGCAGGAGGCACCGGACTATGCCAACAACGCCCTCAATCCGGCGATCGAATTCACCTACGAATTCCTCGGCAAGGTATTCGACGAGATGGTGGCGCTGTTTCCCTGCGACTATCTCCATATCGGCGGTGACGAGGTGGAGCATGGATCCTGGCTTTCCTCGCCGCTCTGCAAGGTGCTGATGGAGCGGGAGAAACTTGCCGGTACCGCCGAGCTGCAATCCTATTTCCTGAAACGCATCAAGACCATGCTGTCGGAACGCGGCAAGAAGCTCGCCGGCTGGAACGAGGTCTCGCTCGGCGGCGGCGTCGATCGCGACGGCACGCTGCTGATGGCGTGGGAAAAGCCCGCCGTCGGCACCGAGCTGGCGCAGGAAGGCTACGATGTGGTGATGACACCAGGGCAGGCCTATTATCTCGACATGGCGCAGGCGGAAGCCTGGTCGGAGCCCGGCGCGAGCTGGGCCGGCTTCGCGTCGGCGGAACAGACCTACGCCTACGAGGCAGAGGCCGAGCTGCCGGATGCGCTGAAGGCGAAGATGCGCGGCATTCAGGCCTGCATCTGGGGCGAGAACTTCGTCTCGCGCGCCTATTTCAACCGTCTGGTCTTTCCACGCCTGCCGGCCATTGCCGAAGCCGCATGGACGCCTTCGTCCCGCAAGGACTGGGATCGGTTTGCGGCCATTGTGCGGATGTGGCCGCAGCTTTAAGCCGAATGCGGTGTGGATGAACAGCCGCGGAGAGGCGGCAGCGAGGCGAGAAAATCGGTCGAGGAGGCGTGGTCTGCGCTATCAATCATTCAGATCAAATGCGGAGTAGGATGCGACTCGTCATCGGGCTGGAATTCCGGTGGTCGAGGAAAAGGCGGCGGCGAACCGAGATCAAAGCTCGAAAACCATCCTGGTGGCCCGTACCCGGTCGCATTTTGCACGTCCGGCGGCGTGAACAACCCCGCAAACTTTGCACATGAGATCATGATGCCAAAGAAAATAGTAAGTCCCAAGGCGAGGTGCTTCGCGCGCCTCACGTCTTCTTTTTTCATTGAACTGCCCATACTAAATGACATCCCTACGCGCCCCGCAGCATTTACAGAACCAGATGGTACGTAATTTTGTCAAGAAGTTGACGAGTACTAAAACAAAGAAAAAAGGCCAGCGGTATCGCTGTGGAAGCCGCTTGGATTTTGACCGTAGGGGTGTCGCGGCGTGGCGTTTAGGCCTTCAGCCCCAGCAGGGCGGCACCGATCAGCCCGGGTTCGATGCGGCATTCGCTGCGCACCACCAGCGGGCGGTCGAATTTGCGCAGGATGCGGGCGCGCACGGCCTGATCGAGTTCGGCCAGCAGCGGCTCGACATTGGATAGCCCGCCGCCGACCGGAACGATGGTGGCGCCGGTGATGTTGATCGTCAGCGCTAAGGGCGAGGCGACAAGATCGACATAGACGTCGATGGTGCGCGTTGCCTTTTCCTCTCCGTGCCGCCATTGGCCGATGATCTCCTCGCTGGAGAGGTCGAGATCGTGCAGTGTCTTGTGGAGCCGCTCCAGGCCGCGGGCGCCGCCGATGGTGTCGACGCAGCCCTTCTGGCCGCAGCCGCAGGCATAGCCGGGAATGGCGACAGGCGGATTGCCGGCATTGGATGCGATGATTGGGCCGTGGCCCCATTCGCCGGCAAAGCCGCCGGCCTCGTTGACGAGGCGCCCGTCCGCAACCAGGCCGCCGCCGACGCCGGTGCCGAGGATGGCGCCGAAGACGATGCGGTGGCCGCGGCCGGCGCCGAGGCTGGCTTCGGCCATGGCGAAACAGTCGGCGTCGTTGGCAATCAGCACCGGCAGGCCGAGTTCGGCTTCGAGATCGGCTGCGAGCATGCGATCGTGGATGCAGGGAATGTTGGCGCAGATCAGCCTCTGCGTATCGGGATCGACGACGCCGGCGATCGAGACGGCGATGCGGCTCGGCTGCTCGCCGGTCTCGGCGATGATGCCGCGCAGGGTATCGACGAAAGCGGCGAAATTATCCTTCGGTGTCGGGCGGCGGGCGAGAGGAACGATGTCTGTCTCGGAGCGGGCGATGCCGCCCTTGATGGCGGAACCGCCGATGTCGAATGAAATGATCATTGCATATCTGCCGTTTCTCTGGTCTTCGCGTCTGCTCGCACTGTTGGCGGGGAATTACAAGCGTTCATTCGGTGTTTGCGGCGTGCAGCGATAGCACTTCTTCCGGGACATGTTCGGTAGCACAAAGGGGTGTTGCGCGGTACGGGTGTCAATATGACAAAGGCCTGATCACCTGCGTCACATAACAGCCGCGATACAGCCGCGATTTCTGACAGTGCAAGTCATTCAATTGGCATATTGCATCGGCAGAATCCGGCCCTACACTTCCACCAGTTCCCGGACCCCATGACGATCGACATAAGAGAAAACAGCGCCATTCGAAGACCACGTCCCAAAGGCCGCCGCCTGTCGTCCATTTTGCGGCAAATGGCCGCCGACCAGAGCCGCGAGCGCATTTCGATCGGCGACCTATTCGAAACGATGGGCGACCGGGCGATCGGCGCGTTGATGCTGATCTTCGCGCTGCCGAATGCTTTCCCCACGCCGCCCGGCACGTCGTCATTGCTTGGCGCGCCGTTGATCTTCCTTGCGGCGCAATTGACTTTCGGGCTGAAGCCCTGGCTGCCGAAGACGATCGCCAGCCGCTCGATGCGGCGGCAGGATTTCGAGACCATCGTCGGGCGCATCCATAGCTGGCTCGCTTGGGCGGAGCGCATGCTGAAACCGCGGCTGGCGCTCTTTGCCGAACCGCCGGCGGAATATCTCGCCGGGCTCTCGTGCCTGCTGCTTTCGATCGTGCTGGTGCTGCCGGTGCCGCTCGGCAATATCCTGCCGGCGATCACGATCTCGCTTTTCGCCTTCGGCATATTGGGCCGTGACGGGCTGTTTGCCCTTTTCGGTTTCGCGATGACGGCAGCATCGCTCTTCGTTGCCGGCGGCGTGATCTACGGTCTTGTCAAGGCGGGGATCTATCTTGTGATGCAATGGCTGGCCTGAGCGGCTGCTTTATTTGCCGGTGTTTTTCTTAACGCACTCGACATTTGCCGGAATTTTGTTTTGATCTGGCGCGACACAGACTTGAACTCGTGATCGACGGCGGCGAGCCGGCTCACTTTGCGTGGTAGGCATAGATGGTAAAAAGGTCCGAGACCCCTGCACGGCTCGACGATGCGGCGCGCGCCGGCTGGCTTTATTACGTGGCCGGGCGCACGCAGGATGAAATCGCCGCCTCGATGGGCATCTCGCGGCAATCGGCGCAGCGCCTGGTATCGCTGGCGGTCGCAGAGCGTCTGATCAAGGTGCGGCTCGACCATCCGATCGCTGCCTGCCTGGAGCTCGGCAGCCAGTTGCGCCGGAAGTTCGGCCTGAAATACGTGGAGGTGGTGCCGAGCGATCCGGGTTCGTCGTCCACGACGGTCGGCATCGCCGAGGCGGCTGCTGCCGAGATCGAGCGTTGGTTGAAGCGGGCGGAGCCGATCGTGCTCGCCATCGGCACCGGCCGCACGCTGAAGGCTGCCGTCGATCAGCTTCCGGCGATCGAATGTCCCCATCACCGCATCGTCTCGTTGACCGGTAATATCGCGCCGGACGGATCGGCCGCCTATTACAACGTCATCTTCAGCATGGCCGATGCCGTGAAGGCGCGGCACTATCCGATGCCGCTGCCAGTTCTCGTCACTTCGGGGGAGGAGCGCGAATTGCTGCATGGCCAGCAGCTCGTGCGCTCGACGCTCGACATCGGCGCGCAGGCTGACGTCACCTTCGTCGGCATCGGTGAACTCGGCATCGACGGGCCGCTCTGTGTCGACGGATTTCTGGAGAAAGACGAGATGATGGAGCTGATGCGCGGGGGTGCTGTCGGCGAGATCTGCGGCTGGATTTTCGACGTCGACGGCAAGCTGATCGACAACCCGATCAACGAGCGTGTCGCGTCCGCGCCGATCCCATCCCGCGACGCGTCGATGGTTATCGGCCTCGCCAAGGGCAAGCGCAAGTTCAAGGCCATCAGGGCGGCCGTCGTTGGCCATCAGATCAACTCCTTGATCACCGACGAAGAGACCGCCGAGTTTTTGCTCAAGGATTGAGCAAAAAATATTTCTTTATAAATCAATGTGATAACTATCGCCTTCGGCATCGCAGCAACGATTGTTGATTGACATTCTTTATTGTTTGTTGAGTAATTGCCCATGAGCGAAGCGAATGCTCACACCCCGTCTTCTGGGAGGAAGATATGACATTGAGAACTTTTCTGCTGGGCGCCTGCTCGGCACTGGCGTTTGCTGGCGTGGCTTCGGCTGAGACGCTGACAATCGCGACCGTGAACAACGGCGACATGATCCGGATGCAGAAGCTGACGGATGATTTCAAGGCGAAGAATCCCGGCATCGACCTTGAATGGGTAACCCTCGAAGAAAACGTGCTGCGCCAGAAGGTCACGACCGATATCGCGACCAAGGGCGGCCAGTACGACGTGCTGACGATCGGCACCTATGAAGTGCCGATCTGGGCAAAGCAGGACTGGTTGCTGCCGCTCGACAATCTCGGCGCCAGCTACGACGCCGACGACCTGCTGCCGGCAATCCGCAGTGGCCTGACCGTGGACGGAAAGCTCTATGCTGCGCCGTTCTACGGTGAAAGCTCGATGGTCATGTACCGCAAGGATCTGTTCGAAGCTGCCGGCCTGAAGATGCCCGACGCCCCGACCTGGGACTTCGTTGCGGATGCTGCCCGCAAAATCACCAACAAGGACAAGGAAATCTACGGCATCTGCCTTCGCGGCAAGGCCGGCTGGGGCGAGAACATGGCCTTCCTGACGGCCATGTCCAATTCCTTCGGCGCACGCTGGTTCGATGAGAACTGGAAGCCGCAGTTCGATCAGCCGGAATGGAAGGACACGCTGAACTTCTACGTCAACCTGATGAAGGATGCCGGCCCTCCGGGCGCTTCCTCCAACGGCTTCAACGAAAACCTGGCGCTCTTCCAGACCGGCAAGTGCGGCATGTGGATCGACGCAACGGTTGCTGCTTCCTTCGTCAGCAACCCGAAGGAATCCACCGTCGCCGACAAGGTCGGCTTCGCGCTCGCCCCGGACAAGGGCCTCGGCAAGCGCGGCAACTGGCTCTGGGCCTGGAGCCTCGCCATCCCGGCAGGTACACAGAAGGCCGAAGCCGCTGAGAAGTTCGTCGCCTGGGCAACGAGCAAGGAATACAGCAACCTCGTCGCCGAGAAGGAAGGTTGGCTGAACGCACCTCCGGGCACCCGCAAATCGCTCTATGCCAATGCGGACTACCAGAAGGCGGCACCATTCGCCAAGACGACGCTCGACTCGATCGAGTCGGCCGATCCGACCAAGCCGACCGTCAAGCCGGTCCCCTATGTCGGCGTCCAGTTCGTGGCGATCCCGGAATTCCAGGGCATCGGCACGGCGGTGGGCCAGCAGTTCTCCGCAGCTCTTGCCGGCCAGCTTTCCGTCGACCAGGCCCTGCAGAGCGCGCAGCAGCTGACCACCCGCGAAATGACCAAGGCCGGGTACATTAAATAAAACCTCCTGAGCTAGTGGCGGGATACTTGACATTCCGCCCTCCTGGGCCGCCGATTGCCCGAACTGCATCGGCGGCCATTTTTTCAAAGAAAGCTGCCTTGCGGCCGCTCCCCGCTTCAGATCAGATCGGTGATTGCCATGGCAACGTTACATACTCGCTCCGCTGCGCGCCTGATGATCGCGCCTTCCGTGGTGCTCCTCTTCGCGTGGATGATCGTCCCGCTCCTGATGACGATCTATTTCTCGCTGCTGAACTACAATTTGCTCAGTCCCGGCATGGAGAGCTTCGTCGGCTTTCTGAACTATGAATACTTCCTTTCCGACCCGGCCTTTTTCGCGGCGCTGCTCAATACGTTGCTGCTCGTCGCCGGTGTGCTGCTGATCACCGTCATCGGCGGCATCGCCTTCGCGTTGCTGCTCGACCAGCCGATGTATGGTCAGGGGATCGTGCGCATCCTGGTGATCGCGCCGTTCTTCGTCATGCCGACGGTCGCAGCGCTCGTCTGGAAGAACATGTTCATGAACCCGGTCAACGGCCTCTTCGCGCATCTTGCGAAGGCGCTCGGCCTGCAGCCGATCGACTGGCTGGCGAATGCGCCGCTGTTCTCCATCATTCTCATCGTCGCCTGGCAGTGGCTGCCCTTCGCCACCCTCATCATGCTGACTGCGCTGCAGTCGCTCGACGAGGAGCAGAAGGAAGCCTCCGAAATGGATGGCGCAGGGCCGATCTCGAAGTTCATCTACATCATCCTGCCGCACATGGCCCGCGCCATCACCGTGGTCATCCTGATCCAGACGATCTTCCTGCTTTCAGTCTTCGCCGAGATCCTCGTCACCACCAATGGCGGACCAGGCACCGACAGCACCAACCTTACCTATCTCGTTTATGTACAGGCGCTGCTGCAGTTCGATATCGGCGGAGCTTCGGCGGGCGGCATTGTCGCGGTCGTGCTTGCCAATATCGTCGCGATCTTCCTCGTCCGCCTCGTCGGCAAGAATCTGGAGGCTTGAGATGGCCAGAAAAGTCACAACTCAGCGTAAGGTCATCGTGACCGCGATCGCCTGGACGCTCGGCATCCTGATCTTCTTCCCGATCCTCTGGACGTTCCTGACCAGCTTCAAATCGGAAGCGGATGCCATCGCCTCGCCGCCGCAGTTCCTATTCTTCCATTGGACGACCGAGAACTACGCCGAAGTGCAGAGCCGGTCGAACTATCTCAACCACTTCATGAACTCGGTGATCATTTCCTTCGGATCGACGCTGCTCGGCCTGATCATCGCGATCCCGGCCGCCTGGGCCATGGCGTTTTCGCCGACCAAGCGGACCAAGGACGTACTGATGTGGATGCTGTCGACCAAGATGATGCCGCCGGTCGGCGCGTTGATCCCGATCTACCTGCTGTTTCGCAATTCGGGCCTGCTCGACACGCGCACCGGCCTGGTGATGGTGCTGACGCTGATCAACCTGCCGATCATCGTCTGGATGCTCTACACCTACTTCAAGGAAATTCCAGGCGAGATCCTCGAGGCGGCCCGTATGGACGGGGCGTCGCTGGCGAAGGAGATCGTCTACGTGCTGACGCCGATGGCGGTACCCGGCATCGCTTCGACGCTGCTTCTGAACATCATCCTTGCCTGGAACGAGGCCTTCTGGACGCTCAACCTCACCGCCTCGAAAGCGGCGCCGCTGACGGCTTTCATTGCCTCCTATTCCAGCCCCGAGGGTCTGTTCTACGCCAAGCTATCGGCTGCATCGACGATGGCGATCGCGCCGATCCTGATCCTTGGCTGGTTCAGCCAGAAACAACTCGTCCGCGGTCTGACCTTCGGCGCAGTGAAATAAGATAAAAGGGAGAGAAACATGGGCAGTATTACCCTTCAGAAGGTTTCGAAGGTCTTCGGTGAAGCCAAGGTCATCCCTTCGATCGATCTCGATATCAAGGACGGCGAGTTCGTCGTCTTTGTCGGCCCTTCGGGTTGCGGCAAGTCCACGCTGCTGCGGCTGATCGCCGGTCTCGAGGACGTTTCCGGCGGCAAGATCGTCATCGACGGCAGGGACGCCACCGAGAAGGCTCCCTCGGAGCGCGGCCTTGCCATGGTGTTCCAGTCCTACGCGCTCTATCCGCATATGAGCGTGCGCAATAACATCGCCTTCCCGCTGAAGATGGCGGGCATGGACAAGGCGGAGATCGACCGCAAGGTGAGCGATGCCGCGCGCGTGCTTAACCTCACCGACTATCTGGAGCGCAAGCCGCGCCAGCTTTCCGGTGGTCAGCGCCAGCGCGTCGCGATCGGCCGCGCCATTGTGCGCCAGCCTTCGGCCTTCCTGTTCGACGAACCGCTGTCGAACCTCGATGCGGCGCTGCGCGTCAACATGCGTCTCGAAATCAGCGAACTGCATCAGCAGCTGAAGACGACGATGGTCTACGTCACCCACGACCAGGTCGAGGCCATGACCATGGCCGACAAGATCGTCGTGCTGAACAGGGGCAATATCGAGCAGGTCGGCTCGCCGCTGGAGCTCTACAACCGCCCGCGCAACGTTTTCGTCGCCGGCTTCATCGGCTCGCCGAAGATGAACCTCATCAAGGGCCAGAACGCGGCCCAGCTCGGCGCGAACACGATCGGCATCCGTCCCGAACATGTGCTGCTTTCCATGGAGAGCGGCGACTGGAAGGGTAGGGTCGTGGTCGCCGAACATCTCGGCTCCGACACCTTCCTGCATATCGATGCCGAGGGCATCGGCGCGATGACGGCGCGGGCCAGCGGCGATTTCCCGGCTCGCGCCGGCGATACGGTCTACCTGACGCCGGACCGGTCGCGCATCCACAAATTCAATGAGGGCGGCCTTGCCATCTGAGGCAGGCCGCTGGGCTGGGGGGTAGGCATGCGAGCCGGACGATGACGCCCGGCCGCTCCCGCAAGACCTTCAAGAGGACTGAAACATGACGTGCAAACTATCGCTGGCAACGCTTTCGGAGGTGGCACGCACTGCCACTATCCCTGGATATGACAGGGCGTCGCTGAAAGCCGGCATCGTGCACTTCGGCGTTGGTAATTTCCATCGCGCCCATCAGGCCGTCTATCTCGACGATCTCTTCAACGAGGGCACGGATCACGACTGGGCGATCATCGGCGCCGGTGTGCTGCCGTCGGATGCCGCCATGCGCGAAAAGCTTGCGGCACAGGATTTCCTGACGACGGTGGTCGAGCAGGACAACAAAAGGACGGCGGCGCGCGTCACCGCGCCGATGATCGACATCCTGCCGGTCGGCGACGCGGCCGTCATCATCGCGAGGCTCGCCGATCCCGAGATCCGCATTGTCTCGATGACGATCACCGAGGGCGGTTATTTCATCGACGCATCAGGCACCTTCA
>Ga0307513_10010257_pt1 | contig 11761 bp, 5 predicted proteins | sample 15_EM_MG_FD_202174 | JGI IMG/M metagenome (GOLD analysis project Ga0307513, IMG submission 202174) | Populus trichocarpa ectomycorrhiza microbial communities from riparian zone in the Pacific Northwest, United States - 15_EM | ecosystem: Host-associated > Plants > Roots > Unclassified | place... | reverse complement strand
TGACAGCCGGGATAAGTCCACGGCCATCAGAAGTGGGCATCCTGCCCGGGACAATCTGGGTGCCCGGAGCAGGGGAGGGGGAAGGGGGGGAAACAAAGTCACCCATCGCGAGAATTCACCTGTAGCAGAAGGCCAGGCGAGCCACCGAAAAAAAAACGTAAATTCACCGGTAATAAAAGCCCGGCGAGCCACTAAACGATACTGCCCGAAGGCAAAGCAAAACAAAACCGCCCGAAGGCAAAGCAACACAAAGGCGCCCGAAGGCAAAGCAACACCAAGGCGCCCGAAGGCAAAGCAACACCACCGGGAACGAAGTTAAAGACTTTGTAAACTATCGCGAGCGTGGCAAATCAATATTATTGGCCAGAGGCGAAAAAGTAGGTGGTGAAAGACAATGGTGTGTTTGACTTGTGTGTTGTGCCCGCTTGTCTAGTTACAGAAGGTGGAAGAGGCTATATAGACTAGGAGGGGGGCCAACGAACACTGGGGTTCAGCGAACATGCCAAGAAAAATCATTCTTGGTCAATGCACTTTTAGTGTATTGTTCGTTGAGCCCCCGTGTTCGTTGACCCCCTCCTAATCTACAGAAAATTCTGCGCGCCAAGCTATCTACTAAGTGGGTGAGTCACAGAAGGACACAACACCAAGCGTGACCGTCTAACTACCCCATGATATGACTCTACCCCACACCATTACAGTACCGCAAAAACTGGTCTTATTGGAAATGGAGCTACGGTATCATACCACCGGAGGAGTCAATGAAGCGTGTTTGCCACCCTGGCGGCGCAGTGATAGCACAGTAATTTTCAGAATACTCATAGTTAATTAAACCTCACTAAACTTAAAGTTCCTATAGGCAATGAAAAAAGAAACCTCCCTCCAATGAGGAGTGTTCCATAATTCCCGTGAGTAGGCCAGAAGTGAGCCATGAAGAGTATTTCAAAGCATATCCCATCACTCACCTCTCTTTTGATACTCGGTGTAGCAACGCGCAATCGTTTCCACTGAGAAGTAATGATAGCTGACAATCAAGATCATGGATTACCGCCAACTATTACAAGAATGATAGTAAAGATAAGCAAGCTATATAGTGTAGCGGTCTGGTTCCGCTTCACCAAGCTTCCACTCCCACTACACTTCCGCAACAAAGAACAAAGGCGTTGAAAGAAAGTATATAGGAACAAAAGGAATAATAAAGAAAGTATAAAGAAAACAAAAAGTTGTACTCGGCTTGAGAATAATATAGAAACTTAGAAGCATTTGAGAGGAGAAAGAAACCTTATACCAACACTCGGCTAAGTTGCCACCCCTTATTTTTGCGCCATATGCCCATCACCCTCACTTAGCGCCATTTCCAATAAGACCAGTTTTTGCGGTACTCGGTGATTTTTAAAGTATCCGGAATCTTGGCACTGATTTGTATGCGTCTTGGCGCCAAGGCGTCCGAATATTAAAAAAATCGCCAAGTACAGCACTATACGGTACTATCAGAGCTCTTGATGGACTCAGGGAAAATTGCCTAGCAAGCGAGCAAATATGCTTGAATACGGCTAAATTCAGTAGTTTTGTATACTAGATAAACTCGTATTTGAGGAGGGAAGAGGGTAGCGAGCGAGCACCACCAACCGCACCCCCTTTTCCTCAATCTTCATCAATCTTTTTCTTTGATTTTTACCTCGTTTGACCGCAGCTGCGAAACCGTGATAAGTGAACCGAATTTACCTCCCTTCGGAAGTCCCTATTCCCCACCGAAAGAACGCCGGGGGTTAAACAACTCCCGACAGTACCGCGGAAACTGGTGAAATTAGCTAAGTCTGTCACTGGATTTTTTTAACTCCCAGCCGATGGAGTTGAGGCTCGGTATTGAATGCAGATGGATAGAGTAGGAAGTATGAAGGGTCAAGTTTGGAGGGACCGGTGGCCACCGGTAGAGAGCTACCATAAACTTATCATTCAAAAGTATTGTCCCAAAGCCCGTTTTACCGCCAAAGTCGGTATGTTCATTAACTGAAATAATAATAAAATACAATTATGAAAATTTATACAAATTTATTATATGCAGATATATCAAAAGGAGAATATGTTTCTGATTTTTATTTATTTTATATATGATGGTTAAAATGGAATGCCAAGCAGCTATACAAATTTGGGGGCTTGGTGCTAACTTTGGTGGGGATTCACCTTTCATCACACCATACCTAGGTAAATCCAGGTGCAACTCATGCAAATATGAAGTGTTTATAATTTTTATTATATGAGAGGTTAGTCCTTGTAAGGAGGAATTTATGTAATTTTTCTGTATCATTTTAAGATATTTTATTATATAGAATTGGGCTTGCTAATTACCCGTGTTTAGGCACTTTTTAGTGGGGTTTTAGAAAGTGCAATACTTTTGAGAGGTCATTGTAGTTAAACCTCAATCAAACTTACAGGAAAATTGAGTCATCTTTTAGCCCCACTCCATTGCCAAGATTGCCCTATATCTATGGAATGAGGTTACCCAATTCATAAGCAGGAAGAGAGGAGAGGGAAAATAACCGTCACTCTTCAGAAGCTACGATACTTGGCTGTCGAAGTACTACATAATAAATTATTATATAACAGTTTAATTTGGCTCCTCTTTAGCACTATTCTCCGGAACCATAGGCATTGTGGGAGATATATATACCCAAGGCCATGTATAAATGGTGAGGCTACAAGTGAATTTTAATATTATAAACTAATTTTTCCTGGTTTGTAATAATGTTGTTGCCGTCAGACTGGGGGATTCATTTCGAAACTCAGAGACTTTTTATCTCATTAGCTCTTCCGGGGGTAGAGAAAGGTGGAAAGTGTGGGTGGTGCTCCCGATTCCGTTTCTGGTTCGGGGCTTGAGTGTAATAATGATATATGGACATGATCCTAGTCAAACTATGTCCTTAACAAGATCAAGTTATTGCTATAGTGCCCTTGATAATTTCTAACTTCACATTGCTTTTCATGGGTTGTCCGCGATAACTGAAATGCATATCATTTCCCCCATCTACGACTAGATAACCAGGTCTACGCTTCAGATGGGGGGGGGGGGGAAGGGAAGGAAGGGGACATTAGAATGACTAAAGAAACAATCAATGTGCAGAGAGGATGTACAACAAGAAAGCTAGGGGAAACAAGTAAAGATGATGAAAGGTTTGATCTATACTGGGCTATCGTAACAGAATAAAAATATCCCCCACCACTGCCAAACTCAGGACTACAAACAAGAACCAACAAATCCTAGCCTGGGACGATGAAAAATTCCGTAGAGAGGTTTGGGAGCGTATTTCCGGCGACCAGAGGGCTGTATTTAAGATAAGATTCTATCGTGAGGGTATTCCGGGGAAGGGAAAGACGGGAATTAAGACACGGTGGGGACTGAAACTGGAGGAGATTAGGCGCGGGCGAGAGGCAGTGGCTCTGATGGGCGTGTTTGTGGGGCTGTCGCGGCCCTCGTGACGATGGCATAGGTTATCTAAATCTGGAACGGTATGGAGGACCATAGCTCCTCGCCCTTCTGGGAAGCTAGGGGAGGCGGATTATCTAGGGCGGAGTAGCTCTACAGCTCCCTTGTGCCCATCATTAGTAGCCCGATGGCATTGTTACCTGGTTTTCCGGGCGTGACGTCGTCGTCCCGACTGAGTACGGTATCGTAGCACTTTCACCACTGCCTCGTGTCCATCCTTAGCAGCGCACGCGAGGGGCCTCTTGCCTGCGCAATTCACTTAGTTGAGCTCACAACCCCCCACCTCCGCCAGGCCAGCCCCAACCACAACAACCTCGAAGTAGGACGCACAATACAGAACACTAAATAGGAAAATATTACCAAAATCCACAGTATAACAATACCGCTTCCGTGTTTCCAAGAGGATCTGGTGGGCATGTAGCCGCAGTATCGCGCAATCTGACAGGCCCCTTTTGTCTGAACTCCCCAATACAGAGAGGAAGATTTGAGTAAAGGTTTCTCTTTGAGGTAGGGGAGGGACTAATTGAAAAGACCTTAACCTAGTGAGAATTCAGAAAACGTAAGCAGGTTTCTGCCGCTGCCGAGCGAGCCTCACCGAAAAACCGGGGACGAGTCCTGAGGTATTCTTGAAGTAGAAAGTGGATTAAGCGGACCACTGAAGCCTCCTTTTCTATTACGAGTCCCTGACAAAATTTAGTAATCCTACATGACATAGAAATTCGAAATGCGGGGGGCGATTTTCTCAAGCACTAAATTTAGAAAACAGAGTGAGAATGCGTGTCTCTAAGAGATAAGAAAGGGAAGGGGAAAAAAGTAAGAGTTGTTGCAAAACCAGTTTGATCAATCCGGTTTACAGGAAAGAAAAGATTTGTTTAAAAGAGAGGATATATGAGAAGGCGGAAGAAACCCACTACCAATGACAACCGGGGTGGCTCTATGACTAAGCAGCCACGCTCCGGCATACAGCCCTTGATATACCTAACACGGGGCTCTAGGCTCGAGTGTTAGAAACGATCGGAAGCGAGTTGAGCCTAGTGAGCGGTGAGCCGAACAGACTATTTCCATAGTGGCTACGTCGGTGCGGAAGGTGCAAGGGCGAAAACAAGAAAGAGACGAAAGGCCAAATAAGAAGCGAGTTAAAACCAATTTTATTGACCGGTATTCCGGGATGAAGAGAGAATTTGTTAAAGGGCGAGGAGAAAAAGAAGATTTGAAAAGACAAGAGACCTGCCACCAATGACCCCCAGGCAGCTCCATGACTAAGCAATTATGCTCCTGTGGGCAACTCACAATATCTAACAACAGGTAAATGAGTAGTTCAGTCTAACAGTACGACATCGTAGTTGATCCGCGAGTTTGACGGGTGTCTCCTTCCGGAGCCGGTGAACCTAGGCTTGGTTTCTTGTGCTGGCCTGGGCGGCTATTTCGCAACCGAGCACTAGAAAAATATAGTTTCTATCACAACGAAATAGATTACTCAATGATCACATTGTCGGAAGACTACTAAGAGAGAAAAAATCTATTGCCTAAGCAATTTACGGCCGGTTCACCAAGTAGGAAATTTGTACCACAATAACACCCTTTTAATGAGCTTTCCCGGGCAAGTACTGTACCAAGTACTAAAGATGATTCTGTTGAACTTCCTCTAACTGTGTTTTCTCCATCCACTGCACCAAGTGTTGAACAGACTTTTTCCTTCACCAAAAACTGGCGCACTTGTGTCCACCCCGTTTACGGCCACTTGCATTACTCGCGTCACACAGAGGTTATTTCGACCTATCATACCAAACCAGAGTTGGACAAACCTTATCCTATACCCTATTTCTGACTAGTGTCAACCTAAACCATATCCTACTGTAGGGAAAACCCAAAAATGGCGGTTTGAAACACGGAAGTTGAGTGGCTCGGGCTGCCAAACACTCCAATAAGAACTCCGGAATCCCTCATAATGCTTTCCGGCTTTTTGTCTTTACAACAGGCGTTGCCATCACCCGCTGCTGTTGTTACTCATGAAATCACTACGTATACCCGGTCCTTCGGCAAACCCCCTACCTTCCCCTAATCCTATCGTCCTCATTTTTAATCAGTAACTCTTCTTCACTGACACAAGCAATGGCCTCACAGGTATCTTCCACAATCCTAAAAGCAATTGAGTCTAGTGAACATAAGTGCTCTAGTTCATCAACCTTGGTCAGGAGGGTTTCGCTTTGGTTCTCTAGAGCATGTCCAAGTTTAGAAATTCTTTGGAGGGATACAACTTTCGCAAGCGGCTAGGCCCGCATTCAGATAGCCTGCAGATATACAGCCCGGGGCTTTGCAGGCCAGGCTTCCCGCATATCCCGTCTAATTAGAAAATATTTTGTTTATAGGTAACCGACATTTTCAGATGCCCGGAAATATCAACAGATATCTGAGCACGCCTACAGATATCGAAAGCCTGCCGATAACTCCAGGCCTTGTCAGATAGGCCCCCCCAACCTGAGCACCTCATACCGGTAGGTGCCTCCCATCCTATAAAATTGGGGATATGGTAACTAGCTCCATAATTATCCATGGGATTATGGAATGCATCTAAACTGGTGATGAATAGAAGCAGCAGATAAAACCCGAAGTCACCTCCTCGAGCAGAAGCCCATCCACAAATCAGGCTCCGAGATTCCTACCCAGGCCACTCATTCCACTTGTTTGACTAGTTTTCGGAGAGATTCAGAGCTGCAATCATGAAATATCACTCATCCCATCTACCACCTTCCTTGTTGAAAAATTTAATATTGTTAGTCTTCCATTGTCCACAAACGACCGCTTCCTCACTTGTGTTTCTTTCCTATATAACTCGCCCGTATGGGGCTGCATCCCTCACGATGTTGAGATAGCTTTGTTTGGGTCTTTATTACTCTGGGGCTATTTCGTATTGGCTACGCCGCTTTCTACTCCTGAAGTTTGGAGGTGTATATCCGTGTGGAACCCATGATGTGTTATGGGCTGAACAAGGGAAACGGGTTTCTTCTCATGAAAGATAAGGTCACTGATATTATATATATATGTTCAGCTATTAAGTCAGGTCACAACCGGGAGACTGCCCTTGTGGTAAAAGTTGGTGAGTGTCATTAACTGGAGTAGTACATAACCAAGGGTGGATATGGGCCAGCCTAATTTTCCTATTAGGATAGAATATGTGAGTGGCTCTCTAGGGACTCTATTCCCAGAGCCTAACGAGTAATATAGTTCTTTTATTTGTCGTTCAAGGGTCGGCTATTCCATATATTGTCTTCTTTTGTTTGCCTTTCTTGTTAGTTAGGACCTATTCTGCTTATGAGCTGTACAGCCCATCAAAAAGTGTAATCTAATCCTCAAAGACTCCTCATCTATTCCACATTTCTAGTTTTGCAACTATTTGGCAGGTTTCCGACATTATTATTTGAGTAACTGCAGATACGATTTGTCACGATATTGTTGGTACTGGTATCCAACGCCAAATTAGGACTATTGCGGCAGGATTTTTCACACCCCATGCTAATGCATTCCTAGCGGATAAGGTTCGGTGAAAAGATGATAGTTAGCAATGGCATAATTTATCAAAGAGGAGACAGAAGTCTCATCCTGCCAACCAAACCAAAGCGGACATGCTTTCTTGTGCCGGGCTCGCCCATCATCTTGACAAGCGGCCGCTAGAAAAACCTTTCCATTCCAAGGAAATAAATTGTCTCATTTTCACACAGCAAACTACCCGCAGAAATAAATTCTGTCGCCCATTAGGAATCTACTGTAGGTTTATTAGGTAGGAAATTTGTATTTCAAGAACACCCATTCTTATGAGCTGTCCCGGGAAAGTGCTATAGTATCCCGAGATCATATCACGTCATGCCGCCCTCCCAGTTTAGTAGGCGCGAGCTACCCATCACCGTGTCCAACCCGCGAAAAACAGAACCAGTCCCGAGTTTATTCCACCCGTCACCAATTCTGAATACTTGCTGCGACTCGCTCGTAAACAGGGCTTGTAGTGCGACAGATATCTGTTTGATTTAAGGGGGGTTTCAAGCCGGGCACGATAACTTCAAGATCGCGGCCGGAGAGAAGTGGGATATAGGTATTATCTTCATCAAACTATGTCCTTAATGGACAAAAAATCTCCGGCATACCTTGGTTAACATCTAACTTTCCATCGCTCTTTACGGGCCGTCAGAAATACTTGCGCTCTATATCGTTTTCTCTATCTATATCCAAATGACACTCAAGTCTACACTTTAGATGGGGCTGGGGGAGGGAAAAGAGGGAAATGTGGAAAAATTAAGGAAAACAACCGACCTGAAAAAGGGGACACACGACCGGAAAGCAAGGAAAAGAGAGCAGGTATGATGGAAATTTTGACCCCCCTATTGCGGTTTGTTTTAATACAACAAAAATACCCCCCGCTAAAGCCCAAACTCTAAACTATAGAATACAAGATACAAGCAAATATTTATAAATCCTGACTTGATTGCATGAGAAAATGCGTAGAGGTTTTGACTAGTAGTTGCCTTGGCCGAAAGAGAAATATTAAGCTGGGGTTCTGATAAGAAGGGGGGAAGGCGGGGGTTGGCGCGGGGTGGGAACTGGAACCGCGAGGAGGAGGTCAGGCGGTGGCGGCGTTGGGGCGTGCTGTGGAGTTGTTGCGGTCCATGCGAGGATGGCACACAGGTTATCTGAAAATGAAGGAGGTGAGGATGCGATGGCTCCTCACCCCTATGGCAGGCTGGGGGCGGCAGCTTCTGGGGATTGGAGTAGTGCTATCACGCCTTGGTGTCCTTTCTCAGTGGCCCGATCGAGTGGTGTTTTGTCATCCTGATCTAATATATTGGGGTTGACGCCGCCCCATCCGAGTAGCATTTTCACTAAGCCCTCTTTCCCATTCCAAGCAGCAAGATAGAGCGGTGTTCGACCATTGATATTTGGTTTGTCGGGGTTGACGCCCCGTGCTAGTAGCATCTTTGCTACCCCCTCGTGCCCAAAGCAAGCAGCAATGAAGAGCGGTGTACGGCTGTGGTTATCTGGTTTGTCGGGGTTGATGTCGTCTCGCCCGAGTAGTATTTTCACCACTCCCTCGTTCCCATTCGAAGCCGCACCCCAGAGTGGTGTTCGGCCGTCGTTAGTCGGCTTGTCGGGGTTGACGTCGTTTCGTCCGAGTAGAACTTTCACCACTATCTCGTGCCCTTTGGAAGCAGCCCACCAGAGTGGTGTTTGGCCGTAGTTATCTGGTTTGTCGGGGTTGACATCCGCTCGTCTGAGTAGTATCTTCACCACTTCCTCATGCCCATTCCAAGCAGCGCCCGAAAGTGGCGTATGTCCGCTGCTATTTGGGCTGTCAGGGTTGACGTCATCTCGTCCCAGCAGTGCTCTCACGACTCCCTCGTGCCCACCCATAGCAGCACGACGGAGCGGTGTTTGGCCCCGGTCACCCGGCCTGTCGGCGTTGACGTCGCTCCGCCCGAGTAGTATTTTTACCACTCCCTCGTGCCCATTGCGAGCAGCCCACCAGAGTGGTGTCCGGCCGTCGTTACCTGGCTTGTCAGGGTTGACGTCGCCTCGTCCGAGTAGTATTTTCACCACTCCCACGTGCCCATTGCGAGCAGCCCACCAGAGTGGTGTTCGGCCGTTATTATCTAGGGTGTCAGGTCTGACGCTGCCCCACCCGAGCAGAATTTTCACCGCTCCCTCATACCCTCTCTCAGCAGCATGATGGAGTGGTATCCGGCCGGAATTGTCTGCTTTGTCGGGGCTGACGCCGTCCCGTCTGAGGAGTGTTTTCACTACTCCCTCGTGCCCATTCCAAGCAGCCCAATGGAGTGGTGTATTACCCGTAAAATCCATTTGGTTGATATCACAATCTTCTATCTCCACCAAACCAGCGACAATCTCGACAATCCCGAAGAAGGATGAACAATGAAGACCAGTGAACAGGGAAGGTTTATCGAAATCAATTGCATACCAATACATCTTCTGTGCTGCCAAGAGAATTCTTGCGGATATATGGCGATCGTAGTTGTCAAATAGCTTCAGTGCAAGCTGTTTCGCGGATCCTGAAGAGTCCGTTTTTGCGTGAACTCCCCAATATAGAGAAGAATATTCGAGAAATGGTGTGTCTTGGACATCGGGGAAGGGACCAGTCGAAAGGGCGCTGACCTGGTGGGAATTCAGATAACTCAAGCATGTTTCTGCGATTATCGAGTGAGCTGCACCGAAAAGGTCGGAATGACCCCGGAGGTATTCTTGAAGCGTAAAGTGTATCAACCGGACCATGGAAGCCTCCTTTTCTACCACAGCGAGTCCTTGACAACAGGCCAATATTGTACTTATTGAAGGAATGTTGTCGGTATTGAGATTCGGCGACCCTACTTCAACTGCTAGAGCGTGGCACAGTTCATTGGCTTTCAAGGGCCGCTCCGCATGAGATATCCACATGAGAGCGGCCATGCCAAGCCTCGCTTTCTCTCCTCCTTGTCCCTTTATCCTGCCCAGCGTTGAGCTATAAGCATCCTCCAACCCTAATCCATCGGTCATTGCGTTGAGCTTTTGCCGCCTGCGATGGATTGTAGTTTCCTGCAGGATCGCATCGATATTCAGTGAGACAAGCAAGAATCTAGATATGTATGTCAGTAGATGCTTAATATAGCTTTCCCTAGCATTGCTGTTTCTATGATACACACATTTCGGAAACATCTTCAGGAATTTTCCTCAGGATGTCTGCCTCCAGACTACTGCTCATCGCCTCTGGTGTTGTGTCCTCTTCCAGTCTGCTGTGAAGATATTTGATAATATCATCTCTTCTAGTACTTATGGATAGACTCGTCACTCTTCCAGAAAGCCGCCTTCCGATCTCGGGTCGAATGTGTGGCCTTCCGGTCACGAATATTCTAGTGCCTGGAGATTTTTGGAGGACTTTGTTTAGCGAATTGAGTAGCTTGACTCGATGTTCCGGCAAACATTCGTCCAGAGCGTCGATGCATATGAACGTGCGCTTTTTGGAGGAGGCAGTCTGCAGCATTCCCACAATATCGGTATGTTGTGGTCTCCGTCCACCAATGAAATTTTTCTGCTCCTCATAGGCTTTCACCATTTCCTCCGGTACCTCTCCTAGCCCAGCTACAAGCTGTTTGAGCAGGGCACCCAACATACTCGTTGATGACTGCTCTTGTTGGGCGGCGAAGTCAAGATAGAGGCATGCAATGGCGACATTTTGTCCTCTTGCCTGATCACACAAGCTATCTATCACCAATGAACTAACGTCACAGCTTATCAGCACTCACCCCTCCCTTCTATTCCGTGAGGTTCGTGGTTGTTACCTAATATACGTCTTGCCGACCCCCGGGTCTCCATAGCAAAACAAAACTGCGTTATCGGATTAATCTTCCCCACTGCCAGCGTGCCAGCTTCTAAATACCTCGGTTCGTAACAGCCATTCTCCTATACTTTCGACTCGGCGATCCTGGATGTCTTGATGACGTGACTTAGAATCTAGTGTGGATAGCCAGGCTAGGATATTAGATCGGTCATCAACAACGGTAACCTTAGTCGACACGCTAACAGCTGTGTAGCTCGTGTTAAAAGAGCCGGTATTATGACTTAAAAATTGTGACATTTTCTCTTTTTCGCAGGTTCTGATACTGTAGAAGGTGGAGGATGGAGTTGACTTAGTCGGGGCCGGAGGAAAGCGGGGTATTTGTGGAACCTCACGGATGTCTCGGGACAATCGTACCGGCATCAACCTCCCCCATATTTGCGCCAACGGCGCCCTTCCTATGCCTACCGCATCAAAAACAGGAAATACAACACCTTCTTAAATGCTATCCTGCTGTACCTGAATACAGTAATGCACCCCACAAATCTTGAACTACGATGCGCGCACTGTACCGTACACTCTCAAGCGCCTGTAGTTGAATTCGCTAACGCAGAATATATAACTTACAGAGCAATTACATCAGGCCTTATCAATGAATCAGTCGAAAAATCTAAGTTATCATACATATCACTTAACCTAAAGTATCACACCATAGCTTTTTCCTGAAATCGATGCGGGTAGGAAAGCTCTCTCGTCCCGGGTTCTGGGAGGCTAAAGACCATCTAATCGTGCCAAGGTTGCGGCGTGCGGCCGCAACCCAAGATATTCGCGGGCTCATAACCTGGGCACTCCTCCAGAGTGCCCGACAGCTCAACGTGAGATTGTGGCTCAACATGACTTTGTGGCTCACCATACTAAATTTGTGGCTCAATGTAACTTTGTGGCTAAATGTGACCCAAGAAATG
>Ga0307513_10010256_pt1 | contig 11762 bp, 7 predicted proteins | sample 15_EM_MG_FD_202174 | JGI IMG/M metagenome (GOLD analysis project Ga0307513, IMG submission 202174) | Populus trichocarpa ectomycorrhiza microbial communities from riparian zone in the Pacific Northwest, United States - 15_EM | ecosystem: Host-associated > Plants > Roots > Unclassified | place... | reverse complement strand
GCGCACCGAGCGTGCGTGGTCGTGGACGCCCAGTACGACCACGCGCGGGGCGGACGGCGTGCTCACCAGGGCGCGCAGCACCTCGACGGGCCGCTCCGGGGTGTCGGCGTCGAGCAGCACCACGTCGGGCCGTTCCCTACGCACGAGCGCCACCGCGGCCGGGTCACCGTCGGCCTGACCGACCACCCGCAGGTCGGGCTCGACATCGCAGATCTCGGCGAGGCACTCCCGCAACAATGTGATGTTGTCGACGAGGACCAGGCGCAACTGTTTCACCGGAGCCCCTTTCGATACCGTTCGTGGATACCCTCGAGAATATGGTTCTCACGTTTCCCCGATGGAGGTTGCCGTTACGCCTCGGTTAAGAGTGGACCCTCTAGCAACGGTCGAAGAAGTCGTCAAGTACGGGTACGCCAAAACGCAGGGCGTCCACCGGAACACGCTCGTCCACCCCGTGGAAGGCCGCGGGGAAATCGAAGTCGGCCGGCAGCTTCAGCGGGGCGAACCCGTAGCAGGCGATGCCGAGCCTGCTGAAGTGCTTGGCGTCCGTGCCGGCGGGCAACAGGTAGGGGATCACTCCTGCGCCCGGATCGTGGCGGGCCACGCTGGCCGCCATCGCGTGCGTGATCGGCGCCGGGAACTGCGTCTCGACGGCGATGTCGCGGTAGAAGATCTCGCAGGTCGCGTTCGGCCCGACCAGGGCGACGAAGGACGCGATGAACTCGTCCTCGTGGCCCGGCAGGAACCGGCAGTCCAGCTCGGCACTCGCCTGGCTCGGGATGACGTTCGTCTTGTTGCCCGCACTGATCAACGTGGGCGACGCGATGTTCTGCAGCGACGCGCCGACGATCCGTTCGAGCGGGGTGATCGCCTTGAGCAACGCGTCCGGATCGTCCGGGTGGAACTGCTCGTCGAGCTCGGCGGAAAGGGCGTCGATGAACTGCCGGGTGGTGGGGGTCAGCTGGATCGGGAACTTGTGCTCGCCGACCCGGTGCATGATCTCGCCCAGCTGGGCGATCGCGTTGGAGGAGTTGAGCATCGAACCGTGCCCGGCCACCCCCTTGGTGGTCACCCGGAACCAGATCACCCCCTTCTCCGCCGTCTCCACCAGGTAGAGCCGGCGGCCGTTCGGCAACGTCGCCGAGAAGCCGCCGACCTCGCCGATCGCCTCGGTGCACCCCTCGAACAGCTCCGGCCGGTTGTCCACCAGCCATCGCGCACCGAGCCGACCGCCGTTCTCCTCGTCGGCGACGAACGCGAGCACCACGTCGCGCGCCGGCGGGCGACCAGCCCGCATCCGCGCCCGGACCACCGCCAACATCTGCGCCGCGAAGTACTTCATGTCCACGGCGCCGCGGCCCCACAGGCAACCGTCGGCGATCTCCCCGCCGAACGGGTGGTAGCGCCAGAGCGCGGGCTCGGCCGGCACGACGTCGGTGTGGGCGTGCACGAGCAGGCCGGAGCGCTCGGGGTCGGCGCCGGTCCAGCGCGCCATGACCGTGGTGCGGCCCGGTCGCGGCTCGATCAGCTCGACGTCGAGGCCGACCTCGGTCAGCAGACCGGCCACGTACTCGGCGGCGAGCCGCTCGCCGGGCCCCCGGTCGTCGCCGTAGTTGGAGGTGTCGAACCGCATCAGGTCCCGGCAGATCGAGACCGCCTCGTCCTCCGCGGACTCCGGGCTCATCAGCCGGACACCTTCGGCATGTCGATCTCGTCTATCGGGCCGAGCACCTCGATCGGCGGCGTCACCGACTCCAGCGCCTTGCCGGTCGTGCGTGGCCCCAGCACCAGCACGTCCACGACCAGGACGGCGAGTGCGACGGCGACGATGCCGAACACGAACTCCGGCCCGATAACCAACGCGGGGAGCAAGACGTAGGGCAATGCTGCCGTGGTGAGCCGGCTGATCGAGTAGGCGACACCGGCACCGGTGGCGCGCAATCCCGTGGGATAGATCTCGCCGTGATAGACGTGGTAGGCGTTCGAGTAGATGTTGCTGACGAGCGTGAAGACGAATCCCCAGAGGATCACCATGGGGACCGACTGGGAGTATCCGAAGAGCAACCCGGCCACCGCCATGCCGGTCGCGGTCAGTGCGATCAGCACCTTGCGCTCCACCCGTTCCACGATCGGCAGCGACAGCGCCGACCCGAGCGGATAGCCCACGAAGATGAACCCCAGGTAGGCCAGCGAGGCGACGATCGAATATCCCTTCGCAGCCAGCACCAAGGGCGCGATGGTGCCGAACCCGTAGTATCCGAATGCCGAGCAGAAGTTGAGGATCCACGCCATGATCGTGGTGCGCCGGAAACGGGCGGAGAAGATGGCCGAAACGGGCAGCTTCTCGGCGACGACAACGGGTGCGGACGTCGTGTCGGGTTCCGGTAGCGCCTTTCCGCTGCGTCTGGCGCTGTCCTCCCACGCCGTCATCAGCGCATCGGCCTCGTCGTGGCGGCCGACGGACTCGAGCCAGCGGGGCGACTCGGGCAGCATCCGCCGCAGCGCCCAGACCACGGCCGCACCGAGGGCTCCGAGGAGGAACATCCAGCGCCAGCCGTCGACGCCGAACGGGGTCGTCGGCACGAGAACGCTGGCCAGGAACCCGGCGGTCGGCACGCCGAGGAAGCCGACGGTGTAGGCGAGCGCGGTGAACCGGCCGCGCAGTCGCGCCGGCAGGAGGTCGGCCAGGTACGCGTCGGCCAACGCCAACTCGGCTCCCAGGCCCACGCCGGCGAGGAACCGCGACGCCACCAGCACCTCGACGTTCGGGGCGATCCCGCCGACGAGCGAGAACAACGAATAGATGCCGAGATTGAGCAGGAATGCGCGTCGCCGACCGATCCGATCGGCGAGCCGGCCGAGGAAGATCGCGCCGAGGAACTGTCCGACGAAGGCACTCGCCAGCACCGCCTTCAACGGGTCGGCGCCGAGCTGGAAGTGCTGCTTCAGCGCCCCTGAGAGTGTGCCCGCGAGGAATACCTCATAGGTGTCGAAGAACAGCCCCAGACCGACACAGACCACAGCCATGATGTGCAGGCGGGTGATCGGCATTCGGTCCAGGCGGGCGGCTGTGGACAGCGAAGTACCCGTGGCATCGGACATAGAAGCCCCGTTCCGTCAAGGAGTCGGTCCTACGAATTAACACAACTTTGCGCCAGCTGTAACACGTGACACGGTGATCACTCGCCGGCGAGGCCCCCGTCGACTACCATCGGCAAGTCTTCCTCGCGTCGCGCACCTTTGGGTATGGCCAATGAGACCGGAAATGGACCGTTTTCCCGCCGACATTCTCGGGGTGCTCGGTGACTGGTCGGCGGGCATCGGGCCGCTGCACCTGCGCATCGCCGGGGCGGTCCGCAGCGCGATCGAGTCCGGAGCGCTGCTGCCCGGCCGCCGGCTCCCGTCGGAACGTCAGCTCGCCGACACGCTGGCGGTGAGCCGCACGACCGTCGTCGCGGCGTACGACCGGCTGCGCGGCGAGGGCCTGCTGATGAGCAGGCGGGGCAGCGGCACCAGGGTGAGCCTCGACGCCCGGCCGCGCCGGGAGTTCACCGCGGCCGTGCCGGAGGGCCGCACCACCTCGATCGTGCGCCGGCTGATCGCCGGCGAGAAAGACGTCATCTCGCTCGCCATCCCCGACTGGGACGACAGCGCGGGGATCGGCCAGGCCGTGCGCGAGACCGTCGAGTCCGATCTCAAGGAGCTGCTGTCCGGCACCGGCTACCAGCCCCGCGGGCTGCTCACACTGCGCGAGGCGATCGCCGACTCGTACGCCCGCGCCGGGCTGCCCACCACCACCGACCAGATACTGGTGACCAACGGCGCGCACCCCGCGGTATTGCTGGCCACCCAGCTGTACGTGCGGCCGGGCGTGAGCGTCGTCGTCGAGAACCCGAGCTGGCCGGGCTATCTCGACATCTTCACCAGCGCCGGTGCGCAGCTGGTCGGGGTGCCGCTCGACGACGAGGGCATCGACGCCACCCACCTCGATCGGACCCTGGCCGAGCGGCCGCCCGCGTTCGTCTACGTGATGCCGACCTACCACAACCCGACCGGCATCCTCATGTCACAAGCCCGTCGCCAGGCGCTGGCCCGCCTCGCCGCCCGCCACCGTGTCCCGGTGATCGAGGACCACTCCTACGTCGGGCTCGCGCACAGCGACGGCGTCCTCCCGCTGCCCATCGCCGCCTACGGCGCCCCGCAGGCCGAGATCCTCACCCTGGGCTCGCTGGACAACGCCGTCTGGCGGGGGCTGCGGGTCGGCTGGCTGCGTGCCCCCGCCGACATCATCGACTCGCTCACCTACCGCAAGAGCCTCATCGACCTGGGCGGCCCGCTGCTCGACCACGCCATCGCCTCCCGCCTGCTGCGCCGCCACGGCTGGCCGATCGCCGCGCGCTCCGCCGAGCTGTCGACCCGGCTCGACGTGCTGGAGGCGCTGCTGCGCGACCGGCTGCCGAGCTGGCGCTGGCGCCGGCCCGACGGCGGCATCGCATTGTGGGTGGAACTCCCCCGCCCCAACGCCACCGCCTACGCCCAGCTCGCCCTGCGCTACGGGGTGGAGGTGCTGCCCGGCCCCGCGCTGGATGCCACCGGCCGCGACGACTCGCACATCCGCGTCCCGTTCACCCAGCCGTCGCAGGTCGCCGCCGAGTTCGTCGATCGGCTGGCGCTGGCGTGGGCGCAACTGGAACGGTCGTGAGGTGGCCGGCCCGGTAGAGGACGAGGTGGCCCGGCTGTGCGCGGACGTGCGCCGGGACGTGCCCGTGATCGTCCCGGAGATCGTCACGCACATCCGTGCCGCGTCCCCCGACTACGACCACGTGCCCCGCGCCGACCACGAGAAGTACGTCGGCGAGCAGTTCCGCGGCCTGCTCGACGGGCTCGCCACCCGGCGGCCACCGACGGCGGTGCAGTCCGAGGCGGCCAGGGAGCTCGGCCGCCAGCGGGCCCGGCAAGGGGTGCGGGTCGAGGAGATGATCGGCGCCTACCAGGTCGGCTACCGCGAGATGTGGAACGTCCTGCTCGCCAGGGCCGACGCCCGCGAGCCGCAGCTGGCGGCGCAGCTGGTCCGGCTCGTCGATCTGTGGTGGACGTGGATCCGGCTGATCAGCAGCGCTTCGGCCGATGCGCACGCCGAGACCCTGCGCTCCCAGCACGCCGTGCAGATCACCATGGCACACCGGTTCCTGGAGATCCTGCACGCCGGTGAAGACGCGTCGGGCGAGGCGGTGCACCTGGCCCGCGCGCTGACGTTCGACCCGGACGGGTCGTTCCAGGCGATCTGCTTCCTGCTACCGGCCCGTACCGAGGACGGGCTGGATCAGCTGCGCCAGCGACTGCGCCGGCTGCCGGGCACGGTGCACTCGGCCACCCGCGGATCGCACGGCATCGTGCTGTGCCAATCGGCCTCGTCCGACGCCGTGACGACGGCCGTGCACGATGCGCTGCCCGGTCAGGGCGTGGGCATCGGCCTGCTGCGGCCCGGGCTGGCCGGGGCCGAGGCCAGCATCGTCGACGCGGAGCGCGCGCTGGCCGTGGCGTGCGACGGGGAGGCCGTCCAGTTCGGCGAGGAGTGGCTGCCGGCGACGTTGCTGCCGCACAGCCCGCGCCTCGCCCCGCTCCTGCAGGCCGGCAGCGACATCGCCGCCGAGCACCCGCACCTGGCCCAGGCGGTGCTGGGCTACGCGGAGTGCGGGTTCTCGATCACGGCGGCGGCGCGATCGCTCAACCTGCACCCCAACTCGGTGAAGTACCGCCTGGACCGCTGGACCCAGCTGACGGGCTGGGATCCGCGCAGCGTGCGTGGGCTGTTGAACTCCTGGATCAGCCTGCGGATGCTCGCACCGGAACGGTCGCGAACCGGACGAGCAACGCGATGACGCCGACGCCTGCGGCGCAGATGACCATGCCGACGTGCATGCCGTTGACCACCGAATCGGCGGAGCTCATGATGCCGCCGAGCACGGCGACCCCCAGCACCCCGCCGAGCTGACGGCTGGCGTTGAACACGCCGCTGCCCGTGCCGGTCAGGCCCGGCGGTGGGCTCACGACTGCGAGCGAGGCCGTCGGCGGCAGGGCCAGCCCACTCCACAATCCCTGCAGCGCCATCGCCGCGCCGAGCACCCAGTAGGGAGACGTCGCGTCGCACAGGAGCATGAGCAGGAAGCCGGGAATCCCGACGAGAGCGGCCAGGTAGACCGGCACGCGCAGCCCGCGCTCGATCATCAGCCGGCTGGTGAGCAGCGGCGGGGCGAGCGCCGTCGCGATGGTGATCGGGAGCAGCTGCAGGCCGGCGGAGAGTGCACTTGTCTGGTGCACGGTCTGCAGGTAGATCGCGAGCAGGAAGAGCGTCCCGAAGAAGACGAATTGGAACACCAGCCCGTTGACGGTCGCGACCGTGAACCGGCGATCGGCGAACAGCCGCAGCGGGACGAGCGGATGCGCGCTGCGGGCCTGGACGACGACGAACGCCGGCACCGCGAGCACGACGAGCACCCCGGCCGTCACGATCAGCGGCGACGTCCAGCCGTAGACAGGGCCTTCCATCAGGGCGAACGCCAGCGCGCCCAACGCCGCGATCGCCAGCACCTGCCCCCACACGTCGATCGGCCGGCGCGGCCCGCGCGGGATACCCGTGATCGTGCGGCGGGCCAGCAGGTAGATCCCGACGCAGATCGGCACGTTCACCGCGAAGATGGCCCGCCACCCGAGCGTGTCGATGAACAGCCCCGAGATCAGCGGGCCCATGGCGAGCGCGACGGCACCGGTGCTGCCCCAGATCGCGACGGCCCGGGAGCGCGCGGCCGGGTCGGTGAACAGGTGCGGGATCAGGCCGAGCAGCGCCGGTAGCAGCAGCGCCGCCGAGACCCCCTGCAGCACGCGGAAGGCGATCAGCAGCTCCAGGCCGGGCGCCAGGCCGCACAGCAGCGACGTGGCCGCGAAGCCGAGCACGCCGAACCGGTACGCGCGGTCGTTGCCCAGCCGGTCGCCGATCGCGCCGCCGCTCATGATCAGCGCGGCCACCGCCAGCGTGTAGCCGTTCACGACCCACAACAGGCTGCTGAACGACCCGCCGAGCGACTCCCGGATGTGCGGAACCGCCAGGTTGACGATGTTGGTGTCGAGCATGATGACGAAGTTGCCGAGGCAGACGGCGAAGAAGCCGAGCGAAGCCCGCCGCTGCGCGAGCGCTGGTCCGGTTGCCACGTCCAGGTCCTGCGCCATGGACCCAGCGTCTCCCGCACCTGGCCGATCGGTAATGCGTCCGACCACGAATTTGGATGACGGGTATTCGTGGAATCCACGAACCGGGCCGACCCGCGATGATCTCCGGGTGTCGCGGCGGGCGGCTCGGTGGGCGACGAGCAAACTGTGCCCATGTCCGACGCCCCGCCGGCCGCCGACCCGGCCGGATCAGTACCCGATCCGGCCGTCCCGGTGCCGGTCCCGGGGAGCGCGCATCCCGCCGCCCACGGCAGCGGCCTCGCCGGACTCGCGCTCGGCGCGCTCGGCATCGTGTTCGGCGACATCGGCACCAGCCCGCTCTACGCGATGCAGACGGTGTTCTCCATCGACGGCGGCGTGGTCACCCCGAGCCCCGACGACGTCTACGGGGTCGTGTCGCTGATCTTCTGGTCGATCACGCTGATCGTCACGCTCAAGTACGTGACGTTCGTCCTGCGGGCCGACAACGACGGCGAGGGCGGCATCCTCGCCCTCGCTGCGTTGATCCGCAAGGTCGCCGGCACGCAGTCCCGACGGGCCGGGATCGCCCTGGCACTGGGGGTGTTGGGCGCCTCGCTGTTCTACGGCGACTCGCTGATCACGCCGGCCATCTCGGTGCTGTCGGCCGTCGAAGGGCTCGAGATCGTCGAGCCGGAGCTCGCCGAGCTGGTGGTGCCGATCGGCATCACCATCCTCACGGGACTGTTCGTCGTCCAGCGCTGGGGCACGCACCTGGTCGGCCGGATGTTCGGCCCGATCATGGTGCTGTGGTTCCTCGCGCTGGCCGCCTTGGGGATTCCACACATCGTGACCCACCCCGGGGTGCTCGCCGGGCTCTCCCCGACGTACGCGTTCGCATTCTTCTTCGCCCATCCCTACATCGCGTTCATCGCGATGGGCGCCGTCGTGCTGGCGATCACCGGGGCTGAGGCGCTCTACGCCGACATGGGCCACTTCGGCCGGCGCCCGATCCGTATCTCCTGGTTCGCCCTCGTGTGGCCGGCGCTGGTCCTCAACTACCTCGGCCAGGCCGCGCTGGTGCTCGACGACCCACGCGCGGTGTCGAGCCCGTTCTACCTGCTGGCGCCGGACTGGGCGCGGTGGCCACTCGTCGTGCTGGCCACCCTGGCCACCGTGATCGCGTCGCAGGCGGTGATCTCCGGCGCGTTCTCCGTCTCCCGCCAGGCCGTGCGGCTCGGCTACCTGCCGCACCTCACCATCCGGCAGACCTCCACCGTGGAGAGCGGGCAGATCTACGTCCCCGCGGTGAACTGGCTGCTGTTCGGCGGGGTGCTGGTGCTGATCGTGGCCTTCGAGTCGTCGCAGAGCCTCTCCACCGCGTACGGGCTCGCCGTGACCGGCACGCTGATGCTCACCACCACGCTGTTCCTGATCCACGCCCGCACCGCCTGGCGGTGGCCGGTCTGGCGCATCGTGGCCGTCGCGGTGGTGCTCGGCGGGCTGGAGCTGGTCTTCTTCGCCGCCAACGTCACCAAGATCGCGACGGGCGGTTGGCTGCCCGTGCTGGTCGCGATCGTCGTCGTCACCGTCATGACGACCTGGCAGAGCGGCCGCGGGATGATCACCCAGCGGCGCATCGACCTCGAGGGGTCACTGCAGGACTTCATCGACCGGCTCCACCGCGACGGCGTCCCCCGCGTGCCCGGCACGGCGGTGTTCCCGCACCCCAACAAGGAGACCACCCCGCTCGCGCTGCGCGCCAACCTCGCCTTCAACGGGGTCATCCACGAGCACAACGTGATCATCTCGGTGATGAGCGAGAACGTGCCGCACATGCCCGCCGACGAGCGGCTGACCGTCGACGAGCTGGGGTACGCGCACGACGGCATCACCCACCTCTCCGCGCGGTTCGGGTTCCAGGACGACCAGGACATCCCATCGGTTCTCCGCCAGGCCCAGGGCATGTCGCCGGAGCTCGAGATCGATCCGGACTCCGCCTTCTACTACCTCTCGCGGATGCAGATCACGCGGGGGCGGCAGCCTGGGCTTGCGTCGTGGCGCAAGCGGTTGTTCATCGGGTTGGCCAACAACGCTGCATCTCCGGCTGCGGTGTTCAAGCTCCCCGTCGATCGCACCGTCGTGATGGGGTCTCAGGTGCAGCTCTAGCCCCCGGCGCTCCGCCCCGGACCCCGGCCTCCCCTCTGGGTCGGAGCGACGATCACGGTGCGGCGCCGGCGCCGTGTGGGCGCTGGACGCCGCGGCCACCGTGGGTGCGGGGGGCCACCTCGGGCCCGTCGGCGCCACTTCGATGATCGACACGCACGAGATGGACATGACGGGGGTTTTGCGCCTCGAAGACCTACCACGTCCATCTCACCCGTGTCGATCATGAGAGGGGAGCCGACGAGACCAAGCCGGCCCACCGCCCCAGTCCAAAGCCAGTTCGAAAGGCGACCCACTGCGGGCGCATCTCGATGGCACGTGCCGGAGCAACCGGCAACGAAGAGGCTTCGCGGGTGGGTGGCGCGATGCCACCAGACCACCGCCGCAACCCCTGCAAGCGTCTCCGGACAGGCCTGCACGTCCCGCTGGGCGGGTGGTCGGCTTTCAAGCGGCTGTGGAGTGGGCGGTGGGTCTGGCCGTGCCCGTCCGCGCCACTTCCTTGATCGACACGTGCGAGATGGACGTGGTGGGGGTTTTCGAGGCGCAAAACCCCCGTCATGTTCACCTCACCCGTGTCGATCATGAAAGCCGAGCCGACGCGCAAAGGCCGGCCCCCGCCCAATCCAAAGCCAGTTTGAAAGTCGACCCGCTGCGAGGCGCATCGCGATGGCGCGAGCCCGGAGCACCGCAGATGCGATCGTGCGGCGGCACCGGCGACAGCGGCCGGCCGCGCCACGGACTACCCCGCGAGCGCTGCCGGATGCGCGTGGTGAGCTCCTGGACCTGTTCGAAGGTCTTGCGGCGCTGCGCGATCTCGTTGCGGATCTTCTTGTCCGCGTGCATGCCCGTGGTTTGCTGTTTTGACCGCGCAAACTCGACCTCGACGCGATCATGGCGGCCGAGCGGGTTAAGGCGGCGCTCCCCGTACATCCGTTCGTGGTGCAGGATCACGACCATGTGCAACTCCCCCGCTGCACCGCCTCCCCGCCGAACGGTCTGACGTGTCGCTGGTCGGTCGCGCCGAGCACTGCGCCCGGCTGCAGGAGGTGCTCGCCGCGGCGAGCACCGCGCAGCCCGGGACCGTGGTGCTGCGTGGGGATCCGGGGATCGGGAAGACGCGGCTGCTGAAGTACGCGGAGGCCGTCGCCGACGGGTTCCGGACCGTGCGGGTGCAGGGCAACGAGGCCGAGCAGGACATCCCGTTCGCGGCGCTGTCGATGCTCGTCGGCCCGCTGCTGGGCGACGCGCCCGGGCTGCCCGCCGCGCAGGCCGCCGCGCTCGACGCCGCGCTGGATCTCGGCCCTGCCGTGCACGGTGACCGGCTCGCTGTCTCCGCCGCGACGCTGTCCGTGCTGGCCGCCGCGGCCGAGGCCCGGCCGTTGCTGGTGACCGTCGACGACGTGCACCTCGTCGACACCCCGACACTGGAGACGCTGGCGTTCACCCTGCGCCGGATGCGCACCGAGCGGCTGGCCGTGATCATGACGGCCCGGCTGGAGGCCGACGTCGCACCGGCCGCGGCGCGGTGGCTCGACCGGGTCCCGACCATCCACGTGGAGGGCCTGGACCTGGAGTCCTCGCGGGAGCTCATCGCGCACCGCGGCCCGTTGCCCGTCGCGACCTGGCAGGCCGTCGGCGGCAACCCGCTCGCGCTGCTGGAGATGTCCGGGCCGTCGGACACCGCGTTCCTCGACGAGCCGATCGTGCTCTCCGCGCGGCTGATGCGGGCGTACGGCCGCCGGCTCACCGCCCTCCCGGCGAGCACCCGCGAGGCGCTGCTGCTGCTCGCCGCCGCCGGACGCGCCGGCGACGTGCTGGACCAGGCGCTCACGGCCAAGAACCTGTCGCGCACCGTGCTGGAGCCCGCCGAGGACGCCGGGCTGGTCGTCATGGACCGTGGCGACGCGCGGTTCGTCCATCCCCTGATCCGCAGCACGCTCTACCACTCGACCTCCCCCGCGGTGCGGCGCGCAGCGCACCGGGTGCTGGCCGACGCGCACGACGACCGGGCGGCGCCCGGCGCGTCGGAACGGCGGGCGTTCCATCTCGCCGCCGCGACCGCCACCCCCGACGAGGACGTGGCCGGCCAGCTCGCCTCCGCAGCAGCGGCCGCGGCCGCCCGGCACAGCCACGTCACGGCCGCCGCCCTGTACGAGCGCGCCGCCCGCCTGAGCCCGCCGGGAGCGGCACGCGCGAGCCGCACCCTGGACGCCGCGATCGCCGGGCAGGCAGCCGGTCAGCTCGACGCGGTGGGGCCGCTGCTCGAGATGGCGATCGCCGAGACCGACGACGCGACCCTGCGCATCGTCGCCCAGCACCTGCAGTGCCGCGTGCAGATGTGGAGCGGCCAGCCCGTGCAGGCCCGTGACCAGCTGCTCGATCTGGCCGACCGCACCGAGGCGCTGCAGCCC
>Ga0307513_10010254_pt1 | contig 11764 bp, 12 predicted proteins | sample 15_EM_MG_FD_202174 | JGI IMG/M metagenome (GOLD analysis project Ga0307513, IMG submission 202174) | Populus trichocarpa ectomycorrhiza microbial communities from riparian zone in the Pacific Northwest, United States - 15_EM | ecosystem: Host-associated > Plants > Roots > Unclassified | place... | reverse complement strand
TCGAAGCAGAGATGGAGTGCATGGTTGATACCCTTGTAAATACCCATCTTGCCTTTGTCAATCTCCCTGAGTAGTCGAATGCGATCTTGGTGTCTTGATGTATGGTGTGAAATGAACGAGTGTGGGGATTTGAAGGTAAAAGAGTCCAAAAGGATGTAGAGACATAAGAGAAAAGTAGTCCGAAAATCGTGCGCGATGACACGATGTTGATAGGGCCCATAGATCAATAGAATAGATCCTGAGACTCTGCAACAGTCGGAAACTCGAAAATGACAATAGGAGACGGAGACAACGGCCGGAAACTATGAGGGAGATGACTAGAGACGATTGTCAGCGCGTTTGCTGTCATGAAGAAAACCCCGTTTTAAAAATTTTATAATCAACAAAAACACAAGTCATTCACAATACTCCGACGACCAACTCGAATATTCACACTCCTTCATTGTCCATTTCTCCTTTCCCCTCACGACACATGATGCAACATGAAACAAGAAAAGAAGACATCATATTGGTACACTAGGGACAATTGCCCTCCACGACGATAACAAGATAGTCTACTAGTCGTCATGACCATTTCCCTCGAAGTCATGGACCTCTCCTTGGTCCTCGGCAAGAACGCCTTCGGCCATCTCTTCAGCCAAGGTCTCTCCTACCGAAAGACCAGCTCCATCCGATGCCTCAACCGTCTCCATGAGATCTGTTCGCGCAAGCAGCAAGAGTTGTTGGATCTGGATCTGATCCATAACCTGGCTCAACGACTCGAGAACTCAACGAATCAGCAAGCCCCTCTGGCTCGAGTGAAGAACGACTGCTCTCAACTCCTGAGCATTCATCGTCTGCCTCCCTACCACTCCTGTGCTGTTCGACTCGACCGGTCCTTCGAATTCGGAGATAGCAGGAACGGAATGCCTCTGATGAGGGAAGACCGTGGAGTTGCCCTTTGAAGTAGTTGGAACGAGTGTAAGGATGATACTTCGCCAACGGAAGAGCCCCAGCCAAGCGGATGCAACGTTGCCCACTCACTGAAGATCTCAAGATAGGCTGCTCGTCAAGGACACGACTCATCATGTCCATCTCTTCACGAGAGATAATAGCAGGCCCTTCTTCCTCCAACATCAACGGTGACATCGACCTGCCCTCAGTCGAAGGCCCTTCGCTCTCCTCTTCCATCGGTGCATCACTCGGAACGTCCGGACCACTCACATCAGGAATGATCTCCAGCTCCCCTACGGGAACAATCCTGATCCGACCTTCATCGGCTGACGGAACATTGTGGTACGAAGAATCGCTTGAATACTCGAGGCTTGGCTCACTTGGAGACTCTGTCGATGACTGCTACTAAGAGTCAATGTTGTGGTTAAGGTCACAACAGGAAGACTCTGTCGATGACTGCTACTAAGAGTCAATGTTGTGGTTAAGGTCACAACAGGAAGACTCTTACCTTTCCACCACAGGTACAGAGTTGCCCCTGCATGTGCGCCACCTTGTTCGACAAGTTGTCAAACTGTTCCTCCAGTCGTTGGATCCTCACAGCGTCCACCCCAGCATTCGACTCGGCAAAAGCCAAGGACATCTCTAGCTGCTCAATCCTCTTGGCGTACTCCTTCTTGCTCTCTTCCAAGGCGTGGAGCCGGAACAAGAATCGACTGTAGTCCGTCTCAAAGCTGCCAAGCATCGTCTCGAACTCTTTCATACGGTGTTCATCCAATCCGACTCGACCGCCCAAGGCCGACAAATCCCGATCTATACGAGAGAAGACAGCAGTGGCATCCGTCACGCTCTGACGCCACTCCCGCTCCAAAGCATCCCACTACCGGTTCAGTTAGTTTAGGATTTCAAACATCCTACAACAACTGGACCTACCCGGTCCTGGATCTCCATCACCCTATTCCAAATCCGGACACTGGTAGCCGTCCCCAAGCAGATAGCTTGCTTTGCTTGATTCATGAGCTTGTCTTCACCTTCCCAGTTGAAGGAGCCCATTCGGAACAAGAGTCCAATCACAGGATCCCTCCACTGATCCCTGTCACTGGTCCTCCATGTCTCGGCGGTCCTGATTGTGAAACCCCAGAGCCTATCATCATAGTGACACTCTCTGAGGATGTCGTTGACATCTCTGGAGAGCATCCGACGCATGATCTGCTCAAAAAGGTTAGCCTTCAGCCCGCTCGAGAACAACATAAGGATACTTGCTTCGACTGGCTCCGGATACCGCTCATTGGGATCGATCTGACTCCTCGTATGGCATCGATTGTCGCAACGGGTGATTTCTCCCCGATTGTTGGGAGCGACATAGACGGCACGAGAACCAACAGAGTTATCAGTAGTGGCCGCATTACAGATAGACATATGAAGTAAAGTGTTGCTGCGGGTGGTGAAGTAGTAGAAGGTTTGATGGGGATTGATTGCATATCCACCCTGCTTATATGCCTTCCATCCATCTCCTGCACGCTACCTTCGGCCCAACCCTTCTTCCCATCATCAAGGGTCAACTCTATTCCTCATCACCGCCCATATCTCGCAACACCGCTCGCTCGAGCACATCATCGCCCACCTCCTATCTGGCCGCCCATCTTGGTCCTCTTGCCTAGACCGATGACATCACTTCTGACGATGTTCTGACATCATTCGTTTCATCATTGTCACCAACGACTTCATTCCTTCATCATCATTGCATCATCATGACACATTTATGACATCACAACCTGGACTTTCTCTCTGGACTTTCATGGACACGTTTCAGACTCATCCTTGATGCCCTATCACATTCATCTGCATCATTGATCTTTACCCCCTGTTTCACTCGGATCACTCATTTATCCACCCCGATCACTATCTTTCCGTTTTTGGTACAAGTTACCCTTTTTGGTTTTGATAGTTCCCACACGCTCATTCCTTTCTATTCTTTCTCTCCTTTCTCTCCCTCACACTGGTTTCACATTGTTCCGGTTACATCTGTCACGGTCACGACCACTCTTCCTATATAGGTAGATAGATTGTGGCTGGTGTTTCCTTAGCTTTGCAATTCCAGGAAATCCTCTCCCCTTCTCAGACCTCTTGTGCTGTTACGGACAAGCGAGTCTTTTTCCTTTGGAAGAAACCCCAGCCCCTTCTTGCTCTCCTCCACTCAGTTCTCATCACTTAATCGATGTTTACCCTTCACTCCCTACTCGAGTCAAGACCGTTGCTCTTCGTGATAAGCCCTCAGGTTTGAGGCTCACATCCCACTCTCAGGCTCGTGATTGTCCTATTGGGTTAACCCCATTGTGCAGCAGGAACACCTACCGGAGAAGCGACCACTAAAAGCTGTTGTGGTTGTGGTTTGTCTCTGGATTGATTTGTTCTCCAGTAGACTCCACCTTTGGCACAGTAGAGCTTAGGGTGAAGAGTGGCCCTGACAACGATGGCAAGACAATACAAGAGCAGGAATGACGAGGAGAACGACGGTGATGATGAAAACGAGTCAGAAACAATAAGACAAGATGAGGAGACAATGGGGGAGAAGCCAAGAGGCAATCTGATTCAGGAGGTGTCGGAAACAGGCCTATATACATCTACAGGGGTTCAGGACATGCTCGGAACCAAACTGAGAAAAGTCCGAACAACAGAAACAACAAAACTCAATCATCTGTGATCGGATAAAGAATGGAGTGGTATCTAGGTGTAAAAGCGGCCACAAAGCGTCGGAAAAATGATAGAATTGTCGGAAACATGAATAGAAAGTGTCGCAACTCAAATAGGAACTCTACGAAGCATCGGGATATCATTAGAAACATAAGATGGCACTAGAACCAGCATAGGGAGTTGGAAACTGGTCAGAAACATTTGCAAGGTGATGTGAGCATATATCCAATGAGATGCCAATCACAGCATCACGAAAATCGAGGCAGGTCAGCATTCCATATATACTCATAAACCTTTGGCTATAGTGCACTTTCTAGTTCATCCAGCCTACCATACCGACATCCCCCAAATCCTCATTGCCCCTCACCCAGCCTATAACTGTGAGTCTTGCATCATCAGTTGGTGGGACTTTCCAACCGCTCTCCCTGGACAACTCATTGCCTGGTTGCAAGTTTCCAAATTACATAATCAGGAAGAAAGTTTTTGGTTGTTTACCCATGCTCTTGCAGATTTCACCAGTGACTTCTGGAAGCTCATTTACCCCTACGATCACAAGTCTCCCAACCTCCAACCCGCACACACCCCTCTACTTCCCCTCATCCCAAACCACCCTTCACACACTACACCTCTGGTGCCCAGCAATTAGTAAGCAGACATCATCTCTGACACTCAGTTTTGATATCTCAGGATCTCCTGCATAGTCACCACTGCCGTGTGCTATAGTGAGCTTGGTCTCAGTGCTGTCAGTGTCAGGGTTGGATGTCTGCTTAGTGTTCACTAGGTACCAGATGTGTAGTGTTGGTGAGAGGGTGGATGGTCAGGGGATGGAAGGGTGTGAGAGGTAGTCCTGGAGAGTGTGGAGGATGGAGGTGAGGAGAAGTAGTGTCGTAGGGGTACACTGGTGTCTAAAACTTGTCTGGCAAGTCAGATCATTCAATGCAGCCACTGTCATTTCCAGCCAACACTTTCATGTGGATCCAATCTCCAATGTTGTTTTGCATGTTATTTTATGGTTTGAAGTGAGACTTATATGGGTGCACCAGCTCCTGAGGCAATATAATATACACAAATACACAAGCTTGAGGCTTATTTGAATAACCAGATCTCTTCTTTGAAATGTTCTTGTTTGCCAAGTTTGTCTACCCAAGCACAAGCCTGTCCTGGAAGAGCCATAGGGATATCCCACCAGGAGATGGTCAGAGCAGGGCACTTAAAGATGGGGTGGATGAGAGTGCAGACAATGGGGACATCACTGAAGAATCCTGGATGGACTACAAATAGAACTGTACCAATTACTCTGTTGGGATCAAATTTAGATTGACACTCAAGGTAATGGTCAGCAGTGGAGAGGAAGGGAGGGGTGGGATATCCTAAGTCTAGTGAGGAAAAGGGATGATAGTAGGCACAGTACATGAGTTGGCTATTGGTCTGGTTAACCCATAGGCTTTTCAACAAGCGTTGAGTCCACAAATCATTCCTTATGTCCTTAATAGGATTGAGGGGGAAAGGGGAGAGGAGATTGGAGTTGGGATGGGAGGTAGGCAACATACAATGGCAGGAAGGAAGGTGGGGAGAATTTGAGAATTTGAGCATCAATGACACATCTAATCTGAGCATTGGACAGGGTCTCTAGGAATCATCCAAACACAGATCTTTAAAGCCACTGCTTCACCATCTCAGAATCACTAATACATTCACATTCAATCATTCCTACAGTCCCCCCACACCTGCTCACAAGCAAGGCCTCAAATTCAAATGGGGCCAAAACCACAAGTACAATCATCTACTATTGCACCACTGCCCACACTGATAAACCCTCCAAAATGAAGGGGGGACTCAAACATCAACTGACAAAGAGAAAACATAAACCAGATGCCGGATGGAACAGGGACTAATTGTGTTATGAGAACACCACCCATTCCCCTCCAGGTGTTTGCATCATCTGCACTTTCAGCTATATTCAATTTTGCAGGTTAGTGTCACAGAGTAAAATCAAGTCAGAGATGAGAGGGATATCCCGGGACCACACTGAGACCATCCTTGGTGTAATGGATGTTCCTCACCATCCTGTGCAGAATCATACTGAATGGCTGAACAAGTGTTTGGATGATCTGGAAACATTGTGAAGTTCTGGTGGCAGAGAATAAGTTCCAAGCCGGATAGTTGGTGATCCGTAACGCCCGCGTATGGGCGTAGAATTGATTCGTGCAGACGCAGCCGGTACTTCTCTCGTATTTTTGTAAAGTGCGAAAGTCGGTCAAAGCGTGAAAAGTAAAAGGGACGAAACCAAGGTGGGGCCGGAGTATTCCGCATATCGCGAACCCAAGTAACAGGATGGTAAGTACAACCAGCTAATCCCAGTCTGCACCAAACAGGAACCGAACAGTCCCTTCGTTCCTACCAAGACCCTCGTTGAGGGCCGGGTCGCCACCTGGCCCCTCGCTAGGATGTCCATTCCCTTGCCCATAACCCAAGTTTTGATTATTATACGGATTCGAAACCAACCCGGTCATAGCGTACCCCGGTCTGAGCGTCTTCAATGGGGGTCGTGGTGGTCGCTCAGCTTCTCGATCCCGCATGGCGATCTTAAGTCGCATTAATTGATCTGACTTGAACGGTAGGCTCGTTGACGAGTGGTGTATGACGTGCTGGTGTTGTAAGTGTGATTGAGAAGAGTGAGAGAGGTGGCGGGGTGGAGATGATGGGGTGCTGGGGGAAGTGTTTGTTGAGGGAACTCCTGACGTTGGGTTTTGACCGACTTGCACAAAGAGATCTATAATCTCGTGTGCGATCTCTGTAAACAGGCAAACGCGTCGGCGTGTTTAACGGGCAACTTTCTGCAGGACAATGGACGTACGTTCCAGGTGATCCGCATCGATGTTGAATTGGTCCTCCCATTCTCCGCCCTGCGCCAACAACGAGATTAATTGTGTCGGCGTCATCGCTTGTTGCTGAAAGGTTTGAGACGGGGGCGGTGGGGGTTGTTCAAAGGTAATCAATAGAGCAGCGAGATAAAGGCATCCCAACGCCACCGTGTGAGGTGGGTACATCAGTGGTACGTGTGTCCGGTAGGCATCGACTGCAAGGCGCCACGCGAATTTCGTTAACAATTTCGAGACTGAAAGGGAAAGGCGTAAGAGGACAACAACCACTGAGCGAAGATGGGAGGGACGAACCGTTGAAATACCTCCCAAATTTTATTGCGAACGGGAAAGGCATTTTCGATGTAAAGTTAAAACATATCGTCTCCAGAATTAACCTCTCGATGGCGAGCAATCTCTGTCTGTCTGATTCCAAGGCCTGTCGCGCCACCTCGTCAAACCCGGTTGGACGAAGATGATAACGATGGCATATACCTGAGGATCTACGTCCACCTCCCTAACGAGCGTCTTGGACCTGAGGGCTCTCTCAGGAAACCGAACGGCGTATGAGGCCGTTAAGATGTCTTTGGGTTTCTTGAGGGTGTCGTGCATTTTCGTTGAAACGTAGAGGGCGGCGAGGCAAACGTCCTAAACCGTCAGTCAGTCAAGAAGCATCGGGGCAGAGCGGCGGGGGCAACACCCACGTATGAGTTGAAGTCCTTCCTTGGGAAGAACAAGTGGAACCGGTGGTACAGACTTTGGGCCGTGGCAATTGTCTTCCTGGGGCTACGAGAAACGAGAATGAGACATGCAATCCAACTGGAGGAAACACACCATTCTGGACGCACTCACAATCCAATCTTCGCTCCTACTGCTTCAATGAATGTACACGCGTGCCGACGCGCCTTATCCTCCTGCGAGATGGACAGCTTTCCTCGCGTCTTTTCGCACAAGTCCTGGACTTGCTGAGGAGTGAAATACGGTTTGTGCAATTTGACGGTCGAGATTGGAATTCCGATCCCAGAGTCCGCCATCTTCTTTACTGGGGCTAGGGGTGTGTGTCGTAGTCGAGTCGCGGTCGTTATAAGAACCCGTGCGTGGGGTACAAACCCGAGGACAAGTGGAAGATCGTAAGCGAGAAGTGATCGACATGTCCACGAATCTCTGACGACGCCTACCTCCAACCCCCGTACACCGCGCACCGGAAGTATGGACGTCGACTTGGCTTTTGGCGGCCTCGTCGCTGCAAGGCTATTGCTCTCATTCGCACCTCTGCCGGACCAGCTCAGATATGACCATTTGCTGTCTTCGCCTTTGACTTCGAACCTACGATGTAACTGCTTCTCCCCAACTTCTGGATTTGAATCCGGTTGACCTTTCGCTTTGTTGGGGACATCACAGTGCACGAGGGGATTTATCTCTTTAACAATGGGGTTGACCCATATTCGGGAGGGGTATTTTACCAGGTTCGATCGACCAACTCGTTCTCAACCAACTCTGCTCTCAACCACCATGTTCTCTCTCTCCCTCTTCTCCCTTCTGAACCACCGTGTCGTTACAGTCTCCCCTTTACCTGTCGATATTCTCGACTCTTCTACCACTAAACCGAATATCGAGCCCAGTGGTTTGGACGCTGGTCGATGCGATTAGCGCTTATGCTCTTGTGAAGACGTGGAGAGCGAGGAGCGGTGCTGTCAAAGGCAAGAGGGACACACTACTCGCTGCTTTGTTCGTCTCCGACTTCAAGTCCACGTTATAGAAGTGTCGAGAGACTGACGAGGCGTTTCTTTCTACCAGCTACTTGTTCAACCCGTATCTGTTTCTCCCTTCGCTGGCATTCTCTACGTCGTCGATATCGAACATGTTGCACCTGTTGAGTATTATGTTCGCTGCATGCGGTCAGTTAGCATCCCGCTCAGCACAGCGCCGTTGATAACTCATACTGCCTACCGACTAGGAAAGACTTCGCCCGCGCTCTTCTGTCTTGGGGCGCTCGTGCACGTCTCCTTGTCGTCCGTCTTGCTGGTTTTACCAGTGATAATGCTCTTACTCGGCCGGCCGGAGTCCGGTTTGGCCAACCCAAGGCCGGTCTCCATTAATTTCAAGAAAGGCAGGGTCATTGTCCTTGAATTCCTCGCCCACTTTGCAGTGCTAAGCCTGATCTCGACACTGATCTCCGGAGGATTTCAGTGGGTGTGGCAGACCTGGTTCGTTGAGTGCGTCGGACATTCCGCGTTCAGCCGTTCGGTCGACTCACGTTACTTTCCGACAGACTTTCGCTCCCTGATCTGACCCCAAACCCCGGACTCTGGTGGTATTTCTTCACTGAGATGTTTGATCACTTCCGTCCTTTCTTCTTGATGGCATTTTCGGTATTCCGACATCCAACGTGTGCTAAGCAACTGCTGATGTTGAGTTAGGTCCACAAACTCATCTACATCGCCCCTGTCTGCATCAAGTTCCAGTATGACCCGCTATATGCGGCCTTCATACTGACCGGTGTGCTAGGCACCGTTAAGGCCTACCCGACGCTCTCAGACCCGGGTCTGTTCTTCACAATGATATCGCTCTTTCCAGAGATCCTTCCATGTAAGGCCATTTCCCTGCCTCGTCTCGCAATTTGCTCACCCACACCCATCAGACCTTCGGTATCCGATTGTGACATCTCTCATTCACTTGCACGCCACTCTGCTCCTTCCGTTGTTCAACCACTTGTGGTTGAGTCAAGGAACGGGCAACGCGAACTTCTTTTATGCGTCTACATTGGTGTTCGGAATTGCGAATGGGGCAGCGCTGATGGATTGTGTGTGGGCGGGGCTGAGGATCGCACTTGGAGAGATGAAGGAGGGGTATGAAGTTATACAACAGTAACACCCCTTGTCTTTCAACCTGGTCTGAGCGTAAATAGGGAAAATTGTGAATGAAATGCAAACGTCCTATCCCCACGCAAGATATCCTATGTGTTTAATATCCACTAGAAAAGTACTGGCTCGGTGTTGGTAGGGCTCGGGGGTACCCGCTGTCGCGAGAGAATAAAACAGAATCCAGGCGAAGCGGTACTGGGTCCATTGTCACATAATGCATGTATGATACCCATCTAGGACTCGCGGGCATCTGGGTAGGAGCCTGGATTTTTGTTATTATCCCTCGCGAACGCTCTGTTCCGATGCGGAATTCATGCTAATGGAACAGACCCGAATACTTTTTACACCGTGCAAGGTCTGGAAAACATGCCTTTCATGCGCGGACCTCTGGCTCGGGCATGGGCTGTGAAAATATCTCGACCCTAAGTTGTACAGAATGGCTGTTATGCGGAGGTTATAATCCAAAGGAGTGCAAAGAAACCCCGCAAGAAATTTAAAGGTATGTAGTAGACGTGACATAAACCCTCTGAAGGACAGTCGTGATGGTCCAAGAGACTCGTGTGACCATCCGGACTCAAAAGAGAAGTTGCGGCCCAAAAGAGCTTCTGAGCAACGATCCAAGCGATGAGGTCTGGTCACAAACATTCCCAATACTTGGCCATAGTGGTTGTGGTGCGAGGTGGCGAGGTGATCTCCCCGGGAGAGTTGCCGCAACGTGAGCCGACGCAACCAAGCTGGAGGGGGGAAATGTCTACGGCGGTAGGACGGACAAGTTCCTGAGGTGGGTCTATGAGGTGCGGCGCCTTTCCTAAAAAGGAAGGCACAACCTGATGCTCCCTCGGCCTGTTATCCTCCAGAGTGCAGTTCGCTGCTTCTCCTCGACGCGACCAGCCCATGGATACACCTCCCACATTGGCAAAACACCCATCCCAGTCCCCCCATTTGTCACGCTCAACACAACACCCGCAAAACTCGAAGTTACCGGGCCACTAGGCTCGACCTTTGTCCCGCTCGAACCGTATATGCACCTCACCCCAACCGGAAACGGCGTCGTCGCGCTCTTCGTGGATGACGCAACCCAGAAGACACAACGGAGCATGTGGGGTCTCACGAGGACACTAATAAACAACGCGATCGTTGGGATGACGGAGGGGTTCAGCGTTCCGCTGTACTTGGTGGGAGTTGGGTATCGTGCCGCGTTGGAGGACGACCCGAGAGGGACTGAGCACGGTGGTAGCGGGAAGAGGTTGAACCTGAAGTTAGGTTTCTCTCATTCGGTTTTCGTGCCCATTCCCCCCCACATCAAGGCGGAGGTTCCGACGGCGACGAAGATTGTTTTGAACTGCACGGACAAACACCAGTTGGGGTTATTTGCGGCCAAAGTCAGGAAATGGAGGCCACCGGAGCCGTATAAGGGCAAGGTACGCCTGAGTCTTACTTTCTTCATCTCCGGCGCGTCATTTAGTCCCGTTACCGTGTAGGGGATTTTTATTGGGACCGAACAGATCCGAATCAAAGCCGTCAAGAAGAAATAGACTACAAAGCATCTTACTCCTTGCTTTACACGAGATATCAAACGATAAAATACTGAGGAATTCTTTTCCACGAATGTCGCGAATAGAATTCCGCTCACGTATACTATGTTTCTTATCATCAAAGCGAAGCTCTCGGCCCCGGGTTGGATCAGCCCCAAATCCCACGACTGCCGCCGCCGGCATGCCTTGTTATTCACTGCGAATGCTCCGATGTTTCCTTCGATGCCCATGCTCTCTGCGCTTCCCCACCCCCTTGTTTCTCTTGTCAGTGAGACAGGGATGCTCGACCGATTCACCTTCCCTGTGAGCTCCACATCTCAGTCCGGGATTGCTGGCGGAAAACGTGTAGTGGTGAGCCTCTTGGCCAACGGCGGTTGGCGTTGCAAGTCGTGTGCCAGTCGACCAAAGTGCCACCACGTAGACCTTTCTAGGGCGTATGCAATCGATACTGGCATCCTCGACGACGATGGTGCTTTGGTTCCCGATCTCGTATCGGACATACCCGTCAACGATCCCTCTCCCGTTCCATCTTCTGTAAAGCAGCCAGTGTCTTTCATACCAGTACTGCCACCCCGTTGGTGTCGCCTTCCATCAGACACACTCGACTACCTATTCCCCACGCTACGACTGTCTACCTCCATATCTTCCTCTTGATCCCCTATCACGGTGTTCATGTGGTCTTCTGAAAACACCATCAATCACGGCGGGTACACAGCGATAATATACCATATTCGGCCTCCGCGGTGCTGTAGAGTCTGTGATTGAGGTTGCCAACTGCCCCCTCCTGCTCACACCCTCGACGCCAGTTTGGACCTGACTGCGGAACGGTTTGAATCCTCATCAACGAGTATACATGCTGAGTAAATAGTGACAAGACAAC
>Ga0307513_10010253_pt1 | contig 11764 bp, 11 predicted proteins | sample 15_EM_MG_FD_202174 | JGI IMG/M metagenome (GOLD analysis project Ga0307513, IMG submission 202174) | Populus trichocarpa ectomycorrhiza microbial communities from riparian zone in the Pacific Northwest, United States - 15_EM | ecosystem: Host-associated > Plants > Roots > Unclassified | place... | reverse complement strand
GGATGGGAGATGCGTCGCCGTAAGTGTGTCTCTGACGAGTTCTTCCTTTCCTAATTGTCGTCGTCTAGGGTGGGTGCGGAGACAGGGTTTCAGGTGGAAGTTGTTCTTCGATGGGCCGCGGGTGCGGTGGGGCTGGTTGTGGTGGTAGGAGTGGTGGTTCAAACAATGGTGGAGGAGATTCAGGAGGAGGTGGGGGTGGAGGGGGAGGTGTGGGTGGAGATGACGGGTGTGGAGGGGACGGAGGTGGGGGTGGGAATAATGGGTGTGGAGGTGACGGGTGTGGTGGATGTGGTGGGTGTGGAGGTTGTGGTAAGTGTTCCGTCTCGCTGAAATTGTTTGACTATTTTCTAACCTATTCACCCGACACAGGCGGTGATTAAGTTTATTTGACGGACTTATGCATACTGTACAGCGCCCCCGCAAACCGATCCTGGATTGGTTGTGCCCCTGACGGTTATCTCTACTTATTGGGGTTTTACAGAACCCCAGGACAGTTAAATAACCACGCGGTCTTCACTGTCATATCATCCTTATTATCCGAAACATGCTCGGGGTCCTTGAAATACAATAAATGAAACTATACAACAACTACACGACCACACAATCCTTGTCCTGCTTTTTACGCCCCTTCCGATGAAGTCTCTCCGCCTGAGCGAATGCCTCACCCTGATGTCTCTCTACGAAGGCTTGTTGCCTCCAGCGGCAGACTCTTCCATCTGTAACCGTGAGGGTAGTTGTTCACTTCAAAATGTGCACCGGATTGAGTACAGAAGCAACTGGTGCGAGGGGATTTGGAAGACATACTCTGGGGATCTTGACAGGTGTATGCCGGCCATTTTGGCCTCGATCGCGGCCAACGTGTTCTAGTATAATCCCCTCTCACGGGATTTGATAAAATCTGAATCTAGAAACTCTGCGTGTTGTCCATCGACATCTCCCACAAGGCGAAGCGTCCGTGTAGGAGAGGTTGCCCAGCGACGAGGGTGCACAAGGTGGAATTTGGGTGCCGTTCAGTCGGGGTAGATTCGAATAGAACAGAGGGTCTGAAGGGGGCCGAGAATGTATGAGGCGAGAGTACAGAAGCGAGATGGAAGAGTCCACAATAAGCTCATTGAGATTGGGTCACATCGAAGAACTGGCAAGTAGAGGTAGCTTTAAGTCGGCGTGAGTGAGCGAAACAAAACACTGAGGGGGGGACGAAGTGCCAGAGTCTTCAACTTCGTCCGCTCCTCCGTAGTCCAGGTGTCGTTCTCCCCGTATGCGACCTGCTACCCAGTGCACCTCTACTGGACCCTCCTGCCCCGTTCTCGTCTACTACGAGCCGTCCCTGGGTGAGGTGGCCCGCTCCCGCAACCATATGTACATTGTTATCGTGGTCCCCAGCTCGTTGGAATTTTCGTACTCCGGACTTAATGCATAATGGATCGGATCGACAAGCAGCCCGTAGACAACGCGAGGGAGAACGTTCGGGACCTTCTCCCCCATCAAACAGTCTTTACGCATCTGTGGTCAAAATCCGCGCTCGTCAATGAGCACGGGGTTCTGATTCATACCCTCTGAAGGGCTTATTAGCCTCCATTCTCACTCGGGAAGCAAGTGCTTACCCGCTATGGCCCATAGGGACGCCCAGCGCGGTATAGATGTTAGTTTCATAGTCCGATCAATCATGCCGACCAGTGCCGAGAAAGCAATCAAGAGGGCAGGATGCAGACCAGCCCACATTCGATAGGTTTGGAGGCCCTCAGGCAAATCAACACGGAGACCGAGTATGTTAGGGCGCGCACCGCTGTAAAAATCGGACGCGGAAACCCGAAAACAGCTAAACACCCCGTCGGAATACTGCACTTGCACCCGTGGTAAGCGCTTGAACGCTGACATGGAACAGAGTCAAGGCCACGAGGCCAATCATACCACTATCACACCACCATCTATCGCCTTCTATCGCACCATCGCCTACGCTGATCCAACATCGACATGGACGAAATTCGAGGCACATTCTCCAAAATGAAGAAGAAAGTCAAACACCGACTAATTGGGAAACGTAGGCCGGGCGGAACGGGGGCCAACCTCGGTGGGGAGATGACCGACTCAACGAGTTCGCTTCCCCAGCCAGGGCCTCACGTCGTAGCGGGTGAAAATTACGACCGGGAAGGGGATAGAGCCAACGCGGCTGGAGAGCGAGTTTTTTCGACGGATCTACCTCCCCAGTCAGCGGAGCCAGAATCTGTGCCGGCGCGTGAAAACGATAACGGTCAAGAAGGGGAAGAGGCAGGCGTCGACGGAGAGGAAGCTAGCCAGAGGCATTCGTATCCACACCCAGACGTCGAGGTCGCGGTGGGAAGTGGACGCAGCGGAGAACTTGAGGGAGTCCATCCCTCCCCATCCACTCCTTCGATCTCAGATGGCGGGAAGCCCGACAGTATGTGAACACAGTTGTTTTGGTTACTGCCTCTGACTATTCCTTCTGACAATGTAGATATTCCTGCCCTTCCTGACCACGGACCTGGCGTTCGCTCCGACGAGACCCTCGAACTGAGCGCCGCCGCGGATGAGAAGTACTCGAACTGCAAGTCTACCCTGTCTGCCACGACCGAGTTACTCCGTGGGGTGAGAGACTCCGCAAGTGCCTTTGGTCCGCTCAAATCTATCGCGAGATCTCTCTGCATCATTCTTGGTGATTACGAGGTAAGGCCTCCTCCCCGTACATCCGGTTCGCGATGCTTACGGCCGTTCTAGCAGACGGAGGTAAATAAACATGCCATGGAATCATTGGCGCCCAGAGTCAAAACGCTTTCCGAATCGCTCTCCGAACCTATCTCTCCGGGTGATGTCAACGAAGAGAAGAGGGCAAAAAAGTTAGAACGGTGAGCCCACATTCTCCAAGATCAAGAGCCGGGTCTAACGCACGAGGGTTGCCAGGAAATTGGAAGAGATCGACCAAGCTATGGACTCTGTGACAACCCAGAAGGATCTCGCACATTTCCTCAAAACCCCCGAGAACGCACAGAAAGTCAACGATCTGGTGGAAGATATTCGCTATGCCTTGATCGACTATCAGGTTCGCACTCCTGAAACACCCACTCGCATTATATCTAACATCCGCTGCAGACGTCGTTACGACTGGACATCTACGCCGAGGGCTGTCAGCAGATCGTGAGTCTTACTCTTTCATGGCCCCATCTTCCGTAGTGACTTGCGAATAGGGATATGAGGATCGCCGTCTTCTGAAAGAGATGCGTCACACCGAAGAGGCTGGGTATAGTTCTGGGAACAGGCAGGGATGCCTGAGGGGAACCAGGGCGGATGTCCTCCTGCAACTCGAACGTTGGCTGAAGGACGAACAAGACCACCACGTGTTCTGGCTGAATGGTCTTGCAGGGACCGGGAAGTCGACCATCGCACAGACTTTCGCAGAGATCAGCTTCGCGGATGGAAAGCTCGGCGCGAGCTTCTTTTGTTCGCGAGATTTCGAGGATAGGAGCAATCTCCAAGCAATCTTTCCAACCCTCGCCTTTCAGCTTGCTTATCGATACCTCCCGTTTCGAGAGAAGCTGCTCCGGGTCCTCAGGTCCAACCCTGATATTGGGCGCGAGTCTCTTTGTTCCCAAATGGAGAAGATTATTGTTGGCCCATTAGAAGCCTCCCGCGTTCGGACGCTTATCATTATTGACGCCCTCGATGAGTGCAAGGATGAAGAACCCGCCTCTGCCATTCTTTCCGTGCTCTCCCGCTATGTGGACGAGATCCCTAACGTCAAGTTCTTTATCACTGGTCGTCCGGAACCTCGCATCCGCTCCGGGTTTCGCCTCAAGTCACTCCGGCCCATAACAGAAGTCCTCAGGCTGCATGATGTTAAACGTTCCTCCGTGGACAGTGATATCAAACTGTTCTTCAGGACTCGGTTGGCTGACATTGCTAAAACCCGGAGTGACTGCAACTTCACACAGGATTGGCCAAACCTGTTGGATATCAACATTCTCTGCAAAAAGGCTGCAGGATTCTTCATCTATGCTTCAACAGTTGTAAAATTTGTTGCATTCAAGAACCGCACACCTACTGGACAGCTGGACCGGATCATCTCTCTCCCTCAAAATACCACTCAGGAAGGAAAGTCTGGGATTGACCTCCTGTACACCCAGGTCCTGGAGCAAGCAATTGATGAGATGGATGCAGATGCTGAGGAAGTTCACTCCCATTTCAGGACTGTGGTTGGGGCAGTGTTACTTGTGCTTAACCCCCTTTCGATGACAGCACTTTCAGACCTATTAGGAGTGTCTGACATCTCCACCACCCTCCGTTCTCTCCATTCTCTCCTCCTTATCCCAGACAGCACAGAAGACCCCATCCAAGCCTTTCACAAGTCATTTCCTGACTTTCTCATGGATCCAGTCCGGTGCAAAGATGAACAGTTCTTTGTAGAGCCTGCAGTTCACCATGCAGAAATTCTATTTTCATGCCTCAGGCTTATGGGGGAGAGGCTGAAGAGGAATATATGCAACCTGGATGACTATGCTATTCTTAGTGATGTTGAGGATCTTCCTGCTCGCCAGAAGGACCACATTGGGAATGCTTTAGAATATGCATGTCGATTCTGGGCAAAACATCTCCTGAGAATCCATACCAGCAGCTCTCATGTTAAGGAGGTGCAGAAAGCAGTTGACAAATTCTTCAGAACACATTTACTATATTGGATTGAAGTCCTTGCCCTCACAGGGAATCTTGATGTTGGGGTTTATGCCATGGATGATGTTGAACAATGGTGTGCTTTGGTGAGTACTGTACAGACTGTTTGCTGAGACTTATGTTCATGTTCTTTGTTTAGGCAGGTGTCTCATGTATGTGGGCAAATGACAGCCAGAGAATCCTTTTGGACAATTTTGATACAATCTACAACTCCCCTTCCCACCTATACCACTCTGCCCTCCCACTTTCCCCTTCCTCATCCTGGCTCTCTGAGTGCTACAGTTCAGAGCTCTCATTGGAGGTTAGGGTGGTCAGGGGTCTTCCAGCAGGATGGGGGATGTGTTATCGCACAGTTCTGTTGGATGATCATCCATGGACACTCTCATACTGGAACAACACCATTGCAGTTGGGTCCGTTCACAGAGACACCATCATCCTTGATGCAATTACAGGCAGCCAGACAACTGTCCTCCCTGGGCATGCAGATGCAGTGAGATCTCTCACATTCTCATCAGATGGGATATCACTTGTATCTGGAAGTCATGACAGGACTGTCAAGCTCTGGGATGTACAGACTGGTGGTGTTGTCAAGACATTCTATGGTCACACCAACATTATTTGGTCTGTTTCAATCTCAGCAGACCATACTACAATTGCTTCAGGATCTGAGGACAAAACACTTCGTTTGTGGAACATTGAGATGGGGGAGTGCCACCACACTATAGAGCAACCAGAGATTGTATTCTCTACCAGCTTCTCCCCCACAGACCCTCAATACCTCTTATCTGTAACTGGTACAACTGCTCAGCAGTGGGACATTGATGGCAACAAAGTTGGACACACATTCATCAGTTATAACATTGTTTTTTCCCCAGATGGTACCCAGTTTATTTCATACACAGGGGATGATGGGGATGATGTCATAGTTCAACACATTAATTCTGGAGCAACTGTAGCTGAATTTAGTGCAGCTAATTGTTGTTTCAGTCCCTGTTGTTTCTCACCTGATGGCAGGCTTGTGGCTGTTGCTACTGGTTATAATGTCTGTGTTTGGGACATCACTGGCTCAAATCCTCACCTTGTTGAAACCTTTGTTGGCCATGTCTACAATATTACTGCCATTAAATTTTCTTCCTCTTCTACCCTCATTTCAGCATCTGAAGACAAATCAGTCAAGTTCTGGCAGATTAGTGCCTCATCAACAGACCCAGTTGTAACTGATCCAAATTCCACACTACTCACCTCAGCTCCAACCAAGTCTGTCATCCTGAAAGCAAAAGATAGTGTCATTATCCCAAGGGATTTGCCAGATGGGGTGATGAAGACCTGGGGTATCTCAACTGGCCACTGCAAGGAATCCCTCCAAACCCTAGCTGAAGACTCCCACCAAAACAACACACAGCTGATTGACAGCAAGTTGATCTTTGTTTGGTATGCAGGCAAAAAAATCAATATCTGGGATGCTGAAAGAGGGGAGCTCCTGCAGGCAATAGATGTGCTTGGAAGTGTTAAGGACCTGAGGGTATCAGGGGATGGGTCTAAGGTTTTCTATCTGTATAAGGACTTCATTCAAGCATGGGATATCTGGACAGGAAAGGCTGTGGGTAATGTGGGAGGTCAGTGTGGTCTAGCAGAAATCCTTGCAACAGATGGCTCAAAAGTCTGGGTTGAGGTTAGGGAGAGATATTCTGTTTTTATCTATGGGTGGGACTTTGGAATTTCAGGTTCATCCCCTGTTGAGTTGCCCAACAAGCTCCCAGAAAGGCTCTACATCAATGATACCAAGGTGTGGGAAACCAATTTATCCAGGATAAAGGATGTGGTCAGTGGGAAGGTGATTCTTCAGCTACCTGAGAGATTTGGAAAGGTGGTTCATGTGCAGTGGGGTGTCCAGTATCTAGTTGTTTCTTTTAGGTCAAAAGAGGTATTGATTCTTGACTTCAGCCATATGCTTCTTTAGTAGAGATTCATAGGATATGTATTTTCTTTACTTATGCCTCAAGTTACATGCACCGAATGTTTCATTGTACAGTGCTCAAACTCATTATACAACCAGCCAATGAGTTGTCTACACAATCTATGCATACAATAAGCAGAGTATGTGATTGTTGAGGGAAGATTCACATTCATGGTAATGTATTTAGAATAGAAAGAACTCAGGCAGGAGCAAAAATAAATAAATTACATGATTACAAAGTGACAAATGGAGGTAGCAAAATAACACAAGTGTAAGGGGAGATAGATGAGAAAGCACTAACTATCAATACAATCAAAATGTGATGTCAGCCAATCCCCTGAGACTCTTGAAAATCAAGGAAACTCTGGTCTGTTGAAGATTGCTGATCTTCATTCCAAGAGCAACGGCAGCCGGGTCAGTGGACACTAATTGAGACAATGGTTTTCCGCATGTTTCACCTCACTCACACCATTTAAACCAATTAAACCAACCCCTTACTCATCTCAACGCCCGGAGTGACCCAGGCTCAACGGTGTCGGACATTCACTCCTTTCGACCTTCGTATCCCAACTCCCACGACGTTCGTCCGCCTACAAAATCTATCACTGTACCCTCTCTTTCTGTGATCAAGATTTACTGGAAATCCTAGCTCCGTACCCCACCATCCCGTCGTCACCGGCGATCCTGCAAAGGTTGAATAATCCATTGGAAAAGGGATCCGCGGGGAGTGGGTGGATCTCGACCGCCTTCTCATCCAGTTTCGGTCCAGGGAGCCACAAACGGTTCACGCGAAGAAACAAGGTGTGTGGATATAAGGGATTTTGTTTCCAGAAGTAACGGCGAGGGAGATGATTGAGTTGGTCGACTTGTGCCACGTAGGAGTAGGTACCGCGTATTCTGTCGCTGCCCCATACTCGCGCTGTACCTCAAGAAATACCAAAATCATTCCTTTTGCGCCGGCCCCAGAATTCCGAAGAGCGGGCCAATTGCGCCGTTTCGAATTTTGCGGACGTCACCGACGATCCAAGTGTGGGAACGGAGCCCGCGGACCGTCGATCCCATAGCTCTCGCTCATCCTCCTCCACAACCACCTTCTTTCTCCCGCCTGCCAACAGCGCGTTTATTTCCTGGATTTGCTACTACTTAATCGGGGAGAATTTGCTTGCCGATTGCACTTTTTGATCAGACCGGGCACACCGCGTACTTTTTCGCAGCAACTACAGTCAGTCATGCGCCCCCAGTCAGGTCTCCAAAAGGACGTGTTAAATCTTTACAAACGGTACGTTTCCGTCCTCTTTGGGAGTGTTACTCTCCCCCGCTGTCCCGTTTCGCTAAATCCGACAAATTCTGTGTGGTCTAGCGCACTCCGTGTTGCGAGGACGAAACCTGTGGAAACGCGGCCTAAATTCGACATCTTGATCCGCTACACCTTCCGGACCCAAGCCACCTCCGTCAATCCACGCCAAATCAGCGCCATAGAGCACCTCCTCAGGAAGGGCAAACGCCAATTAGAAACCTATGAAGCTCCGCTCGTAAGGGACTGTTACGTCTCACAGGAGATGAAAGAGTGGAATAGAGCGTTCCGGAGAACATCGGGCCTTTCGGAATCATGACGACCCGAATTTCAGGTTTCAAACCGATAGAACCAGAGGCATTGTAGGCTATACTGACGACAATACCATGAATTAATAGCACCCTGTAATCTAATCTATCTTGGTAGCAAGTCTGGTTGAACCAGCCCGGCTGCTGCCCTCTCTGCCGGAGTTTGGTGAACGACAGGAGGTTCCCCCACTTTTCCAACCTCAGATTCTAGAGCGACGGTCTGCTGTCCTTCAGCCTTCGTAGCCTGGGCTTTGAGAACCCCTTTTCGACGGGCAGCAGTTCGCTCTCTTCTAGTGGGAACCTCGCGCTGGTCTTCCTCCGCGATGATCTGTACGGCCCCTTCGTAGGCCAACCGACGTTCATTGATGACGTACTTGATACGGGCCATCGTTTTCCGACACTACAGAAGAGGTGTGGGCATAAGCAGCTTGGTTCGTACTTGGAAGGAGAAGGATTTACCCTGAACATGTGCTTTTTGATCGGTGTCAGGTCCATGAGGGCACCCAAACGCTTCATCTCTAACAATTGCGTCTCCAACAGATTTCTCTCCCTCAGGACGACATACCAGAGTGTATGGAGGTCCTTGAAACTTTTTCGTCGAAGCTCAGCGGCGCTCCACGCACGACCTACATAAAGGCGGGGGGGAAGCATACAATTCTCAGCTCGGCACGGGTATATAAAACGCAAAGCACAAAATCCCATACCCAGGTTATGGGCGAAAACGTACCTGAATAATCGACAACGCTATCCTTCGCCTCGAGGGTCTCATAACTCAACACTCCGTCTTTCCCGACCTTCTTTCTAAAGAATGCCCACAACCCGTGATTCGGGTTCACTTCGACCCCCAAATGAGGCCTCAAAGGTCCCTCTGGAACTTCACCTTTCTTGCCTTTCCCGACCGAGGTAACGAGGTTCGCAGAAGAAGTTGACGGAAGGGCAGCCTCGGTAGCGTATGACCTGGCGATGTGAGCTCGAGCTCCGAGAGCGAGAGGTGAAGATGCAGATCGGCCCGCGAGAAACTGGGAGTTGAAGAGGGTCGTGGATGTCCGGAGAGCCTTCAGCATCGCGTCCGCGTTGAGTCCTGTACAGGGCTAGTTTGCGGTCGCGCGTGTTGGGGGACTTCGGGTGAGTTTGTTTGTAGTTGTTATGATCGGAACTCGGTCAAGCGCTCTTCCCCATTATATTACGTACGGTGCTGGTAGCATCGATTTAGGTGCATCGAACGTCCCTCGAAAACGTGGAAGGCCAAACCCGAGGCCGCCAGTGGTGGGGTTCTCTCCGGACGACGGATGAACTAAGGTCGACATTAGAACGTGCACCGGAATTCGATGTTTGAGGCTTAGTTCGGGGCGGGACTGGGTGATTAGCGACAACTGCACCCGGACTCAGAAAAGTAACATCCAATCCAGTCCCCAAAAAACCTTAACCGACAGCAGATGCACTCTCTGCCGCCGTTCTCTTTCATTTCTTTTACCCCACCTTCACGGTGGGAATTTCCCGATTCCCAGCATTTACGAGTATTGACCGACTCAGATGGATGGAGAGGACCTGGGGGTGTTGGTCGAGACCGGACAACTCCTGTGCGTACTTTGCTGTTTTCCTTTCGTGATGCAATGGCCTCAGCCAGACGGACTCTTCCAGGTTTTCAGCCAAGGTGATTTCCTCAAATTTCGAATGTGTGCAGAGACAGAGTGAAGGTTGACTCGTGCAAACCCTCGCACAGTTGTTTATGACCTCCATGCACTTCCTGTGGATGTATGACTACCTCTTGACCGTTGGAGATGAGGTCCGTACCCCCGAATCTTTTTCGACCGAGTGTCACGCTCTGACCATTGTGCAGATCAAGTACGCTTGGTCCGGAAGGAGATCCTGGAGTGAGCTTTCCACCGCCTCGCCTCAACACATAATGACTCACACCGTTGCCCGGTAGTATTCATGCTGTTCCTTGCTGTATGGCATTTCAAGTGCCCGAAATTGTGATGGGCCTGATGGAACTATAGAACAGGTACACTCCCGTGTTGTACCTCGTCTGGATCCACGTCGTCACGTTTGGTCCCACGGAATCCGTAAGTCCCTAGTTACAATACCACCGCGATAGCACACTCACGAAGCCCCCCGTAGTTGTGCGTTGCTGCCTCCCTTACAAGTTGTCGCCGTCGATTCACACTCCGTTCCATCACTCGACAGTTGCCCAGAGACTAAATGGATAGCCATCTTTCATACAGTTGCCACCACTGTTTTCGCACAAATGGCGGTTGCATTAAGGTCTGGCTGTCTGCTCCGGGTCGAAACGAGATTCATGTTGAACTTAGATGTTCCATAGGGTATACGCCGTGACCGGGAGAAACAAATTGCTTGGTTGTTCATTTTTCGTTCTTATCTCCGTGCAGCTCTGTTTTGGAATTGTTTTTACCATCAAGAGTGGGATCATCCCAGGTAAATCCTTCAATCATTTGTTCGTCCGTGTGGATTCATCTGGCTGCTAGCGTCACCGTTGCCTGACATAAACCTGGACCCGTTCAGGGTCTGCTTTCCCGGAAGGTGGCGGCTCGGGGAACTCTTTTTCACGAATGTGGTGATTATTTCTGGTATGCCTCCGCCCTCAAAGAGCTCTGGTGTGCCTCACACCTCACGTCATGATGCCACAGATATCCTCGCATTCTCGGTTATTTTGTTAACAGCCAAGAAATTGGAGGCATACACATACCCGGGCATCTCGACTCTCTTGGATGCCATTTTACGGGACGCGACGTTATACTTCCTACTGATGTTTGGTTGTCAAGTTTTGCTGGTGCTGTTCTTGTTTTTTGCCCCGGTAGGTGATATATGATACGTCCGAGGGTAGCTGATCTTATTCTACTCATCCGGTGCGCATGTTTAGGAGGCGATCAAGTTGATGCCCGGCGTGTGGGTTTCCTTTTTTCTCGACATAGAAGCGACTTTCAAGTGACCGAAATACACCCGTACCCCTTAGGGCAAACGCAATTTTCGTCCCAGTCATGGCGTCACGCCTCATGCTCTCTCTGAAGGAAGCTGCCAACGACCCAAAGCTGCAGTGGTCTCTCGCAACTATGACCGACGTCGGCAGGGAAACGACACTTGGAACCCTCCATTTCGCATCACAGTTGCCTCGTGGGTCACACGAGTTCTCTGAAATACCCGTCCCACCGGACGAGGTGGCTATAGAGCTCGACCACATGCCTCAACCGCCTCGGAATCGCGGGTCACGACAACCATGCTAGTTCCAACGCTCCCTCGCTTCTCTCTGACTCCGAGTCTAGGTTCCTTACTCTCATAGATGAATGGATCACCTGTAGGCAACTACACCAATATCCAAGGCGTACAGCCAGCGTGTTCAGTCATATGGTGCACAACAATGCTGAGTGATGTGTATTCCTAATCCCAGCACGATACCGGGGATACGGCTTACAGCGACCCAGGATCCCAACCAACCTTCGTGAAAGGACCAAGATACCAAAAGTATCCACCCCGGACTGCAGCACCCCTCATCGACTGGGCACA
>Ga0307513_10010251_pt1 | contig 11766 bp, 13 predicted proteins | sample 15_EM_MG_FD_202174 | JGI IMG/M metagenome (GOLD analysis project Ga0307513, IMG submission 202174) | Populus trichocarpa ectomycorrhiza microbial communities from riparian zone in the Pacific Northwest, United States - 15_EM | ecosystem: Host-associated > Plants > Roots > Unclassified | place... | reverse complement strand
ACCATCCACTTCTGGTGCACCCTGACACCAGAATAATGTGGTGTCAACGAGCACCAGATTACCGGGCAGAGGAGTTCCGCCGATGACGTGCCCAGCGACCGCGCAGCAGCTCCCGCCGCACGAGCAGGTGCTCCGCCCGGCGGTCGAGCGGTTCGAACACGTGGGCAACACGGTGTTCGTCGGCCTGTTCGCCGTCGGCCTCTTCGACCAGCCGATGCTGCCCCCGGTGTCGGCGGCGCTGGAGGCGACCGGCCGGATCCGCGAGCAGCCGTGGGCACGGGCGATCCGCACCGCGGCCGCCGACCAGCTGTTCTACCTCGCCGCCGCCGCCGACAGCGACGCCGAGGCGCAGCGACTGAAGGAGCGGCACCGGGACGTGCACGGTGTCGGCCCCGACGGGCAGCGGTACTCCGCGCTCAACCCGGAGACGTGGAACTGGATCCTGTACTCGACGTTCTTCGTCCAGCGCGGCGCGTACCTCGCCGTCACCGGTGACGCGCCCTCCCCCGCAGCGGACCAGGCGATCTGGGACCACTTCCGCACGAAGGCCGAGGGCCTGCAGCTGCCCGGCCGGTCCCGATTGATCGAGGACTATCAGGAGCTGGTGGTGCACTACGACCGGATCGCCACCGAGGAGCTGCGGGAGACAGCGACGCTCGCCGCCGCGACCGGCTCGGTCCGCCGGCCACCGCGCCCCGACTTCGTACCCGCGCTCGCGCTCCCGGCCTGGCGGTTCGTGACGCCGGTGGCCAGTCACGTCCTGACGGTGCTCGGGTGCGGGATCATGCACCCGGCTGTGCGCGATCGGATGCCGGTGACCTGGGGCCGACACCACGAGCTGCAGTTCCGGGCACTCACCCGACTACTGCAGGTGGCCTTCCGGCTGCTGCCGACCGTCCTCACCGATACCCCGATGGCCCGCAACCGCCGTCAGTACCGGCGGCTGGTCGAGAGGTACCGCGCCGTCGGGCTGACCTCGTTCGCCCCGGAGATCACCCCGTCAGGACGCCGACCGTCGCCGCCACGATGACGGTGGTGTACAGGAACGACAGCAGCCCGTGGAAGATCATCTTGCTGCGCAGCTCCGACGTCAGGACGCTGGCGTCGGAGGTCGCGAACGTGAAGCCCACGGTGACCGCCAGGTAGACGAAGTCGGTGAGCGTCGGCTCCGCGCCACCGGGGAACTCCACGTGCGTGACTCCGCGGGCGCGGCCGATGGCCCAGAACCGCGCGTAGCGCTCGGCGTAGCTGAGGTGCAGCACGGCCCAGGCGAGGACGATCAGCAGCAGGGCCGACGCCGAGTACGTCTGGACGAGCTCGGTCGTCCGTTCCTCGTTGAAGCCCTGGGCGACGAGGTCCTCGACGACGCTGTCCCCGGAGTCGCCGGTGAAGGCGAGCAGCAGCTTGACCGCGTTGTAGACCGTCAGCACGGTCGTGGCCACCACGAGATGACCGAGCCGGATGTCCTGCAGCCGGCGCGTCCACTGCGGATCGCCTCGGCGACCGCTGCGCATCCGCCATAGCCGGACCCCGATGAACGTGCAGGCGAGCACGATCCACAGCAGCGCAGTCGACTGGTAGATCGGGTCGTCGAGGTACACGTTGTACTCGAGATCGACGAACATGACCGCTGCGACGACCAGCAGGAGGACGTCGAGCACGCGCGTCGCCCACGATCCACCCGTCGCGATGTCCGCACCGGCAGCCGGCGCATCGGGAATGGCCACAGGTGTACCTCCGCCTGGATATCTATTCGAGCGGGCGGAGATTAACCGAGGTCGGGCGCTGTTCTGGCGCAACCGACACGATCGTGGGCCGAGCGGAATGCGGTGGACCGGCGCTCCCGCGGGTGTTGGGCTGTCGGGCGTGGACGCCACCCGGATCGCCGAGATGTTCGACCTCGGCGCTGCAGCGGTGCTCTCCCCCGGGCCCGTCGCGGCCGGCAAGCAGGGCAAGGTCTGGCTGCTGGAGACCACCGACGGTCGGTGGGCGGTGAAGGTCCCCGATGGACGGTGGGACGTCGACGAGCTGGTCTGGACCTCCGCGTTCCAGGAGGCCGCGCACGCGTGCGGCGTGGCCACCCCGCGGATCCGCCGCTCCGTCGACGGGGCCGTCGTCACCGAGATCGACGGGGTGCAGATCCGCGTGTACGAGTGGATCGACTTCCGGGCCCCCGATGCGATGATCGATCCGGCCGCGCTGGGGAGCATCCTCGGCCGGCTGCATCAGGTCCCGGTCGACGAGCCCGGCGAGGTGCACTGGTGGTACCAGCAACCCGTCGGCGCGCCGGGCTGGGACGAGCTCGTGCGAGACCTGCGGGCGGCCGGTGCCGCGTTCGCCGACGATCTGGCAGCGCTGCGCGACGAGCTGGTCGCGCTGGAGTCCTGGCTGGAGCCGCCTGCGGAGTTGCGCCGCTGTCATCGTGATCTCTGGGCCGACAACGTGCGCGCCGGCGCCGACGAGCGCATCTACGTGATCGACTGGGACAACTGTGGTGCCGCCGATCCCGCCCAGGAGCTCGCCTACGTCCTGTTCGAGTACGGCCGCACCGATCCGTGCCGCGCCCGCGCCCTGATCTCCGCCTACGAGGAGGCCGGCGGACCGGGCCGGATCCGCAAGCCCGGCCAGTTCTCCATGCTCATCGCGACGCTCGGCCACATCAACCAGCTCGCGGCGCGCAGCTGGCTGCAGGCTGCCCCCGGCTCCCCGGAGCGGCCCGACGCGGAGGCGTGGATCCGCGAATCGCTCGACGACCCGCACACCCGGGCCCGGCTGCTGGAGCTGCTCCGCACCATCAGCTGATGACCGTCACGACGGTGCGGGCCGGGCCGCCAGGTATTCCTTGGTGTCGTCGACGGCGTCTCCGAGGAGGGTGAGGTCCCTGGCGCGGGTCTCCGGCGAGATCCGCAGGGTCAGCAGGGTGATGACGGACAGGAGCGCCACGAAGATCGCGGGCGGCACCCACGAGTTGCTGAACCAGGCGAGCAGAAGCGCGCCGAGGAGCGGGCCGAACCCGCCGCCGAGGACGGCGCTGACCTCGCGCGCGGTGGCCACCCCGATGTAGCGGTGCCGGGCGCCGAACATCTCCGGCAGCATCGGGCACTGCCCGCCGAGCATGACGCTCACACCGATGCCGTAGCTGACCGCCACGACGACCACCGTGACGACGGGGCTGCCAAGCGACAGGAGCCACCAGGCGAACGGCGCGAAGACCAGCTGGAAGAGCGCGCCGGCCCGGTAGACGGGCAATCGGCCGTAGCGATCGGAGATGCGGCCGGCGATCGGCACCACCACGAGGCCGAGCGCGGCGCCGAAGGCCACCGCGAGCGGTCCGATCGACGACCGGACCCCGAGCGTGGTCACGTAGGTGATCGACAGCGTCTGGTAGATGTACGAGCCGCCGACCTCGGCCATCCGCAGCCCGATTCCGCGCAGCACCGTCGGTCGGGAGTGCCGCATCAGCTCCTGGAACGGGCGGTCCGCGACCTGCTCGTGCTTCTCCAGCTCCGCGAAGGCCGGGCTCTCCCGCATCCGCAGGCGGATGTACACGGCCACCACGAGCAGGAGCACCGACGCCAGGAACGGCACCCGCCACGCCCAGCCGAGCAGGGTCGCCTCGTCGAGGGTGCCGAGCACGGCGAACACCGCCGACGCGAGCAGGGCGCCCGCGAAGATCCCCACGAACGGCAGGCTGGCGAAATAGCCGCGGCGCTGCACCGGCGCGTACTCCGCCATCAACGTAGTGGCCCCGGCCTGTTCGGCGCCGGCGCCGAAGCCCTGGGCGAACCGGAGGATCACCAGCAGCACCGGGGCCCAGAACCCGACCTGCGCACCGGTGGGCAGCACGCCGATGAGGGTGCTGGCGCCGCCCATCAGCGCGATGGTCGCCATCAGGACCCACTTGCGGCCGAGGCGGTCGCCGAGCGTCCCGAAGAACAGGCCACCCACCGGGCGGGCGACGAATCCGACGGCGAGGGTGGCCAAGCTGGCGACGACCCCGGCGGCCGGGCCGAGTGCCGGGAAGAACACCTTCCCGAAGATCAGCGCGGACGCGAGCGTGTAGAGCGTGAAGTCGTAGTACTCCAGGGTGCTGCCGACGGACGCGGCCAGCGCCGCGCGCCGTAGATGCGAGGCATGCTCGGGATCGTCGGCCTCGGGGCCGGGCGGAAAGACGTAGGACGACTCGTGAGGCAACGCTGCACTCCCTTCGGCAGCCACACCATGCCGTGCCGGCGCCGAGCCCGCCGGGTCAGCGGGTCGCGACGAGTCGGTCGTACTGGCGGGTGTCGTGCGCGAACACGATCTCGACGCGGTCGGCGTGGTCGCGATGCAGCGCTGCCAGCCGCTCGATCGTCGCCTCGTACGCCTTCTCATCGGCCGCGCCTGCGCGCTCCATCGGCTCCGTCAGCAGCGGGCACGGCGCATCCTCCGGCGCGATCCGGCCACGGTGGAACGCCGCATCGCCGGCATGCAACAACCAGCGACCGTCCTCGAGCGGCACGGCGACCCCGTTGTGGCCGTTCATGTGCCCGTCCAGCGGTACGAGCAGCAGCTCGTCGAGACCGGTGAGAGGTCGGACGTCGGTGAGCCCGAACCACTCGTCCCCATCCGCCGGCTCCACCACCCAGTTCGGCCCGTGCTCCCACTGCTTGGCCACGTAGCGGGCCGCCACCTCGGGAGTCGGCGGTTGCTGCATCGCCGCGAACCCGGCCGCGGAAACGTGCACGGCGGCCTCGGGGAAGTCGCGCAACCCGCCGGCGTGATCGCAGTCGAGGTGCGTGAGCACGATGTGCCGGACGTCGGAGGTCGCGAACCCCAACGCCTCCACCTGCGCGAACGCGGTCTCCTGACGCAGCAGGTCGGGCGCCAGGTTCTGGCGGACGAGCGGATGCAGCGTCTCCTCCGGCCGCGCGACGTCACCCGTGCCGAACCCCGTGTCGACGAGCACCAACCCGGCCACGGTCTCGACCAGCAGGCAGTGGCACACCATCCGCCCGTTCTCGGTCACGCCCTCGATCGGCGGGCGGAGCGTGGCGCAGTTCAGGTGATGGACGCGGAGGGACATTGATCCATTCCACCACTACGGTGCCGGGCATGCGCATGCTCCATCTCGGGCTCCGCGTCTCCGATCTGGAGCGCTCCCTGGCCTTCTACAGCGCGGTCGGCTACACCGTGGTCGGCCGGGTTCCCGAGACCGGATTCGGCAGCCTGACCCTGATCCAGCTGCCCGACGACCCGTTCGTCAGCCTCGAACTGGTGCACGACCCGGCGCGACCGGTCACCGACACCAGCGCGGTCAACCACCTCGTCATCCAGACCGACGACCTCGCCGCCACCATCGCCGACCTCGCCGCGCAGGACATCCGGGTCGAGCCGCCGGCAGATCACGGAGGAGGCATGCGCACGGCGTGGCTCACCGATCCCGACGGCTACCGCATCGAGCTCGTGCAATGGCGTCCCGGACACCCGGCCGGCATGACGGCCGCCGATTTCGTACGGTGAGCACGTGGACCTCGACTTCACGGCCGAGCTGTTCGAGTGGCGTGGGCCCGCTCCCTTCTACTGGCTGACCGTCCCTTCGGACGAGTGCGACGAGATCCGCGCCGAGGCGGCCCAGGCGACCTACGGGTGGGGGGCGATCCCGGTGCGGGTCCGCATCGGGGTTACGGAGTGGGAGACCTCGTTGCTTCCGCGGGACGGGGGGTACGTGCTGCCCGTCAAGAACGTCGTACGCAAGGCGGAATCGGTGGGTGTTGGCGACACGGTCGGTGTCGCGATGTCGGTTGCACCTCGGGGTGGGCGGGAGGCCAACGGGTCGGGTCGGACTGTCTGACTCGCATCTCTCCCGGGGTGCTTTCTGAACGGGGTACGGATAGCTGCCGCGCTGCTTCCGCTCCTCGGCCCTGGCGGGCCTGCGGTGCGGGTCAGCTTGCCCACGAAAGCTGTGTGGTCACCTTGCTCTGGTGGTCACCCCTCGTGGTCCATATGAGTTCGCTCTGCGCCTGTTTTCACTGGTCACGGGCATCACCTTCCGATAGAATCGAACACATGGTCGATGTCGAGGAGTGGATCGGTGTTCCCGATTCCCTGCTGCTCGACGGCTCGCCATCACCTGCCGCCATCGCGCCTTCTGGATGGCTGGCTGTCGAGCTCGATCAGTACTTCTCCGACCCCGACTCGCTCGGCGATCCCGCCCTTGTTGATGCCATCGTCGGGTTCGAGCGCCTTGCTGCGTGGGCTCAGGCCCGGCAGGCCCGGTTGATCGCCTCACTCGCTTCACGGCGGGCCGAGCCCGGGTCGGTGACCGACTGGGCCTCCGAGGAGGTCGCCACCGCGCTGCATCAGTCCAGCGGCACCGCCGCGTTCCGCACCCGGCAGGCGTCCGCGCTGGTCGATCGGCTGCCCACCACGTTGGCCTTGTGGGAGGCGGGCTTGCTGGATCAGCGGCGGGTCAGCGTCCTCACCGAGACCACCGCCAACCTGACCGACGAACACGCCGCCCTGGTCGAAGCCCGGGTGCTGCCGCGTGCGTCATCACAGACCGCCGCGCAGCTGCGGGCCGCGATCAAGCGGGCGATCATCGCGGTCGACCCCGAAGGGGCCGAGCAGCGCCACGAGGCCGCGCGGAAAGGACGGCGGGTCGCGCTCAACCCCGAGGACGACGGGATGGCGTCACTGTGGGCACTGCTGCCCGCCGCGGACGCGCTCGCCGCCGACGAATGGTTGACCCGCCTGGCCCGCGGTCTCGGCGCCGGCGACCCGCGCACCATGGACGAACGCCGCGCGGACCTGTTGGCCGACCTGCTCAGTGGCCGGTTGCGCAACCCGGACCTGGTGCTGCCGACACCGGTGAACCCGGGCAAACCCCTGGTGCAGCTGCTGATGCCGATGACGTCGTTGTTCGGGCTCACCAACGACCCCAGCGAGCTGCTCGGGTACGGCCCGGTCACCGCCGACATCGCCCGCGAGATCGCCGCCACCGCCGTGTGGCGACGGTTGCTGTTCGATCCGGTGTCCGGGGCGCTGCTCGATCACGGCCGCACCACCTACACCCCGCCGGCCGCGTTGGCCGATCACGTGAAAGCGCGGGATGTGTACTGCCGCTTCCCGGGCTGCCGCAGCAAGGCGGGCAACGGCGAACTCGACCACCTCGTGGCCTACGCCGACGGCGGCACGACCAGCGCGGACAACCTGGCCGGACTCTGCGTCCGGCACCACCACCTCAAACACGCCGGCGGTGGTTGGCAGGTCCGGGCGTTGCCCGACGGTGGGTTGGAATGGACCACCCCGACCGGGCATCGACACGTCACGCAGCCCTACGACTACCGCGGCGACCCCGACCCACCCTGAGTTGCGTCAGACGAAGTAGCTGTCGTGGTCGAGGAAGAACTGCCGCCGCTCGTCGTCGGTGAGGTCACCGAGTTCGGCGAGGCCCTCGAAGTAGTCCTCGCGCGGCGATCCGGGCGTGAAGAGCATCAGCATGGAGACCGGCGCGCCGGACTCGTTGCGGAACGCGTGCAGTCCGCCCACGGGCACGTCAGGAAGTCGCCCGCCTCGCCCGCCATCCAACGCTCGCCGTCGAACAGGCTCAGCCGGCCGTCGAGCACGTAGAACGACTCCGAGATCGTCCGGTGGAAGTGCGTGCTGGGGCCGGTCGCCTCCGCACCCATCTCGACCCGGTAGAGCCCGAACTCCCCATCGGTATTCGAGCCCGTGCCCAGGTAGTGGTACGCGGTGCTCAGACCCGACGTCTGGCCCACTGCCACTGCATTGTCCGGCGTGACGTAGTCGGGCCCGGTCGACGCCGGCCGGAACCTGCTGTTCAGCGAACCCTTCTCGGCGGTGTAGCGGATCGGTGGATAGGACATCGGATCCCCCTCGGTACGGACTGTCGCTCCGACCGTAAGAGCTGAAGTCGGGTTCACCTCAAGATCGGCCTGCTACGCTCGCCGCCCGGCACGGAGATGGGTCCATGACAGGCAAACGCGTCACCATCCGTGACGTCGCCAGGTCGGCCGGGGTGTCGTACCAGACGGTGTCACGGGCGCTCAACGACAAGGGCGAGATCGACAGCGGCACCAAGCAGCGCGTGCTCGACACCGCGCGAGAGCTCGGCTTCCGGCCCAGCAGGTTCGCCCGCGGGCTCGTCCGGCAGGACACCACCTCGATCGGGCTGGTGATCCCCGACCTGCTCAACCCGTTCTTCACCGAGTTCGCCTCGGCCGCGCTGGCGGCGGCTCGGCTGCGCGGCTGGCACGTCGTCATCTACGACACTGCGGACGACCCCGAGCAGGAACTGGGCACGCTGCGCGTGATCGGTTCGCAGGTCGACGCGATCGTCGGCTACCTCAGCGCGCCGGCCGGCGTCGTCGACCAGCACACCGCCGGCCTGCCGGTCGTCTTCATCGAGCGTGAGCAGGCCGGCACCACGTACGGCGCCATCTCCATCGACGGGGAGACCGGCGTGCGCGCTGCGATCGCGCACCTGGTGGCGCTCGGGCGGCGGCACATCGCGATGGTCGACCACGAGCGGCCCGAGCCCAGCACCCGCCAGGAGTGGTTCCACACAGCGATGACCGCGCACGGGCTCACGGGTCGGGTGGTGCGCGGGCGGCAGTCGTTCGACGGCGGCCGCGACGCGCTCGACGCCCTGCTCGGCGACGGTGCCCCGCTCGACGGCCTGCTCGCCTACAACGACGTCATCGGCATCGGGGCGCTGCGCCGGGCCAGGGCGATCGGGCTCGACGTGCCGGCCGATCTCGCCGTCATCGGGTTCGACGGGCTCGCGCTAGGTGAGCTGGTGGAGCCGCCGCTGTCCAGCGTGCGGATCGACACCCGACGCCTGGGCACCATGGCCGTCGAGCAGGTGGCACGGATGCTCGACGGCGAGCCGCCGGAGGTTGCGACGCTGACCGGCGAGCTGCTGCTGCGCGGGTCGGCCTGACCTGTGTCTTGACATCCTCCGGGGTGCGGTTCCACACTCCCCGCGAACGTTCACGTGACCGTTCACGGGAACTCACGGCACTGGCGCCGGAGGTGACATGACCACACTCGATCGACGACGGTTCCTCGCCGCTCTGGGCGGGCTCGGAATCGGACTCACGGTGGCGGGCTGCGGCAGCCCCGCCACGACCGACCCGGGCAGTCTTACGCTCTGGTACAAGAACGGCGGGATGTCGGACGCCGTGCTCGCGGAGGCCGCGCAGCGGTTCGCCGGCGATCGGTTCGATCCGGCCGCCGTCAGCGACGTGCGACCCAAGCTGCTGACCTCCTTGGCGGGCCGCGCCTACACGCCCGACATGGCGATGCTCAACGACGACATCGCGCTCTACTTCCGCAACTCCGACCGGTTCGTCGACCTCAACACCCTCGGCGCGGCCGCCCTGCGCGATCAGTACCTGCCGTGGAAGTGGCAGGCCGGCAGCACCCCCGACGGCAAGCTGCTCGGCTTCCCGATCGACACCGGACCGTCCGCGCTCTACTACCGCAAGGACCTGTTCGAGCAGGCCGGCCTCCCCCACGAACCGGACGACGTCGCAGCGGCGGTGCCCACCTGGGAGGACTACTTCGCGCTGGGCAGGCAGCTGCTGAAGGCGCTGCCCGGGCGCTACCTGATCGCCGACGCGAAGACCGTCTACACCTACAGCCTGGCGCAGGAGCCGCAGAAGTACCTCGACCGGCAGGGGCGCTTCATCGGCGACCAGGAGCACGTCCGACGGGCCTGGGACCGCGCCGTCTCCGCCGTCCAGCAGAAGCTGACGGCCGGGTTCTTCGACAACGCCAAGCAGTCCAGCGACCGGCAGTCGGCGTGGAACTCCGGCACGGAGGTCAGCTTCGTCGGTGCCTCCTGGATGTACGGGAGCCTCACCGAGGCGGCGGCCGGCACGGCCGGGAAGTGGCGGGTGTGCCGCAGCCCCGGCGGCCCCGGCAACCAGGGCGGATCGTTCGTCGGCATCACCAGCGTCTGCCCCGCGCCCGAGCGCGCCTACGAGATCGTCACGTGGCTGCTGAGCCCGGCCAACCAGGCCCGCCACTACGCCGACAAGGGGCTGTTCCCCTCGGCACCGGCGGCCTACACCGATCCGGTCGCCCGCCGCGCCGATCCATTCTTCGGCGGCCAGGTCGTCGCCGACGTCTTCGCGGAGTCGGCGAGGGGCGTCAAGCCCGCCTACTTCAGCGCCTACGACGTCACCATCAGCGACACGATCACCGACGAGCTGGTCAACGTCGAGAGCGCCGGCAAGGACCCGGAGACGGCCTGGCGCGACGCCCGGGCCGCCGTCGACCAGCTGCTGCAACGAGCGGGGGTCCTGTAGTCATGGCCACGATCACGACCGAGGCGGCCACGGTCCGCCCGACCGAGCCGCCCGTCCGCCGCCCGAACAACTGGCGCTGGCGGTTCCTGCCCCAGTACCTGGCGATCTCGCCGTTCTTCGTCCTGTTCGCGGTGTTCTCCGCCTACCCGGTGCTCTACTCGCTCTACCTGGCGTTCCAGCGCTGGGACGGCATCGGCCCGATGACGTTCGTCGGCCTGGACAACTTCGCGTTCCTGATCAGCGACACCCAGTTCTGGACCTCGATCTGGAACACGTTGCTGATCTGGGTCATGTCGACGATCCCGATGACGATCCTCGCGCTGCTGATCGCCGTGGGCCTGAACTCGTCGGTGCGGTTCAAGGGCTTCTACCGGATCGCCTACTTCATGCCGAACGTGACGTCGATCGTCGCCATGACGATCGTGTTCGGCTCGATCTTCTCCACCCAGTTCGGCATCCTCAACACGGCGCTGCGGGCGATCGGGATCGATCCCGTCGAGTGGCTGACCGATCCGTGGGGCATCCGGATCACCATCTCGATCATGATCATCTGGCGGTGGGTGGGCTACAACTCGATCATCTTCCTGGCCGGGCTGCAGGCAATCCCGACCGACGTGTTCGAGGCGGCCCGCGTCGACGGCGCCGGGCCCATCCGTACGTTCTTCCAGGTCACGCTGCCGCTGCTGCGCCCGGTGCTGCTGTTCTCGGTAGTCATGTCGGCCATCAACGGGCTGCAGATCTTCGCCGAGGCGCAGATCCTCGTCGGCGAGCGCGGCGGCGTCGAGGACGCGGGCACCACGATGGTCCTCTACTTCTACAACCAGGCCTTCGCGGCCAACGACTTCGGCTACGGCGCCGCGATCGCCTGGGGCATCTTCCTGGTCGTGGTGCTCTTCGCGATCCTCAACTGGCGGCTCATCCAGCGGCCCGAGCGGGCGGAGGTGGCCCGATGAGGGCCGGTTGGAAGGTGCAGCTGTTCGGCGGCGTCCTGCTCGCCGTCGGCGCGCTGGTGACGCTCTTCCCCTACTACTGGCTCGCCGTGATGGCGACCAACACCAGCGCGGACATCTTCGCCTCGCCGCCGACACTCACGTTCGGACCGCACCTCATCGACAACCTCACCGAGGTGTTCAACCGCATCGACTTCTTCCGCTCGCTGGTCAACACCGTGATCGTCGCCGTCGCCGTCACGATCCTCGTACTGATCTTCGACTCGCTGGCGGCGTTCGCGTTCGCCAAGTACGAGTTCCCGGGCCGCAACGCGCTCTTCGGCGTCCTGCTCGCGACCTTCGTCGTGCCGACGCAGCTGGCGGCGATCCCGCAGTTCTCGATCATGGCGACGATCGGTTGGGTGGGCGACCTGAAGGCGCTGATCGTGCCGGCGGCCGCGAACGCGTTCGGCATCTTCTGGATGCGCCAGTACTGCGCGAGCGCGCTGCCCGACGAGCTG
>Ga0307513_10010250_pt1 | contig 11766 bp, 14 predicted proteins | sample 15_EM_MG_FD_202174 | JGI IMG/M metagenome (GOLD analysis project Ga0307513, IMG submission 202174) | Populus trichocarpa ectomycorrhiza microbial communities from riparian zone in the Pacific Northwest, United States - 15_EM | ecosystem: Host-associated > Plants > Roots > Unclassified | place... | reverse complement strand
GGGACGGCCATGTGGTCGGGTACGACGGTGTACTGGGCGGCGGTGCCGAAGGCCCGGTAGGACTGGGCTCCGTACACCCACACCCGCTGCCCGACGCGGTGCGCGGCGACCCCGTCACCGACGGCGTCGACGACCCCGGCTGCGTCACTGTGCGGGATCACGCGAGGGAAGGGCATCGACGAGCCGAGCCAGCCGCGCCGCTTCTTGGTGTCGCCGGGGTTGACGCCCGAGATCGTCACGCGGACTCGGACTTCGCCGGGTCCGGGCTGCGGTTCGGGTAGTTCGCCCACGTTGAGGACGTCGGCGGCCGCGCCCTGTCTGTCGTACCAGGAGGCAATCATGTGGGATCTCCCGTTTGCCGTTCAGGTGGTGGGTTCACTGGGGCGCGAAGGGGCTGCCGGGTCCTCGCCGAGGACCTCACGGAGCCAGTTGCGCTCCGCGCTGCTGATGGCGCGGGCGGTGAGCAGCACACCGCGCCGGTAGGGGTCGTCGACCTCCTCTGCGCGCAGTGGCTTCTCGCCGTCGTAGAAGAAGCTCGCGGGTTTCTCGAGGAAGTCCAGGCGACGCCGCAGTACGGCGTGCTGTTCCGACACGTCGGGGAGCTTGGAGAGAAAGGCCAGGAGCGTGAAGAACCGGGTGAAGTCGGTGATCTCGTGATCGGCCGGTTTGCGTAGGCGCTCCAGCATCTCGGCGTGTCCGGCCTCGGTGAGGCTGACCAGATAGCGATGGGAACCGGCCCGAGGGTCCGCCTGGCGCTCCAGAAGGCCTGCCTTTACGAGGCGATTGATGGCCGGATAGAGGCTGCCGTCGCTGACGGGGCGGGTGTAACCGATCAGCTGAGAGACCTGACGGCGCAGTTCGTGACCTGGCAAGGGACCGTCGGCAAGGAAGCCCAGTATCGCTAGTTCCAGCATGCGGGACATTCTTGCACGACGCGTACATCGAACCGTTGTGCACATCGATTCGATGTTACGGTCAGTCCGAACTCGCGTCGCTGTTGACACGGCATGTTTCCCAGCTGCGCTCAGCGCGCTTCCGCCGGCCCGCCTCCTCCCGGGCGTTGCCGAACTCCCCGAGAGCCAGATGCATGGACCGCTCCTTTTCCGCTGAATCCCAGATCGAACCCCCGGTGGCGTCGGAGACCGCATTGACCGAGACGACGCGGGAGCCTTCTGTGCTGCCGAGGTCCTCCATGGCGGTGGCGGCGTTCTCCACGGTGGTCGAGTGGTACGACTTCACGCTGTACCTGTTCATGACCACCGTGCTGTCCAGGGTGTTCTTCGGATCAGGAGCCTCCTCCCTGCTCACCACGCTCGCGGTCTTCGCCGTCGCCTACGTGATGCGCCCGTTCGGCGCGCTGGTTTTCGGCCACGTCGGCGACCGGCTGGGGCGGCGCAAGGTACTTCTGGCTTCGATGACGGTCATGACCGTTGCGATGCTGGTCACGGCCCTACTCCCCACCCGCGAGCAGATCGGCACCACTGCGGGCACATTGCTCTTGCTGTTGCGCTGTGTCATGGGTTTCTCAGTGGGCGGCGAGTACACCGGTGTCATGACCTACCTGGTCGAGGGCGCTCCGCCTCGGCGGCGCGGCCTGGTGGCGTCCCTGGCTTCGGCCGCGAGTGAGGTCGGTGCGTTGCTGGCCGTCGGCGTGGCCGCGCTGACGACTTCCCTGCTGAGCCGGACGCAGCTCGATTCCTGGGGCTGGCGCGTCCCGTTTCTCTTCGGTGCCCTGCTCGCGGCCGGAACCCTGATCGCCCGTTCGACGATGCGGGAATCCCCGGCGTTCGAGGCGGCGCAGCGGGCTCACGCCACTGACCGCGGCCCCCTGAGGCACACCCTGCGTACCCAACGCCCGGCCGTGTACCGCACATTCACGATCTCCGCGTTGGGGTCCATCACCTATTACGTCGGCATCACCTACGTCCCCACGTACCTGACGGCCGTTGGAGGCTTCGAGGAGGGCGACGCGCTGTGGCTGGCGACGATCGCCTCTGCCGCGGTCATCGTCATCACGCCCTTCGCCGGAGTGGTCGCCGACCGAATCGGCAGGCGGCCCACGCTGGTTCTGTTCGGCATCCTCTCCCTGGTTCTGCCGGTGGCGATGTTCGCTTTGATGACGCGCGGACATGCGGCCCTCGCTCTGTCCGGAGCGGTGGTCCTCGCGCTGGTGGCGGGCGGGGTCAGTGCCGTGGGTGCCTCCGCCACGCCGGAGCAGTTTCCGGTCGCGGGTCGGCTCAGCGGGCTCGCCGTGGCCACGGTGGCCACGACGATCTTCGGCGGGCTCACGCCGTACCTCTCCCAGGTTCTGATCGACAGAACAGGTTTGCGCCTCGTTCCCGGTGTCATGGTCGCCGCCGTCGCGCTCGTAGCCCTGCCGATCCTCTGGCGGCTGCCGGAGACCGCGCCGGCCCGACTCTCCACGCCGATTGAGCCGCTCACGGGACCGAAGGCCGCATGACCAGCAACAACCTCCGCTCCGCCCAGTGCCACGCCGACCGGGCGCGCGTGGACCTCGTTGACCACTGCGAGCTCGGCTCGCGCTGTCCTCGGCCTTGGTTGCTTCAGGCACGGGCCGCGCAGCCAGACAGCGGATCTGCCCTACCCCACCCCCATCTCTGAGTCAGCCCATTCCTCAGGCGAGCGCCCGCGTGATCGCGCTCGCCGTGCCGGACAGGGCGGCCACCCATTCCGTGACCCGGTCCCGATGGAACCGTGCGCTGGGCATCGCGAGCGCGACACCGGCGACGGGAGAGTTCTCCGAGTCACGAACGAGGACGGCGAGCGCACTGAGCCCGGTCTCGGTGCGCTGGTCGTTGATGGCGAAGCCGCGCCTGCGCACGAGCGCGAGTTCCCGGCGAAGCCGTGGGAGGTCGACGTCGTGCTTCTCGTAGAGCGCTGTGACCTCGTGCGGGGGCAGGGCCGCAAGGAGGGCCTTGCCGCCCGAGGTCAGGTGGGCGGGAAGGGTGCGGCCCGCTCTGCTGCCCACGCGCAACACCTGCGCGCATTCCGCGGTGGCGATGAACCGGGTCTCGGTGCCCGCCGGCACCATGAGGTTGACCGACTCCTGCACCCGCTCCACGAGTTCCTGCATGTGAGGAAGGGCGGCCTGCCGTAGCAGTGCCACCGGCGCCTGGGTGGCGGGTGTCGGCCGCAGTACGTGACCGGCTTCGTAACGCCTGTCCGGTCGCTGCTCGGCGAACCCCCGGTAGACCAGCATCGCGAGCAGCCGGTGTGCCGTCGACGGTGAGACTCCCAGCCGGGCCGCCGCGTCACTGACCCGCAGCGGGCCTTCCTGCTGGAGCACGATCGCCAGGTGGAGTGCGTGATCCACCGATGCGATCGGGTACGGCGGCTCATTCTTCATAGCAGAAAAACTTATCCCGGAGAGAGGAAATCCACCAGGCTGGGGGGAACCCGGTCGGCACTCGCACTCGACGGCGAGGCCGCGGTCAGGAATTCGCGCGAGCAGGATTCGGGAGAACACGCATGACACAGGTCACCTCACCGGTAAGCGTCAAGGCCACCGATGCCACCGACCAACCCGAGCGCACCCCGGAGCTGGAGGCCCTCTACCGCAGCTTCGAAAAGCAGCTGCTGGTCCCGCTGTGGACCGAGATCGGCGAGCTCATGCCGCCCCAGCCGTCGTCCAGCGCCCTGCCGTACCTGTGGCGCTGGAAGGAGCTGTTGCCGGCGGCGGCGCAGGCGGGGCAACTGGTCCCGGTGGGCCGCGGCGGCGAGCGCCGGGCGATCGCCCTGGCAAACCCCGGACTGGGCGGTCGGCCCTTCGCCACTCCCACGCTGTGGGCGGCCATCCAGTACCTCAACCCCCACGAGGACGCACCGGTCCACCGGCACACCCAGAACGCCTTCCGCTTCGTGGTCGAGGGCGAAGGTGTGTGGACAGTCGTCAACGGCGATCCGGTCGCCATGCGGCGTGGTGACTTCCTGCCACAGGCCGGATGGAACTGGCACGGGCACCACAACCGCAGCGACCGGGCGATGGCGTGGATCGACGGACTCGACATCCCGTTCCAGCACTACACCGAGGCGACCTTCTTCGAGTTCGGACCGGACGAGGTGGAGACCCGTGACGCGCCGGAACGCTCGCGTTCGGAGCGGCTGTGGGCCCATCCGGGCCTGCGCCCGCTGACCCACCTGGAACCGACCCCTGCGACCCCTCTGCTGGCCTACCGCTGGGAGTGCACCGACCATGCGCTGACAGAGCAATTGGCGCTCGAAGCCGAAGGTTGCGCCGTCACGGTGGAACCGGGCCACGCCGCCGTGCGCTACACCAACCCGACCACCGGTGGCGACGTCATGGCGACCCTGCGCACGGAGTTCCACCGGCTGGCCCCGTACGCCGAGACGGCCGTCCGCAAGGAGGTCGGCTCCTCGGTGTTCCAGGTGTTCGACGGCTCCGGCCAGGTCACCGTCGGCGCATCGAGCTGGACCGTCGAACGCGGCGACCTCTTCGTCGTTCCCTCCTGGCAGCCGCTGTCCGTCGCGACCGAGGCCGGCATGGACCTCTTCCGCTTCACCGACGCACCGATCTTCGAACGACTCGACCTCCACCGCACCCACCAGGAAGGCATCCAGGCATGAAGCTTGCGACCGTACGCACCGAGGACGGACTCCGAGCGGTCCGCGTCGAGGAGGGCGGGTACGTCGACATTGGTTTCCGGGATGTCGGCGAACTGCTCCGCCGCGAGGACTGGCGGACCGTGGCCGCGGCGGCCGACGGTGCGGTCATCCCGGTCGAGCCGTCCCGGGTTGCTCCCGTGATACCGCACCCCGGGAAGATCGTCTGCGTGGGGCTGAACTACCGCACCCACATCACGGAGATGGGCCGCGACCTGCCCGAGTTCCCGACGCTGTTCGCGAAGTTCCCCGAGGCGCTCATCGGCCCGAACGACACGCTGACGCTGCCGCCCGAGTCCGACGTGGTGGACTGGGAGGCCGAACTCGTCGTGGTCGTCGGCCGCAGCGTCCGCCGCGCCGACCGGGCCACCGCCGAGGCGGCCATCGCCGGATACACCATCCTCAACGACGTGACGGCCCGCGACTGGCAGTTTCGCACCCGGGAGTGGCTCCAGGGCAAGACCTGGGAGGCCACCACGCCCCTCGGCCCCGTCCTGGTCACGCCCGACGAGCTGCAGGCCGACGCCGAGATCACCTGCGCCATCGACGACGAGGTCGTGCAGAAGTCCACCATCAACGACCTCCTGTTCGACGCGGCCGACCTCGTCGCCTACGTCTCGACCATGGTCACCCTCAACCCCGGTGACCTGATCGCCACCGGCACCACCGGGGGAGTGGGCCATGCCCGCAAGCCCCCGCGCTACCTCAAGGACGGCCAGACGATCGTCACGCGCGTCGAAGGCATCGGGGAACTGGTCACCCCCGTAAGGCGGGACGGGACGTCATGACCGAAGGCACGACCTCGGATTACCTGCGGTGGATGACCGAAGGGCACGAGTACTTCCTGTCCCGTCTGAAGCCGGTCAGGGTCGGGGAACTCGAAGGGCCCAGTCGCCTGCAGGGCTGGACCGGACGCCATCTGCTGTCCCACGTGGGCCATAACGCCCGTGCGCTGGCACGCTTGGCGCACTGGGCGGCGACGGGCGAACCGACGCCCATGTATCCGAGTCCCTCCGCCCGTGCCGAGGAGATCGAGACCGGCGCAGCCTGGCCGACGGGGCGGTTGCGTGAGTTCGTCGTGGAGGAGCAGGATCAGCTGACCGACGCGCTCGACAGGATCGCCGAGGCCAGGTGGCAGGCGCCGGTCGTCACGGCGCAGGGCCGTACGGTACCGGCGAGCACGATCCCCTGGCTGCGCAGCCGTGAAGTGTGGGTCCACGCCTGCGACCTGCCGTCGGGCGGTGACTTCGCGGACTTCCCGCACGCGTTCGCCGACGCGCTGATCGCGGACGCACTGGAGCGCCGTCGTACCGTTCAGTCGATCGACCTCGACGTCGTCGCCATCGGTCGCGGGGCACATACCGGTGAGGGAGGCGGCCTCCGGGTGGAGGGCCCTGCCCCAGACCTCGCTCGGTGGCTCACGCGGGGCGAGGAGTCGCCGGGGCTCCGCGCGTCCGGCGCGGCGCCGCTGCCGGAGCTGCCGCCCTGGTTGTAAGCCGCCCGGACACCGGGTGACCGATCGGGACGTGCGACGGGCTCCCCGTCACGCTCCTTGAAGGGGCAGGGCTTGCAGACGTCCTGTCTCGCCATCCGTTTCCTCCAGGCGCCGCGTCCGCCTCGGGCCCCACCATGTCCTGCGCCCGCCGTGCTGCGCCAGGCCGCCGCGGTCCTGTCAAGGCCGTCGTCCAGGGCTATGCCGTCCCGCAGATGCCGGTCCTGCGCCTCGCCGACCTGTGCGGGTGGTGCAGCTTCCCCTTCGACGGGCTCACCCGGGCCTATGACCTCGATGACATCAACGCCGCCTGGGCCGACGCCGAAAGCAGCAAGGTCATCAAGCCCGTCATCCTCTGAACCTCTCAGGGCCGAGAAGTTCGTGACGGAACGGCAAGCGGCGGGGGCGTTCAAAGGGGCCTTCATCACCCGGACCTGTACGGCAGGCACCGGGAGTCAGCGGCCCTTGACCGGATCCTCGGTGACACCCACCGGGGCAGGGGAAAAGCCCTGGTGCTGCGGGGAAACCCGGTATCGGCGAGACCGCCCTGCTGGACTACGCGGCCGGGGCCGCCGCATCGGACTTCGCCGTGCTGACGCGCCGCGGTACTCGCGTTGAGTCAGGGCTGGCCTTCGCCGCCCTGCGTGGCGCGCTCGGCTACAGCGGTGACACTGCCGACAGGTTTTTTGTCGGGGTGGCCCTTCTGACACTTGTGGGTGAGCTCGCCGAGAAACAACCTGTTCTGATCGTCGCTACCGCTGGGAGCCGTTCCAGTCCGAACACTCGTACTTACCAGGTGACGGATACTTCGACGTCGGAGACGGTGGGCGAGAAGTGATGAATGCCGGTGGCCGCTGGCGCTTCACAGCGCGGCATACGCGATCACCCGGTTGTCCCACGGGTCGCTCACCACGACTCGTCGCTCGTGGGGGCCGTCGGTCGGGGCGTGGATGACCCGGCCTCCTGCCGACAGCACCCGCTCGGTGAACGCGTCCACATCGTCGACCTTGAACGCGGCGGCGGCGACGCAGGCAACGTCTTCGGTGTCGGCGGCAACAGCCAGGGTGCTCGTGCCGGCGTCGAGAGCGGCGTACCTGTCGCCGTCGACGAAGCGAGTGGGCAGTCCGAGGACGGCGCCGTAGAAGGCGACGGCGGCGCGGACGTCATCGACAGGGTGGACGACCTGCTTCAGCTGGGCCGCAGGCACGGCATGCACTTCGTCCGGCCCACCAGCACGGGTACCGGCGGCCACCTCGTGTGTGTGTTGTGTGGTCATGGCCCCAGTGAACCCCTGGAGCCGGGGACCTGACTGTCCGCTCTTGGGACAGCGCAGAGCGTCCCAAAGTTGCACAGCTCCCACTCCGCAGTGTGTGTGACAGTCGTCCCGCTCGGCACCGACGGCGCCGCCTCACCTCCAACCTCGGCTGAGAAGGACATGACTATGGCGCTGAAGTTCGGGACCTTCATGGCTCGCTTCCGCTGCCCGCCCGGGCAGGACCCCACGGCGGCGTACATGCGCGACCTCAAGGTCATCCAGCACATGGACGAGCTGGGCTTCGACGAGGCATGGGTCGGTGAGCACCACTCCGCTGGTCATGAGCTGATCCCGGACTCGATGTCGTTCATCGCCTGGGCCGCCCCGCAGACCAAGCACATCAAGCTCGGCACGGGTGTGCTCTCGCTGCCGTATCACAATCCGCTGTGGGTGGCCGATCGTGCGCGGGTTCCTGGACCGGCTGCTGCGTGGCCGTTTCATGCTCGGTCTCGGCCCTGGCGCCCTCCCGACCGATGCCACGATGATCGGCATCAGCCTTGAGGAGCAGCCCACGGCGTTCGAGGAGGACACCGAGGTCCTCATGCGCATTCTGCGCGGCGAGAAAGTCACCGAGCAGACCAACCGTTACAACCTGGTCGAGGCGCACACTCAGTAGGCGCCGTACAGCGATTTCGAGATCACGGTCGCCGCGATCGCGTCGCCGACCGGGCCGCGGATCGCGGCGAAGAACGGCATCCACCTGATGTCGGTCGGCGCGACCGACAGGAGTGGTTTCGATGCGCTGGCTCTGCACTGGGAGGTGATGGAGGAGCGGGGCCCTCAGTTCGGGCATACCCCGGACCGGAGCAAGTGGCGTCTGTGTGGTCCGATGCATCTGGCCGAGACCAAGGAGCAGGCCGTCGAGGACGTCCGCTACGGCCTCGACGCCTGGTGCGACTACACCCAGCACGTGCTCGCTGCCCCGCACTTCCGTGCGGCGGGCAAGACCTTCGAGGAGCGTGTGGACTGGGTGAACGAGAGCGGTCTGGGTGTCATCGGCACCGTTGACGACGCGATCGCGCAGATCGAGCGGCTGCAGAAGCAGTCCGGTGGCTTCGGCTCCTACCTGCTCATCCACCACGAGTGGGCCCGGCATGAGGCCACGCTGAAGAGCTACGAGCTGTTCGCGGACTTCGTCAAGCCCCGTTTCCAGGGCAGTGCCGACCGCCTCGTGCAGTCCCGCGACCACGCCGTGTCGCGTTGGAACGAGCTCGATCAGCGTCAGGCCGACGCCATCGCCCAGGCCACCGAGCGACACGCACAGGAATGCGCCGCCGCGCACAGCGCGTCGACCTGACTGCGGCCCGGGTCAGCCGTACCGAGGCCTGGCTCCACGTCCTCAGGAAAGACCAGCCCCGTGCTCCCCTTCACTGTCTCTGTCTGTTCGACCTCGGTGTCCATCTGGGCGAGTTGTGGTGGCTGTCGGAGCTGGCGGCACATCTGCGCGCCGCGGGTCGGTCGCGCTTGCTGCTCACCGCTCCGCCCCTGCGTCTGCCACGAGCCACGGGCTCGCCCGTCACCCCGATCGCGACGGTATGACCTGATGCGAGGGCACTCGTTGCGCTCGTCCTGCCCCGAGTGCTCCAACTGCCGGAAGAGATCGGTCAGTGGCTGGCGAATCCCTGGGAGCTTCTGGCCCTGATCATGACAACACCGCAAGGATGCGCAGACCGGAACCCGCCCGCGTACCCGCACCATCCCGAGTAACGAGAACTGGCACCACCCGTTTCGTGCGAACCCAGCTACCGCGCTGCAACTCGCAGCGCACGCTGCGCCTTGAGGCCCGGCTGAGGTTCCCCCAAGGCCGGGTAGTTAGCGTTTCCGCAGGTCGCGCAAGCTCGTTGAAGAAGACTTCTGAGACGGAGCAACGGAGCTCGTTGGTACAGGCAGTCGACCAAGACAGCTTGTATCCGAGGAGCTCCGTTGCCGTCTCATCATGTCCTGTCCGCTCCGGTGACGGCCATCACCCGTACGGTCACCGTGGCCGCCGGGAGGTTCACGGCCGGACAGATCGGCGGGTTGACCCCCTTTCTGCCCTTCGAGTTGGTGGATGCCGTTCTGGAGGAGACCCGCGCGGTTCAGCGGCGGTTGCGGGACCTGCCGTCGCGGGTCGGGGTGTACTTCCTGGTGGCGATGTGTCTGTTTCCGGAGGTCGGATACCGGCTGGTGTGGGACAAGTTGACCTCTGGGATCGGTGGTGGCGTGCCGGCTCCCAGCGCGAAGGGGCTGCGTGACCTGCGTCGCCGCGTGGGCTGCGCGCCGATGAAGGCCCTCTTCGAGGTGGTGGCGGGAGTGCTGGCCCAGCCGCGGACACCGGGAGTGCGTTTCGGCCCGTGTCGCACGGTCTCCTTCGATGGCTGCAGCTCGATCAAGACCCAGGACAGCGAGCGCAACCGTGGCTGGCTGGGCCGCTGCCCGCACGGCGGCTATCCCCAGGTCGAGTTGATGACGCTGGTCGAGACCGGGACGCGCTCGGTGATCGGTGCGGTGTTCGGACCTACTCGGGAGGGCGAAACCTCCTACGCCACCCGCCTGTTGCACCATCTGGACCCGGGGATGCTGGTGCTGTGGGACCGCGGCTTCGACAGCAACGGCTTCCTCGCAGCCGTGCATGCCACCGGCGCACAGGTCGTCGGCCGTATTCGCCAGCGCCGTCGCCCGCCGGTCCTGCAGCCTCTCGCGGACTCCTCGTATCTCTCGGTCATCGGCGGGGTCGCCGTGCGCATCATCGAGGCCAAGGTCCACGTGACCTGCAGCGACGGCAGCAGCTTCGATGGCTCCTACCGGCTGGTGACCACCTTGCTGGACGCCCGGCGCTATCCCGCCGACCGGATCGTGCGTCTCTACCATGAACGCTGGGAACACGAGAGCGCCTACTACGCTCTGCGTCACACCATCCTGAACGGGCGGGTCCTGCGTTCCTGCGACCCGGTTGGCGTCGAGCAGGAGATGTGGGCCCTGCTGGTCTGCTACCAGCTGCTGCGTCGGGCCATGGTCGAGGCCGCGGAGTCACTGGCGGGCACCGACCCTGATCGTTGCGGCTTCACGGTCGCTCTCCACACCGCCCGCGACCTGCTGGTCCGTGCGGAAGAGGTTTTCGAGCAGGGCGTCGGGGCGATCGGACGGCGGGTCCTGTCGGCGCTGTCACCTGCGCGGCGGCCTCGGGTCAGCACGAGGAAGGTGAAGTCGCCCATCTCGCGCTACGCGGAACGCAAGATGGACGGCCGCCCCGACCGCAGTCGGACCATGACCTCGGTGACGATCGCTCTCCTTGAACCCCCACCCCCTCGACCCACGCTGCCGGCCACCACGGTCCCCGCCCATGCCGGGCCCGGCCGGATCAGCAACCGCATGGCCCGCGTCCTCGCGGTCCTCCAGGCAGAGCCCGAACGGCAGTGGCGGGCCAGAGAGATCGCCGAACTCCTCGGCGACGTCACCCTCGTCGCCACCTACCGACAACTCGCCCGCTGGACCGAAAGAGGACTCATCAGAAGGGTCCGCACCGGCCGCTACACGGCAACCGCCTCAACAGGAACCGCCACCTTGCGCGACCTGCGGAAACGCTAACTACCCGGCCTTGGGGGAACTTCACCTGCCGTACCGACACGTTCATGGTCACCGGTCGTTGGGTCCACGACGAACAGGTCCTACCCGCGCTATGTGGGGCATCCACAAGGACGCGTTCTTGGAAGAGGGCGTGGCCCTCAGGCTGCGGACCAAGACCGGATGAGCCGTCCGGAGCCGCCGCAAGACCGTCGTCGAACCTGTCTTCGGCCGGATCGCCAATGCCACGGTGGCCGCCGGCGCCTCCTGCGCGGGGCGAGGGCGGAGCCCACGGAGGGTGGCGCCTGCCGTCCATCTGCCGCAACCTCCGCGAGGGCTTTCGGCACGCCGGAAGAGCCGGCCTCGCCACCGTGGTCGGCTTGGCCGACAGGCCTGGGAGCCCGTCATGGGCCTGTGCACAGGCGGAATCCCTGCGGCCAGGGCCCGCCCGACCTCGCCTACCCGGGCTCTCGGCCGGCTCGGGCGGTCTCGACCAAGAGGGCGACCGTTACTGCGCCAGGGTCGAGGACGCCGCGGGCAACCTCGCCGACGTAGCTGGCCCGGCCGCGCTTTGCCAGCAGGGGCGCCGTTGCCTCGGCACCTGATCGGGCGGCTGCTGCTGCGGCGGTGAGGGCATCGTCCAGGCTGCCCGAGGCCGTAGCCAGAGCATCGCTGGCCGGGACCATGGCGTCCACCATGGTCTTGTCACCCGGCTTCGCACCGCCGAGCCGCTGCACGGTCGCGGTCCCGTCGGCGAAGCCGCGGGCCAGTTCAG
>Ga0307513_10010249_pt1 | contig 11766 bp, 15 predicted proteins | sample 15_EM_MG_FD_202174 | JGI IMG/M metagenome (GOLD analysis project Ga0307513, IMG submission 202174) | Populus trichocarpa ectomycorrhiza microbial communities from riparian zone in the Pacific Northwest, United States - 15_EM | ecosystem: Host-associated > Plants > Roots > Unclassified | place... | reverse complement strand
CCAAAAGACCCCATTACTAATCCTAACCATCCCCGGCTCCACGGCAGGACCCTATTTTTCACTTTTTTTTGGCTGGTGGGCAAGTGCCCCTATGCATGTATGAAGTGAGTTAGGCAACTACCATCTATTGATACATGAGAAGGGCTATTACAGGTGGGAGCCGTTCGAGTTGACTTGAAACCATTCGCCACCAGTGGTCTCACGGAGGACCATTTCATCAATGTTGAAAGGGACCCCTCGGCAAAAAGCTTCGATTGGTTGCTTGAGAATATTTCTAATAGCATCGCACAGGTCTTGAGTGATGATGTCTGAGTTGACACGAAGACCTTCTTTAATTTTCTGTCCCATTTTCGACCATGAATTGAGAAGCCGCAAGATTCAAATTTATCTAACTACACACCGAGACAATAATAGGCTTCCCATTAGGGTTAGTGTGTGGCTGGTAGACTTCCAATGAGATTGGCACGACTCCTACTTGATTTGCGGTAAGTCCTCGATAAGCACGCTGTGACCACAGCTTGGTTTGTTCTGAGTGCTGACTATGGGCAGATGAGTACCCAAAAGATTCGATTGAAGGAGCAGTTGAGTGGAACCGTGGATGTGAGACGGTTGGAGTGACTGCCAGTGGCATCGCAGTAACACGGCCGCCAGGTACATGACCACCTAGTTGGATTAAATATCAGTTTTTTTTTGTGAAAAAGACAGCAAAAGCTGTTACACACCTCTGCGCTGAGACTCGTTGACATCTCTCTGAATATTTTGTACTTCTAAACGAGCAGGAGGCTGCATAGCTGCTGTTGATCCAGCTCTTTGACCAGATTCTACGATTGATTTTGGAAGAAAGATCATCAGTGAAGGGCAGAATTTATTTAGCGTGTAGAAATCATACCATTGAGAGAAGTGTTCCTCAGTGCTTCTGCATATTTCCGCTCATAGTGCAAGTGACAGTCTCTGCAAACATACTTCGATTTGTCGCTAACATCTGCGACAAGATGGCGGGCCTCTCCTGGCTGGATGTCAGCTCTGCAGCGTTCGCACATCACCACTCTCATGGCTGCGACACTTTCCGTGAATCGGAAAGACATGATATGAGGTATACCGTAGAAGGAAGCGCAAACACAAATTTCCAGTGGCTAAAGATAAGCAAACACGGGATCATGATTGGACCGGTAATCGGTAATCTTTGGACCTCCCCCATGATTCTAGGCCGTGAACAATGCCTAACCAGTATAAACCTCCTCGTCAGTTATTATAAATTGGGTAAAGGGACACCTTACTGATGGATCGACTTTAGCACCTCTAGAGGATATTGAGCCACATATCAGACAATACTGGAAAATGCGAATGAACGACAAAGAAATTCTGCGGCATCTTCTGACTGATCATATAGATACAGAGAAATATGGACTTGGGTGTGTTATTTTTCTGATCTTTAAATTGGAGTAATCAAGTTAAATTCCTAGCCTTACTCGTTTTCGTCAAATACGAAAAAACATGGGATTGGAACGTGCAAGACAACAGAAACATACTTTGGAAACAATTCAACTCCCAATGCAGGCCCTCCAGAAGCGCTATCCAACAGCAGGTGCCTGTGAAGCAAGGAGCATACTGTTCCATGAGTGGGACATGTCCGTTCCAATGTAAGTTTTGAGTCATGATGATTGATCTTTTCATTGAATATCGACCCAAATCCTATAGCGACCTTGTGATTAAATATTTTCGTACCTATGAAGAGGATTTGGTCAAGGAAAGAAAGGCCAGACGGCTTAAAAGGCGGCGGTTTTGGTCAGCTGGAGTCAATGATATGGTTGCAGTCGATCAACATGACAAGTGGAAGCGCTTTGGACTGGCACTTCATACAGGCATTGATCCATTTCCAGGAAAAGTGCACTGGATGAAAGTCTGGCATATGAACAACAATCCAAAGATTATTCTTTCGTACTACTTAGAGTTTATTGAAAATTTTGGATGTGAGTTCGATCCAGTATTCATATTCAGGCCAACAAATTCAGCATTTACTCAACTTAGACATGCCCCTTATCACACAAAGCGACCTTGGATCGGAAAACTATGGAATTGCAAATGCCCAGAGTGTCCTTCGTCAGTGGAATGACCCACTTCTCAAGGGGACTGTTCAGCATAGATGGATGCGTCACAAAAAGAATGTAATGCCAGAAATTGCTTGGTCGCAACTAAGGCGTCGATTTACACCTGGGTTTGAGGACATCCTTCAGGAGGGTGTGACCAATGGGTGGTATGATACCAATCGACCACTGGATGTGTAAGACTTACTTTACCATACAAGTCGTAAACTGAGTCAAACAAAAATTAGCCTTACCTTTCGTTGGATTTTCATCCCATGGATCCAGGCCGAACTTGATGCCTGGACAGATAGGATAAACAACACCAAAAAACGGGCAGATCATAACAAAGTCTTACCACATGGTGTGCCAAATGATATCTTTGAGGCACCTGAGCGCTATGGATGTCTTGATTTCAAAGTTGGCTCCCCAATTTCTTAGTGTCGTCAACCTAAACTAATGGTCTTGAATATCATTCAGGTCAAAGTTCAGCCAGAGGCTCTTGAATTTGTCAGGAAACAATTCGCGCCACCAACAGATTCAGTCTTCGAGTTGGTTCCCCCAATTGGCAAGCTGTATGCACAAATCGGCAGTCCAAAGATCCATTCGGACAATGTATGGTTGGTTTATCGAGGACTTCTTCAGGATCTCGAAGCAATCGAACATACCATGGAAAATGGCGACTACATCGATGCTATTGAACGTTGGCAGGTGGAGGAAAATTTATTGAATCCAGATTCAGGTGCAGAAATTTTTTATCCGTTAATTGATGGTCAATCTCTCTCTGGTGGGGTCGATGATCCTCGTCCGGATGGTTTACTTTACATGGGAGGAGTCAATGGAGGAAGGGGTCTTGGTATGTTCTACTCTTTAGTACGACTGGAATCCCTAACTAACATATGATCAAGATAGGGACTTAGTAAATGAACTCGACAGAATGGAAAAGGAAGACAATGACTTTGAAGTTGATGAGGTCATAGGCGTGCAGTTCTCAGACGATGAAGATGGTGGAAGAGAAGCAATTGGAATACTATTTTCTGAAGATGAAGGAGAGAGTATAGAGTAGAAAGATTTTGGCGAATACAACCAATATTGATATCACTAACGAGCGAACGCGGTTGGAAATTGAAACTGAAGTTCAAAGGTAGCGTGTGGCAAGGGTTTCATTTGAAACTGAAGCCAGACATTGTACTCACCCTCTCGCAACCATCCAATACCGCCAGCCTAACCATACGACTTCATCCACCTCAAACCCAGCAACACAAGCCTCTTGTCATCCCTCATTCGTTCGTTCTCCTCCCTCTTGTGTTCACCGCTACCGAAGTTGAATCTGCAGTAAATTAATAGGTTGGCGATCTAGACTTTCAACAACGACGTACCCGGCTCATTATTTCCTCTGTGTCTTGTTGGGTTTGTCCATTCGTCGGTGAGTAGTTGTGTTTGTAGATTGAATACTTGAGCTAAACCTAGGAATTAGTGAATGCGCAGAAAGGAAATGAACCGTAAGGAAGGTACGTACCCAACACGGCACTTTATTCATCACCCTTACGTGTCATAGAGGCCGTCAGCACTGTTGTTTCCGCGATGAAGGAGACAACATGTAGTGCATACCTGCTGAACGAGACTCAGGGTAGTCCTAGCAGCGTCAATCGTCATTGAACCCCTCGTCGCGATCATGAATCTGCTGGTGGTGCTTTGGAGGCTACACACAAGGTTAGTGAAGGAACTGGTAAATTTGGGGGAGTCTCCTCAAAACCTCGAAACTGCAGTACAAGTGTCAAATGACACCGCCGTGCAACATTGCGAGGTTATGGAGGTGGTGCGAGGTCGCAATAGCAGAGTGGCTTGGTGGTGACATACCCCGATCGACCAGAGACAGACGAGGCTCGTACCATGCCAATGAAGGATGGTAGTTGGCAGAACGAACGATGATGCTGTTCAGGAATTCATGTCCACGCCGCTCACTCTTGCATACGAGGAAAGTGAAGATGTTGTCGAATGTGATGGTGGAGGTGATGACGATTTGGTTGTCTCTTTGTGTGCACGAACATGTCGTCCTCATTGTCAGGCGCATGGTGTTGGCCACCTGCTAGCGTCAATATGTGTATGGGATGTATAGACGGTGGCCTGTTGATTTCTACAGTGTGGTTGTCAGGAGTTAGCGGTGAAAGGAGGACTCGGTTCACCCTTACGCACCTAGTAGGTCTCCTACAACTAGTAGCACTGATTAAATAGCATTAGCACCGATGAAATCAGAATGAAGGTACTTATCTGAGTTGTCGGTTGAAGAAGAAGCCAGTGAGAGTGGGTAAGACAGTTAGCGATGACATCAATTCGTTCGGAGTTCGCGTCATGCGTCATGTGACTGTATTCACAGTCAACACGGCACATCCGATGATGCACAAACTGCACGGCTATAGCTGTGCCACTAAAAATAGTGCATAATGGCTTTATTGTATGTATTCACTGGCCCGAAATTTTTATTTGCCTTACTTTGATAAACTACTGTGTTGAGGAATATATTTTTGAATTTCAAGTATTTACCGGTGTTGATAAGGCGGTGTTCAGGGTCTCGAGTGATCCATCAACTGCAATCACTCGGCAGGCATGTTTGGCAACGCCTTGGAGAGCGTGATGCTCTCGGTTTCCATATGATGTTGTTGATTGTCGAATGGAGTGCTAGTCTTTTCGGCAGTGAGAGTGTCGTTGAACTGTGAGAAATCAACAGAATCCCTCAGAACCCATTCCACCACCTCGGCCTTCACTTTCGACCACCATTGGGGCTGCTGGTCTCCTGGACTATAAGGCAATTTGTCTCTACCACTGCATGCCTTCGAATGTCATCGATTCATCTCTGATCTGACTCGCCCAGCAGTGTGACCGATTTTCTAACCTTCGGCGAAAGCTAAACATTACGGTATGTTTCAATTCTCAGCCTATGCAATTCCAAATTATCTGACAACGAAGTCCTATCACGCAGTCCAAACCGCTTCCATTTATCGCGTTTATCCCACTGTGGACCCCATTTTGCTGAATAACCCCCAAGATATTTGGTAAAGCCACCCAGCCACCTCTTGTTCTGATGAATACTGGGTGAAAATGAGTCAGGCAAATTTCTCAAAGTCACATCGGAGCAAGAATATCATTAATACCTGCTGCCCAAAAGTGCCGGCGCTTAAGTCGGCCAGTTTTCCGCTCATGGATCAGTCCAGGCTTAAAAGCACAGACGATGACAAGAGCCCTGGGGTTAAGATCCAATTATGTATTGTAGTTTTGGGCTGGTTATTGAATATATTTCATTTATATAGGCATATTCCCCAACACCTTATCTACCATATTCATAACTTGAGCACGAGCGTCATTTAATTCCAAGGCACATCAGAGATCCTTGATGGTGAATGATGCACATATCAACAAAAGCCGGCGTTGCCTTCCATGATGCATTCGTCAAAGCCTTTGGAAGCCTGATAGTCACTGCTGGTTTCCAAATTCATCTACTGATAAAGACATTTTCCCAGATATTTTTATCCATGTCAGTCATACATTGAAATGATTTCCGTGGTTAGCACCAGGCTTATCAGTATGCCCCCAAATTGTGATCGTCTGGTTCATGTGATGCTGTGCCTCAGTCAATGAGAGGAACTCGTGATTAGAGTCTGAGGCTTCATTGAGCTTCATTAATTAAGCTTCATTGACTCTTCATATATTGGCACTTGCACAAATTGAGGTATCAGCGTTTACCAGCACTCTCGACCACCAGACAGCAATGGTAAGCCCAATTCCGCTGAGATCTATCGCAACAGTCGTCTTCCTCCTGTCTGGTGTTCCTGTCCAAGGCCGAGTTGCCCTCCAATCTCGTGCTTCAAAAGGAAACATAGTCGTCTCTATCTTTCTTCAAGTCATAACCTGGTTATGGGCAGCATTTGGGATAGCCATTATAGCCACCATCTTCCTCGGCATCCTTTTTATCTTCTCGATCAAAGCTTTCTACATGCATCGCAACAAACACCCTCGCAACCTTTTTTCCAAAGAACCTGTCGGCGACGCTCGTACTGGCCAGGTTTTCTGCACCTTGGTCGTTCTCAGCCTCTTCCTTTTAACAGCATACTTTCCCATGTTCATGACGTTCATTGTCATCCCTTTCCAGAGCGACAGAACATTTCCCTTCTTCACTGCCGCATTAACATACATGGTTATCAATTTGGGTGATACTCTTGCCGTAGGCGCCCTCCTGGCTCTCATTAGCCATCGACGATATCTCCATTTCGGAAAGGAGGAGAAGATGTTACGGGAAAAGATTCTCGACCTTTCTATTGTCGCTTTCATGATAATATTATCATCTGGACTGTGTTGTACAGCCTCCCTTCTACCTACAAATCCACCCCCGAGTCAAACACCATGGCATGGAAAATCGGGGAAGCGATGAGTCATTTAATTACCACATTTTATGCTCTCGCAATTGTCGATATTTTTGTTTCAACGGAATTTTTGAGGCGGAAGCTGAGGCAAGCTGGGATCCATGACCAGGTGCGCAAATCTTGATTATTTCAGAAACATGGGCTAAGTCGACGGATTATGCTCCAAGGCAATTTCCAATCTGTATTCTAGGGCTTCGTTCTTCTTCATTCCTCTTGCAATCTTCAACATCATCGAGGAGATTTTGAGTTGGGGTGGCTCTCAGAACATTACAGCGGTTTTCAAAAAGGTTGGCACTGCCTCATTTGGAAATAAATAGAACACGCCAAAACCCAACATTAGGGTTTACCATTCTTGGGCTCATCCCTCAGTAACTGGGCCATTATTCATTATAGGGACTGTCTAACATAGTTGGATACAGTATTCATACCAAATTTCAGACAGGTTTGAGCCCAAAAACACCAAAATATGTAGAGAATGACAAGCAAACCCTAGATTCAGTCTGGAAGTTGCCACTGCAGGGTTAATGAGCTTTCCAGCACCTTCAGATACTATCACTGCTGTGGCCAGAATATTTTGCATGTCACGCAAATGGGATGTAAAACTACAAATTTTACCTGTTTCCATGGTAACACTGCTAACAAAGGATTTTGCTCAGTGCAAATTGACCTGCAAAATGCAGTTATCATTTTCGTTTTGTGTTTTGCAACCCTTCAAAATAAGCTGGCCACAGCAGTGTATTTGAGCTCCAAAATTTTTCCAAGGTCCATAGAACAGTCCCCTCTATGATAAGAAGCTTCCTAAATAATTTTCTACGGCCTTTCAATGTGCTAAAACGATGAAGTTCTAATCTAGGGTTTATGTGTATTTGTTTACTTCCGAATTCGGCAGTGCCAACCTTTTTGAAAATGGCTGTAATTATAATGCCCTGATCTTCGCTGACACTGTTATCCATGGGATGGCTGGGTTCTATGGATTGGCTTGGGTACTTCGGGTATATTTTCCAGGGAAGAGGAGAATCTTTTGTTCATAATAGGGGCTAGAATGAGAATGAGCAGTATACCGCCAAAAAGTTGTAACACTAGTTTACTGATTAGTGTCTATGATCCACTTTAGCACAATTCTCCAAACTCAAGATATGTATCTGGCGATATCGTTTATCTTGGTAATCCTTCAAAGACAATTCACACCAGATCTGCCAATCCATCATGCAATCTGCCCAAACCACCTGTGATGCCACCTTCCGCATCCTCAGGTTATCGCGTACTCAAAGTCTCTAGCCACATCGAGAACTATCTAAAAGTTGACGTACTTCACAATAACAACCTTATCATTCCGACTGTTCACATTCCTACCAACATCAGCAAAACCGAAAAATTTCGACATTGATAGGTGGGCCATATGTATGTGTCACATTCTCATGCAAAGATAAATCAGCTTTGAGGCCGCATTCAAGTTGGCTCATACTTGCGTAGGCCTCCAAAGGTGATAAACTTCCTCCTCAGTCGTGTGGATTGTCATTTAACAGGGGATGCTATGAGTGGGTGGAACCTCGGGTGGCTGCGGCATTTGATGAAGAGTTTCAGGAGCTTACGCAAGAGGCCAGTATGTATGCTCTGAACTTGAAGCAGGATTAGCCCAGAAATGGATCCTGAAGGCTGACGAGTTGATTACTCAAGAAATTAATGTTTGAAAAGACAGAGTTACTGATGTTTTTCAAGTGCGATATATTTACCGACTCTTCAATGGTTCAATTGAGCACAAAGGTGTTATGGTAATCCAACATAGAGACCACAAATGCAAAAGCCTCACCCTTAATTACAAAAAGTACTCATTTGTGAGTAAAATCATGGTATGTCACTCGGACTCGGGTGGTAAAGTGTGTAAGACACAAAGATATGAATTCCGTGGGACAGTGGTGGTTGGATAGATGGCGGAGAGATGGACAGAGACAAACAGTGATGGGCACCCAGATCATAGTGGCTCCTGTACTTTACAAGGATAAGAAGAGCGGGTCCGGTCAAATAAAATATGTGCACCAAGTGCAAGGTTTTAAAACAAAACAAAAATTTTATGTTTCCGTTTTCCGAACTGCATTAAGAGGGAATCGAACCCCCGGCGGGTCGAGCTAAGTGAACGTTGGACATTGCTTTATGGCAATGACCCAGGTTACCACTACCCCATTAATGCGACCTTTGTTTGTGGAGTTCATGGACTCTGGAGGGTGGTGTTTTGAGTTTTCTGATTTGAATGGCATATACGTACTTCTGATTTGTTGTGAGTGCTTGAGCGAATTTGAACGGTGGCGAACCCGGAATGATATGGTTGCTTTTGTTGTTGCGGAGTAGGTCAAATTTTAGAGAGTTGGCTGGATGCTGGTCAAGGATCTGATAGGTCTGACTCATGAGATAAGGGTTATGGCTTTGTTAAGCGCCTTGAACATGCGCTGTAGCACACCCGGGAGGGTTCCAATGTTATTCCCATCTGTTGGTACTGACTGGGTGAGAATTCACCACTAGGCGCTGACTCAGAGGGAACTTGCTTCTTGGAATCCAAAACCATATGCCAATGTTACTCCTGAAGCGTACATATGTATTCGCTATCCCTGTCGGGATGAATTTTAGCCCGATACCAAGGTGCGGTCTAATAACAATATCTATGGGGATGGACAGATGAGGAGCAGTATTTGGCGGGTGTTTTCGACGTTTTTCGAATCCTATTTATTTAAAGTTCCTTTGGGGTTTCTCAGCGGTAAGTGTTCTGACTGAAAAAGCATGATGGAAGAAATTTTGCATTACCAAAAGTGCACGATGTATGTAAGCAATTGTAGACATTATAAGCAACCCGCAATTACTGTAGGTACATACAACCGAATGTAAATACGTTGCCTAAAATGTAGTTGGAATATAAATTCGTACAATAGTTGCAGGGAAAAGTAATCGGCTACAGGACAGGTGAGCTAAATGTAATTAAATGACAATAATTTCACGACATATACAAGACCTTACCACAAATGTGGGCCGAATGTAATCAAGTTGCAAAAATTTCACGACACATACAATTTATTAGAAAACTGGTGGACCAAATGTAATTATGCTGTAATAATTTTATTACACATGTAAACTACTGGCATTACGTCGAGACTATAGATTTGAATGGCTACAATTTCAAGAGTTTATAAGAGAGAAAATTGTGATAATAGATTTACAGGGGATTTGAAATGATTGGTAGAGTAGATGTCCAATCCAACAAGGAAGCGAGTGAGAGAGGAAGCAGCCAAACACCCTTGACTGAACATGATGCATGATCACTTACAGAACGATAGGCCACCCTGCAGCCCACCCAATCAAGGGCACCCCGCCACCTCCGCCGCTGCCTACACCTGCACCACCAACCCCCGATGCAGACCCAGAAGACAACACCAATGGTGTATGCATCTTCGACCCCATCGAAGCTGTACTCGTCCTATACACCATCCGGGTCCCTGTACGTGGTTTCAGGCACACCATCTCCATGCTCGTCTTGGACATCGGCATTGAATTCATTCCGGAAGGGAGAGAGGCGAAGAAGGGGCAGGATTATACCCTGCTGAGGTGAACCTTGTGAAGGCATACACAGCGCCCCTCTCGAAGTTGACAGCGACAGGGTTAGAGCAGCAGGGATAAATGGGACAGGTACAGCTGCATGATCCCCTGTCGGACGGGCTGACACCACCTGTCATGGAAGCTGCAAAGGTCGAGGCGGAGAACCTGCAGCGTCCGCAAGGGTATGCGAAGTCCCAGAAGCAGAAGACATAGATGAAGACGTTCGTGCTCGCATACTTGGCTGCTGATCCATCCGAGGGGGCACGTACGATGTTTGAAGGTGAAGTCAAAGTTGATTTGGCATTTGACGTTGGACTCGCCGCCGACCTTGAATTTGAACTCGACGTTAAATCCATCTGTGAACTCAGTCGTCTAAGCCCTCCACTGGGCAGCGGAGGCGACAACTTCATTAAACTTCATCCCTAGCCCTGACCCGACCCCGACCCTTTCACCAGTGTTGTCGAACTTGACAACCCATCGCCATTCCTCAACGTCCCAGGCACCGGAATACTCGATGTCGAAGCAGTCGACGTCAGGCTTCAGTATACCAATCTCATCCGCTGAAGGCCTCTTTGTCGGCGTCACATGGCAATATCTCGAGCCCATCCCCATTTGTTGATCAAATGTCGAAGACCCTGATGAATCCCTCTCTCCAGCACAATGTGTCGATGACCCCAAACTGCTCCTCCTGCCACCAGGCCACACCATCCTCGAGGTGCTCGAAGATGACGACAGCCTACTCTCCACCCTCTCTCCGTCACCTCCTTCCAGAATAACCTCCAATGAAAATGCTGACCCAGCACTACTCGTACTTGTCCTCGCACCTGCACTCAAGCCTCCCCCACTCATACGTTTCCCCACTGGTCGGTGATTCCACGATGTAGGAGGCAGCATCCAGTCTCCCTTCAAGCTTCTCCACCAGAGTCTTCACCAACCTGGCCCACATCCTGAGGGGAGGGGCGCATGGTATCGTGCATGTTAACGATTGGTTGTTCTTGGACTCGGATGTCACTGTTTAACTAGGTAATTACAAATTGATTCAAATAAGAATATAAATATGAAAAGAAATACTCACCGAATATATTTTGAGGCCGCTGAGTTGCAGGTGCCAGGAGGGCGAGAGAATGAAGAGTATCGACTGAGTGCAAATCGCTGGTCCAAACAAAATGCCAAGTCCATTTTAAACTCCGCCCACCATGTGATTGACTCCCTAACTTCTGAATTTCGCATCGTTCTTTCATTTCTCCCACCATGACCACAACCCTCTCTCTCCATGCCACTCTCTTTTTTGTCGGCCTCTCACATTCCAGGAGGTTGGTTCTCCATAGCAACAACCATGACCACGGCAACGGCAGTGTGAGGGCAAGCTACGACATAACCAGCCTGGGGGCCGTCAATACAATGAACAGGAGCCTTGAAATTGGGGAGTAGCTGCCTTTACCAGTGTAGGTTTGGAACGTTATCTCACATCAACCCATTTTCTAACTTGTTTCTTCACAGCTCTTGAACAAGGTGAAGACAGAATGGGGACCAAGCCGTGAACATGTGCGTATATGCATCGCATTAGAAGCCCTGAGGTTCTTTTATTTATGACCACCTCCGATTTTTTGCAGGCTGTGCCACCTGGACTGTTGGAGGGGGTAATCCAACACCCTGTATTGAGTAACTTGAGTTCTATCATCCAT
>Ga0307513_10010248_pt1 | contig 11766 bp, 8 predicted proteins | sample 15_EM_MG_FD_202174 | JGI IMG/M metagenome (GOLD analysis project Ga0307513, IMG submission 202174) | Populus trichocarpa ectomycorrhiza microbial communities from riparian zone in the Pacific Northwest, United States - 15_EM | ecosystem: Host-associated > Plants > Roots > Unclassified | place... | reverse complement strand
GCGGTCCGCGCGCCGGTCGCGCGTCGCAGGTTGTCGACGGCAGTGGCGAGCTGCTCGCCGCGGGTGGCGCGCTCACCCGCGCCGCCCGCGCCGTCGCGCGGTTCGCCCGGCGCGTGGTCCTCGCCGCGCGCGACGTCGTCGCTGGCTCGCGGCTCCTCGACGTCGCGGGTGGCGGGCTCGGGCTCGGCTGGCGCCTCGTCGTGCGCAGGCTTGGTTTCGTGCACCGGCTCGTGCGCGGGCTTGGCCTCGTGCGCGGGCTCGTTGTGCGCGGGCTTCGGTTCATGCGCCGGTTCGTGCGCCGGCTTCGGTTCGTGCGCCGGCTTGGGCTCATGCGCTGGCCCCGGCTTGGCGTCGGCGCCGCCACGTGGTGCCTCGCCCGGCTTGCCGTGCGGGCGCACGTGCGAGGCGCCCTCCGCGACGCGGGTCTCGGCGGCCGCGACCTTCTCGGCCTTGGCGAGCTTGTTGAGCTTGCTCAGCGCGCCGAGCGCGGCGAACAACTTGCCGGCCTTGGCAGGCGGCAGCAGCATGATCGCCTGGATCGCCTCGTGGACCTGCAGCTTGAGCGTGTGGTGGCGCGCGGCGTCGAAGTCGCCATGCACGGTGTCGTCGAACACCTGACGATAGTCCTTGCCGCGCCCCAGCATGATCGGCATGCCGGGGTGCACGAGCATCGCGCCCGCCACGGTCTTCAGGCGCTGCGTGACCAGGTGCTTGATCCGACCATGCTTGAGATCGTCGAGCTGCTCGGCGAGGTCGTCGGTGTCCAGGCCAGCCGCGTCGAGGATCGCGCGCCCGGCGGCGATCGGGTGATGATAGGCGCCGACCGCGGCATCCTTGACCATCTCCGGCGCTCGCGCGACGGCGTGGACAGCGTCGCCGCCGAGCTCGCCGGCCGCGTGCGCCGCGCTCCCGCCGGCGCTGGTGATCGTGTGCAGGCTGAACGGGCTGTGGTGCTCGTGCTCGTGCTTGGCGGCCTCGCGGTCGGCTTTGTCGCGCTTGACCTCGGCGACGCCGTCGCGGACGACGCGCTCGGCGTGCTCGTAGGCGGCGAGATCCGCGCGCTCGCGCGGCGAGAGCTGGGCCAGGAACCGCTCGCGCGCCGCCAGGCCGAGCGCCGGGCCGACGATGGGCACGTGCGCGCCGCCACGATCCTCGGCTTCCTTCGCGAGCGTCGCGACGTGCTGTCCGCGCAGGTTGGCGTCGTTCCAGTGCGTGTCGCCCGCAGGCGACGCGGCGTGCTCGGGCGCGTGATGCGCACGCTTGTCGTCGTTCCAGTGATCATCGCCGACCGGCGCCGCCGCGTGCGTTGGCGCGCTGTGGTGGGCCGGCCTGGGATCGTTCCAGTGATCGTCGCCGACCGGCGCGCTGTGATGCGCCGGCGCGCTGTGGTGCGGCTTGGGATCATTCCAGTGATCGTCGCCGACCGGCGCGCTGTGATGCGCCGGCGAGCTGTGATGCGCCGGCGCGCGGTGCGCAGCGGGCTTGGCGCGCGCGGCGTCGTTCCAGTGATCGTCGCCGACCGGCGCGTGATAGGCCGGCTTGGGGCGCGCCGGCGCGTGATAGATCGGCGTCGGGCGCGGCGCGGCGTGAGTGACCGGCGTGGGATGGCGCACCGGCGGCGGGCGGCGCACCGGCGGCGGGCGCGACGGCTCGGCGAAGTGGCGATCGCCGGCGGGCGACGCCGCGCGGTGCGCCGGCGCCGCGTGGTGCACGGGCCTGGGGCGCGACGGCTCGGCGAAGTGGCGATCGCCGCCGCCGACCATGAACTGCGCCGGGCCGGTCGCGGGAGGCGAGAGGTCGCGCAGCTCCTTGCCGCCGTGATGGGCCGGCGCGCGATCGGCGTCGGCCTCGAGGCCGGCGCGGTGCTGCGGATCGAGCTCGCTGGCGACCCGGCCGCTGGCTTGCTGGATCACGTGGTTGAGCTCGTGGCGAAGCAGACGCTCGCCCGCGTCGCTGTCGGGCGCGTATTCGCCGTCGGCGAGCAGGATGTGTCGGCCCTTGGCCGCGCCGCGCTTGCCGTGCTCGGCGAGCACCTTGCCGGTCGGCCCGCCGACGTGGAGGCGCACGTTGTCGAGGCGATATCCGGTCAGCTGCTCGAGGCGGTGCTTGATCGGCGCGTCCAGCACGCGGCCCTCGCCCTGCGGCGCGAGCTGCGCGTCGAGGTCGTGCGAGGACTTGTCGCCGTGACCCGCCGCCGGCGCGCCGGCCATCGCCTCTTGCACGCGGGTCGCCTTCCCCACGCCCTGCCCGTGCGCTGGATCGGGCCCCACGCTGTCGGCCCACGTCGCTTGTCCCGGCTGCCGTTCGCGGTCTCGCATGACCGTGGTACCCGAGGCCGTCCGGGCATCCCCCCGCTGCGCCCTGCGACTAAAGTCCGCCGCGTCGACGCGCGCGATGTGCGCTTCGTCATCGACGCGAGCGCTACGCGGCGCGAGCGCGGCGCAGCTGCAGCACACCGCGGCCGAGCATGACGCACGCCAGCAGCGCGCCGACGCCGCGGTTGACCGCGCCGGTGGAGCTGACGATCGCGATGACGCCGACGGCGAGGCCGGCGATCAACAACCACACGCCGCTGCCCATGAAGTAGCGACGGTGCGTGGACGCGCGCGGCAGGATCGACATGGCTGGCTGATAGCACGAAAACACCGCGCCGCCGGATCCGACGCGCGACGCGTGGTCATCGAGCGGGCGCGGTGAGCTCGTCGGTCGCGGTGATGCCACCGCCGTCGCCGCCGCTCTGCGTGTCGAGCGTGTTGCCGTCGAACGCGCCCGAGTCGCTGCCCGAGCCGTCGCCCGAGCCGGTGTCGAGGTCGCCGCCGTCGAGGTGGCTGAGGATCACGATCCGCTCGCACGCGGTCGCGGCGGTGACGAGCAGGAGAGCGACGAGCAGGATGAATCGTCGCTTCATGGTGTCTCCGGACAGCGGCGTTGCCAGCCGCGAGATCGTGCCGTGTCGGGGTGGCGTCGCGCAAGCTCGGCGATGCTCGACTGCGCGGCGGGGCAGCCGCCGGTGCGGACGGCGAGCTCGGCGAGCAGGTCGAGCACGTCGGCGTCGTGCGGCGAGCTCGGGTAGCGCGCGCGATAGTCGGTCAGGCACGCGGCGGCGCCACCGTCGCCGGCCTCGACCGCGATGCGGCACGCCAGGTAGGCGCCCGGCTCGCGCAGCGGGCTGTTCTGGATCGTCGAGAGCCGATCGAGCTGGCGCTGCGCGTCGGCCCAGGCGCGTCGACGAAACGCGATGCGCGCGCGCTCGTACAGCGCCTGGTCGAGCAACGCGGACTCGGGGAACTGCGCGAGCAAGGCCGCGAGGTGGCGATCGGCCGAGGCGAGGTCGCGCTGGGCGAGCGCCGCCTCGGCGTCGCGGTACAGGCGGTCGGCGGTCGGCGGCGGCGCGAGCGGCGCGGGCGCCGGGGCGACGATCGCAGGCGCGACGGGCTCGGCCGACGGCGAGGTCGCGACCCGCGGTGAGGTCGAGATGGGCGACGAGGCCGTTGCGGGCGACGGGGCTGCGATGGGTGGCGAGGCGGCGACGCGCGTGGGCGGCGAGGCCGGCGTGCGTGATGGAGGCGTCGCCTTCGTGATCGATGCACGCGATGGCTTCGCGGGCGACGGTGGCGCGCTCGACGGCCGCGCTCGCGCTGGCGGCGTCACGTCGGTCTGGGATCCGGGCGCCGACGCTACCTGAGCTGCCGGTGCGGTGACGGCCGGTGGGCTGATCGTCGGCGAGCTCGGCTGCGACGGGGCAAGGACAGGCGCCGCGCTCGCCGTCGCCACGTCAGCGTTCGCGGCCGCAGCCACGTCCGCGCGCGCCGCCGCGATCGCAGCGGTCGCCGCCGACGACATGGCGCCGGCCTCCGCCGTGATCGTCGCCGCGTGGTGCGCGAGGGCGTCGCGCGTCGCCGGATCGAGCGCGTGTGGCGCGCGGCCGTCGCTACACGCGCGCTGACCGCCGGTGATCGCGACCGTGCCGCGCGCGGTGGTCATGCGCACCGCGCCGTGGGCCACCGAGACGCACGTCGAGCGGCCATGAACGGCGACCGCGAACAGCGTCCCGACGATCTCGATCGTCGCGCCCGGCGCCGAGATCCGCAGCGTCCGGCCGTGGCCTCCCTCGAGCTCGGCGAGCAGCGTGCCGTCGCGCAGCTGGACCGAGGTCGCGTCTGGCGTGGCGTCGACCACCTCGAGCGTCGCCGGGCCGACGAGCGACGCGCGCGCGTGCCCGAGGCGCAGCGACAGCGTGGTCTCGCTCGGCGCGACGAACGTTCGCGACGCCGCGCCGTCGCCGCGGAGCGCGACCAGCACGAGCGCGACGCTCGCCGCGACCGCCGCCGCCAGGACCAACCGCATGCGCCAGCGCACGGGCGGCGCGGCCGGCGCGACGAGCCGGCCGGCGAGGCGCGACCAGATCTGCACGCGCTTGATGTCGTCGAGCTGATCGTCGAGCGTCATCGCCGCGCGCACGACCGCGTCCCGGTGCGCCGCGCAACCGGCACACGAGCGATCACGACCGTCGCAGTGGTGGGTCACGGCGTACCTCCCATCGCGCCGCGCGCGAACAAGGCATCGAGCTCGCGCTGACCGTGCTGCACGCGCTTGGCCACGGCCTCGGGCGTCGCGTCGACCAGCTCCGCGATCTCCTCGAACGACAGACCATCGACGACGCGCAGCATCAGCGCGACGCGCTTCTTGGGCTTGATGCGCGCCAGGCACGCGAACACGCGCGCGAGCTCGTCGCACGTGATCGCGTGATCCTGCGGCGAGCTCGCCAGCGAGCGCAGCTCCTCGAAGTACACCGCGTCGGTGGGGGTCGCCGGCCGCCGCGAGCGGGTGCGCAGGAACTCGCACGCCTTGTTGATCGCGATGCGATGGATCAACGTCCCGAGCCGCGCGTCGCCGCGAAACGCCGGCAGCGCGCGGTGCAGCGCGAAGAACACATCCTGCGTCAGATCATCGCGCTCGGCGACCGGCCCGAGGATGCGGCTGAGCCGGCGATAGACCGCCGCGACATGGGTCCGGTACATCGTCGCGAACGCCGCCTGATCGCCGGCGCGGTGGCGCGCGATCAGCTCGGCGTCGTCGTCGTGCGCCGGCCCGCGCTCGCGGGAGCGCATGCGGACCAGCACCGCGAGCGCCGCGATCACGGCGCGACCTCCACGCCGAGCGCGAGCCACGGCGCGAAGCGCGGCGTGGTCAACGCCGCCATGCCGTCGATCATGTAGATGGTGCGCGTCGCAAACACGTCGACGCCTGCCGCGATGACGCCGAGCACGGCCCGGCTCAGCGGGATGCGCGCGCGCAAGCTGGCGTTGCCGCCGAGCAGCAGCGTCTGATCGCCAGCGCCGTTGCTGACGAACAGCGGCGCCGCGGTGACGCCGACCCGCGCCTCGAGCAGGCCGGTGTTCCAGCCGACGTCGAGCCGCGCGATCCCGGCGGTGAGGCTCACTGCGCCATCGACCAGCGCACCGCCCCCGAGCTCGAGCGCCGCGAGCCAGCGATCGCGGCGCAGCACGAAGTCGAGGTCGAGCTGGCCCAGCATGCGGTCCCAGCTCGCCACCCCGCCGAGCACGCCGATCGCGAGGCCGCGCCCGGAGGAGGATCGCGCGTCGAGCGATGAGGCCGCGGAGTCGCGCGCGAGCTGGTCAGGCAGCAGATCATCGGCGGCGAGCGCGACCAGCCGCGCAGCCGAGGCGCCGCGCAGGCCGACCAGATCGATCTCGCGGACGCCGCCCGCCGCCTCGATGCGCACGCCGCCCGCGACGGCGGTCACGCGGATCAGGATGCGCGCGCCGCGCTCGGGCACGCGGACGCGGATCGCCATCTGCAGCTCGCTTGCCGCGAACGGCGCGTCGGCGGCGTCGACCACGATCGCACGCTCGGCACGCGCGTCGGCAGCGACGCACAGAACGGCCAGACCGAGGATCGCCCACAGGCTCACGCGGTGACTTGGTCGCCGGATCGGCTGCCGAAAGGAAAAAATCCTTTCGCGGCGGGGCCGGCCGACCAAGCTCGCGGAGGTAGTCATGCGTAAGTGGTTCATTCTCGGTCGGGCCGGCTCGGTATTCGGGGCGCTCGTGCTGGCGATGTCCGGCTGCAGTCAGTTCGGGACCTGGGATCTCGAACGTGACCAGATCGATGCTGGCACAGACTTCGGCCCGACATGGGACTCAGGTCACGGCGGTGGGAGCGGCTGTGGCGATGGGAGTGGAAGTGGCGACGGGAGCGGCAGCGGCGGCGGCGACGGAAGCGGCAGCGGCAGCGGCTGCGGCGACGGGAGCGGCGACGGAAGCGGCAGCGGCAGCGGCAGCGGCAGCGGCAGCGGTGACGGCAGCGGCGACGGCAGTGGCGGCTGCGGCGATGGCAGTGGTAGCGGCGATTATCCGCTCGACGCCGGCGCCGGTTCGCTCGACGGCGGCGGCTCGCTCGACGGCGGCGGTTCGCTCGACGGCGGCGCTCCGCTCGACGGCGGCGCTCCGTCCGACGGCGGCGGTCCGCTCGACGGCGGCGCTCCATCCGACGGCGGCCAGCTCGACGGCGGTGTGCCGTATCCCGGCGACGCGTCGGTCCCGCCCCACAGGCCGCCGCACAGGCCACGCCACCCCAGGCAGTAGTCGGCACAGGCGCACACCCCGTGCGAGCCTCGAACCAGGGCTACATGCGGGAGCACAGCACCGGCGCGCCGCCGGCAACCGTGATCAGCGCGACCCATCCCGCGTCACCCACAAACAATGACGCGCGGCCGCGGCCGAGCTCGAGCGCATTCGCGACCGTCGTGCGACGCGCGCCGGTGTCGTCGAGCTGAACGCCCATGAGATCGCCGAACCGGCGGCGCAGCCCGGCGGGGGACTGATCCGCGCCGGTCAGCGGCGCTGTCGTGCCGGCAATCCAGCGCGGGAGTGTGCCGAGCGTCTCGACCCTGCGCTCGGCGGTGAACAGCCGCTTGTGGACCTGGCCGCGCTTGTCCTCGACGACGAAGCGCTCGACGAACAGCCGCAGCGCGGCGTCGAGCGCAGGACGGTCGACAGGCTGGCTCGGGATCACCGAGGACGACGAGGTATCGGATCTGCGCGGCATCGGGGGGCGCGGACCCTAGCACGCAGCGATCGCGCGCCGCCGCCGAGGCGCTCGAGCATCGCGCTGCACCCGGCCGAGGCGGCGTGCTCGACGAGCTGCGACGTCCCGGGGCAGCCGTCGCAGGTCGCGGGTAGAAACCGCACACCGTCGGCAGGGCAACTCATCAGGGAAGTGCGGAGTCTGGCATTTCGAGACACAGTGCCGATCACGCCCCCAACGATCACGGAGCCCAACGCTATGCTTTCGATTGTCGGCCTGTCTCACAGCTACGATCACCGCACGCGCGCGCTCGACGACGTCACCCTCGAGATCCCGCGCGGCATGTTCGGGCTCCTCGGCCCCAACGGCGCCGGCAAGTCCACACTGATGCGTTGCGTGGCGACGCTGCAGATTCCGACTGCTGGCATGATCACGTTCGACGACCTCGACGTGCGCGCCCAGCCGGAGCGGCTGCGCGCCGTGCTGGGCTATCTGCCGCAAGACTTCGGTGTCTATCCCCGGGTCTCGGCCTACGACATGCTCGAGCACCTCGCCGTGCTCAAGGGCGTGGCCGGGCGCGGCGAGCGCCGCGAGACCGTCGAGGCCCTGCTCCACCAGGTCAACCTGTGGGACGTCCGCAAGAAGGCGATCGCCGGGTTCTCGGGCGGCATGCGCCAGCGCTTCGGCATCGCGCAGGCGCTGATCGGGCGGCCCAAGCTGATCATCGTCGACGAGCCGACCGCCGGGCTCGACCCCGAGGAGCGTAACCGGTTCAACAACCTGCTCGCCGAGGTCGGCGAGCACATGGTCGTGATCCTGTCGACCCACATCGTCGACGACGTCACCGACCTGTGCTCGCGGGTCGGCCTCATGGTCGACGGACGGATCGTCGCCAACGACACGCCCTCGGCGCTGATCGCCTCGCTCGCCGGCCGGGTCTGGGCGCGCACGATCGACAAGGCCGAGCTCCCCGCGTATCGCAAGGACTACGAGCTGATCGCGACGCGGCTGCGCTCGGGCCGCACGCAGATCCACGTCGTGGCCGACGCGGCGCCCGATCCGGCGTTCGAGCCGGTGACCAGCAGCCTCGAGGACGTCTACTTCGCCACCCTGCACCGCCAGCGCCGGGCGGCCTGATCATGCTGCGTCACATCATCGCCTTTGAATGGCGCTATCAGATCAAGAGCCCGGTGTTCTGGATCGGCAGCGTGCTGTTCTTCCTGCTGACCTTTGGCTCGGTCACGATGGACCAGATCCAGATCGGCAGTCGCGGCAACGTGTTCATCAACGCGCCGTACGCGATCCTGCAGACGCTCGCGATCATGAGCCTGTTCTCGGTGTTCGTGATCGTCGCGATGGTCGCCAACGTCGTGATCCGCGACGACGAGACCGGGTTCGCGCCGATCCTGCGCTCGACCTCGGTCACCAAGGCGAGCTACCTGGTCGGCCGCTTCATCGGCGCCAGCGCGGCGGCGTTCTGCGTGCTCGCGGCGATCCCGCTCGCGATCGCCATCGGCTCGATGATGCCGTGGATCGACTCCGAGAGGCTCGGCCCGCTGCGGCTCGGTGACTACGCCTATGCGATGTTCGCGTTCGGTCTGCCGACCCTGCTGATCATCGCGGCGGGCTACTTCGCGCTGGCCACGGCGACGCGCTCGATGATGTGGACCTACGTCGGCGCGGTCGCGACGCTGGTGCTCTACCTCGTGGTGCGCGGCATGCTGCGCGATCCGCGCCTCGATACGGTCGCGGCGCTGACCGATCCGTTCGGGCTCTCGGCGCTGGCGATCGTCACGAAGTACTGGACCGCCGCCGAGCGCAACACGATGCTGCCGCCGCTGTCCGGGCTGCTGCTCGCCAATCGCGTGCTGTGGACCGCGATCGCGCTCGGGCTGTTCGGCCTGGCCTATCGCCGGTTCCAGTTCGAGCAGCGCACGCCGCGCAAGCGCGCCGCGCCGCCCGACGAGCTCACGCCCGAGGCCCCGGCGCCTGCCGCGAGGCCGTTGCCGGCGCCGCGCGCGACCCCGGCGACGCGCTGGGCGCAGCTCTGGCTGCTCGCCCGCTTCGACATGGCGTTCGTGTTCCGCAGCCCGGCGTTCTTCGTGCTGCTCGGCATCGGCGTGGTCAACTCGGCAGCGGCGCTGTGGCTCACCGGCACGCGCTACGGCGCCACGTCGTATCCGGTGACGCGGCTCATGGCGCAGACGCTCACCGGCGCGTTCTCGATCATGCCGATCATCATCGCGGTGTTCTATGCCGGCGAGCTGGTGTGGCGCGATCGCGATCGCCGGATGCACGAGATCGTCGACGCCACCGCCGCGCCCGACTGGGTCCACCTGGTGCCCAAGGTGCTCGCCGTCGCGCTCGTGCTCGGCGCGAGCACGCTGGTCGCGATCGCCACCGGCGTGGTCGTCCAGCTGCTCAAGGGCTATCACGAGCTCGAGCTCGGCGCCTATCTGCTGTGGTTCGCGCTGCCGACCGTGATCTCCGCGGTGCAGCTCGCCGTGCTGTCGGTGTTCGTGCAGGTCCTGGTGCCGCAGAAGTTCATCGGCTGGGGCGTGATGCTGGTGTACATCGTCGCCACCGTCGCGCTCAGCGCGGCCGGCTTCGAGCACAACCTCTACAACTACGCCGGCAGCTCGCCGGTGCCGCTGTCGGACATGAACGGCATGGGTCGGTTCTGGATCGGCCAGGCCTGGTTCCAGCTCTACTGGACGGCGTTTGCCGTGATGCTCACGGTGATCGCGTATGCGCTGTGGCGCCGCGGCGTGACCGTGGCGCTGCGACCGCGGCTCCGCCAGATCCGCGGTCGGCTGCGCGCCGGCGCGCTGGCGATCCTCGCCGCCGGCACGCTGGTCTGGCTCGGCAGCGGCGCGGTGATCTACCACAACACCAACATCCTCAATCGCTACGTGACGCAGTCCGACCGCGAGGCCTTGCTCGCGCGCTACGAGCGAGAGTTCCTGCGCTACGAGCGCGTGCCGCAGCCGCGCATCACCGCGGTCACGCTCGACGTCCAGCTCTATCCCGACGACGTCCGCGCGGTGACCACCGGGACCTACCGGATCGAGAACCGCAGCGACGCGCCGATCAGCGAGCTGCACTTGAGCTTCCCGGAGCTGCTGACGCTCGACCGCGTCGAGCTCGCCGGGGCCACGCTCGAGCGCGACTGGCCCGAATACCACCATCGCCTGTACAAGCTCGCGCCGGCGATGCAGCCGGGCGAGCGCCGCGAGCTGCACTTCGCGACGACGCTGGCCGAGCGCGGCTTCCCCAACTCGGCGCCGCTGACGCGCATCGTCGGCAATGGCTCGTTCCTCGACAACGGCGAGATCACGCCGACGATCGGCGTGTCGCGCGGCGCGATGCTCAGCGATCGCAGCAAGCGCCGCAAGTACGGGCTGCCCGCCGAGCTGCGCCCGCCGACGCTGGAAGACGAGCAAGGCCGCGCGCGAAATCTGTTGCGGCCCGACAGCGACTGGGTCGACGCCGACATCACGGTGACCACCGACGCCGACCAGATCCCGATCGCGCCGGGCTACACGGTCAGCGACACGATCGCCGATGGCCGGCGCACGGTGCACTTCAAGCCCGACGCGCCGATCAACCACTTCTTCTCGATCCAGTCGGCGCGCTACGAGGTGCGCCGCGACACCTGGCAGGGCGTCGACCTCGCCGTGTACTTCCACCCGGGCCACGACTACAACGTCGACCGCATGCTGAAGGCGATGAAGGCGTCGCTCGCGCTGTTCAGCGCGCAGTTCTCGCCCTACCAGTTCCGCCAGGCGCGCATCCTCGAGTTCCCGTCCTACGCGATCTTCGCCCAGTCGTTCGCCAACACGATCCCGTACAGCGAGGACATTGGCTTTCTCGCGAAGCTCGGCGATCCGGACAAGATCGACTTCGTCACCTACGTCACCGCGCACGAGATCGGGCACCAGTGGTGGGGCCATCAGGTGATCTCGAGCGAGCAGCAGGGCGCGACGATGCTGATCGAGTCGTTCGCGCAGTACTCCGCGCTGCTCGTCATGGAGCAGATGTACGGCCGCGAGCACATCCGGCGCTTCCTCAAGTTCGAGCTCGATCGCTACCTGAGCAACCGCGGCGGCGAGGTGCTCGAGGAGCTGCCGCTCGCCCGGGTCGAGAACCAACCCTACATTCACTATCAGAAGGGCTCGCTCGCGATGTACTGGCTCAAAGAGGTCGTCGGCGAGCCGGTCGTCAACCGGACGCTGGCGGCGCTGCTCTCGCAGTACGCGTTCAAGCCGGCGCCGTATCCCAACCCGACCGACTTCCTGCGCCTGCTGCGCGCCGAGGCCGGGCCGCAGTACGACAGCCTGATCACCGATCTGTTCGAGAAGATCACGCTGTACGACGCCAAGGTCACCGGCGCGACCGCGGCGAAGCGCGCCGACGGGCGCTACGACGTCTCGCTCGCGATCGAGGCCCACAAGCTGTACGCCGACGGCAAGGGCGTCGAGTCCGAGGCGCCGCTCGACGAGGCGGTCGATGTCGGCGTGTTCACCGCCGAGCCCGGCACGTCGGGGTTCACCGCCGGCTCGGTGCTCGGCATGGAGCGCCGGCCGATCCACACGGGCACGCAGACCGTGACGCTGGTGGTCGACAAGCCGCCGCGCTACGCCGGCGTCGATCCATACAACAAGCGCATCGACCGCAACTCGGACGACAACGTGACGAAGGTCGAGGTGACCGAAG
>Ga0307513_10010247_pt1 | contig 11767 bp, 14 predicted proteins | sample 15_EM_MG_FD_202174 | JGI IMG/M metagenome (GOLD analysis project Ga0307513, IMG submission 202174) | Populus trichocarpa ectomycorrhiza microbial communities from riparian zone in the Pacific Northwest, United States - 15_EM | ecosystem: Host-associated > Plants > Roots > Unclassified | place... | reverse complement strand
CAAGGTACGGCCAAGCCCTTACATTTCAAGGCCAACGAGCCTTCTGCGGCCGCCGCCGCTTGTCCAGCGCCTATCCCGGCCTCTTCCATATTTCTCCCGCATGGCCGCACGCCAACCCGCTCCCCGAGAACCGCTGCAGCGCTACTCGGCCAAGCGCAATTTCGCGCTGACGCCGGAGCCGGCGGCGGCGCCGGCAGCGCCCGCGCCGGGCTCGAGCTTCGTGGTGCAGAAACACTGGGCGTCGCGCTTGCACTACGACTTTCGCCTCGAACTCGACGGCGTGCTGCTGAGCTGGGCGGTGCCGAAAGGGCCGAGCTTCGACCCGGCCGAGAAGCGCATCGCGATCCACGTCGAGGACCACCCGGTTTCCTACGGCGGCTTCGAAGGCACGATCCCGCCGCGCCAGTACGGCGCCGGCACCGTGATCGTCTGGGACCGCGGAAGCTGGGAGGCGGTCGGCGATGCGCGCGAAGGCCTGGCCCAGGGCAAGCTGGTCTTCAAGCTGCATGGCGAGAAGCTGGCCGGCCTGTGGGAACTGGTCCGGATCGCCAAGCCCGGCGACAAGCAGGAGCCGTGGATCCTGTTCAAGAAGCGCGACGCCTGGGCCCGCCCACTAGCCGAGTACGACGTCATCAAAGCCTTGCCGGACAGCGTGCTCGGCAAGCCGCTGGGCGCGGTCGAAGCGCGCGCGCCGCGCGGCGCGGCGGCCGGCCCGGCGCTGCCGGTGGCGCTGCTATCGGCGGCTGGGCTGCCGGGGGCCGTCGAGGCCGCCTTGCCGGCCGCGCTGACGCCGCAGCTCGCCGTGCCGAGCAAGACCTTGCCGAGCGAGGTGACCGGCGCAGCGAACGGCGGCGCCTGGAGCTACGAGATCAAGTTCGACGGCTACCGGCTGCTCGCGCGCATCGAGCACGGCGAGGTGCGCCTGTTCACGCGCAAGGGCCACGACTGGACGGCCAAGCTGAAGCCACTGGCCGCGGCTGTCGAAGCAATGGGTCTCGATTCGGCCTGGCTCGACGGCGAGATCGTCGTGCTCGACGAACGGGGTCAGCCGAACTTCAACGCGCTGCAGAACGCCTTCGATTCGGCGCGCACCGCCGGCATCGACTACTTCCTGTTCGACCTGCCGTACGTCGACGGCTACGACCTGCGCCAGGTGCCTTTGCGATGGCGCCGCGCGCTGTTGAAGCAATCGGTCGAGGCCGACACCGGCGAGCACCTGCGCTTCAGCGCCGACTTCGCCGGCGACCCGGCGAGCATCCTCCAATCGGCACGCAAGCTGGGGCTGGAAGGCATCGTCGCCAAGCGGCTGGACGCGCCCTACGTGTCGCGGCGCGCCGAGACCTGGCTGAAGATCAAGGGCGGCGAGCGGCAGGAGCTGGTCGTCGGCGGTTTCGTCGACCGGGCCGGGTCGGCCGGCGAAGCCGGCAGCCTGATGCTGGGCTACTACGACGAGCACGGCCGGCTGCAGTACGCCGGCAACGTCGGCACCGGCTGGGATGCCGACACCGGCGCCGGCCTGCACGAGCGGCTGCTGAAGATCGAAACCAAGGCCTCGCCCTTTGCCGGTGAGCCGATCGTGCCGGGCCGTTGGTCGCGGCGCTCGACCGGTGGCGAACGTTGGGTGAAGCCGCAGCTCGTGGTCGAGGTCAGCTTCGCCGAATGGACGCCCGACGGCCATGTGCGGCAGGCCAAGTTCGAAGGGCTGCGCATCGACAAGCCGGCGCGTGAGGTCGTGCGCGAGGTCGCCGCCCCGGCGCCGCCGATCGAAGCACCGGCGGCGCCGGCGAACCAGGTCGGCACGGTCAAGGTCTCGAACCCCGAACGCATCATCGACCCGTCGACCGGCCTGAAGAAGCTCGATCTCGTGCGCTACTACGAAAGCGTGGCCGAGTGGATGCTGCCGCATCTGGCCGGGCGGCCGGTCTCGCTGGTGCGTGGGCCGAGCGGCATCGGCGGCGAGCTGTTCTTCCAGAAGCACGACGACAAGCTCAGCATCCCCGGCCTGCGCGAGCTCGACCCGCAACTGTGGCCCGGCCACCCGGCGATGCTGGAACTGCCGAGCGCCGCAGCACTGGTCAGCGCGGCGCAGATGAACGTCATCGAGTTCCACACCCGCAACTCGACCGTGAAGGCGATCGACCGGCCCGACCGCATGGTCTTCGACCTCGACCCCGGCACCGGCGTCGCCTGGCCGCAGGTGCAGGAAGCGGCCTTGCTGACGCGTGCGCTGCTCGATGAGCTGGGTTTGAAATCGTGGCTGAAGACCAGCGGCGGCAAGGGCTTGCACGTGGTCGTGCCGATCTCGCCCAGGCTCGACTACGACACCGTCAAGGACTTCTCGCAAGCCATCGTGCAGCACCTGGCGGCGACGATCCCTTCGCGCTTCGTCGCCAAGAGCGGCCCGGCCAACCGGGTCGGCAAGGTCTTCGTCGACTACTTGCGCAACGGCCACGCCGCGACCACCGTGGCGGCGTTTTCGGCGCGCGCGCGGCCGGGGCTCGGCGTCTCGATGCCGGTTGCGTGGGAGCAGCTTTCAGCGATCAAGGGCGGCGCGCAATGGACGATCGCGACGGCGCGCGAGTACCTGTCGTTCCAGAAGACCGACCCCTGGGCGGCCTACCCTTCAACGAAACAGAGCCTGGCGGCGCCGATGAAACGGCTGGGCTTCAAGCCGAAGCCGGTGGCGCGCTAGCCACGCCGCGGGGTGCACGCGGGTGCGCGCGTGTGCAATTGGCGCGATTGCGCGCTAAGCTGCACGCCCGCCCGTCCACCGAGGTCCGCCATGGCCGCTCGTTCGATCGCTTCCCTGTCGCTCAGCTTCGGCCTGGTGTCGATTCCGGTGAAGGTCTATTCGGCCACCGAAAGCGCGTCCGGGGTCGGCTTCAACCTGCTCCACAGCTGCGGCTCGCGCGTGAAGCAGCAGTACCTGTGCATCAAGGAAAACGTGCCCGTCGAACGCGTCGACATGGTCAAGGGCTACGAGTTCGAGAAAGACCGCTACGTGATGTTCACGCCGGCCGAACTGAAGGCGATGGAAGAAGCGCCGAGCACGACTATCGACATCGTGTCGTTCATTCCGCTGTCGGCGGTCGACCCGATCTACTACGACAAGGCTTACTACCTGGCGCCCGACAAGCGCGGCGGCAAGCCCTACGGCCTGCTGGTTGAGGCGATGCGCGAGAGCGGCCGCTGTGCGCTGGCGCGCTGGGCCTGGAAGGGCAAGCAGTACGTCGTGCAGGTGCGTGCCGGCGACGACGGGTTGATCCTGCAGCAGCTGCTGTATGCCGCCGAAGTGCGTTCGATGAAGGACCTGGCGATCGAGAAGGCCGAGATCAACAAGCCCGAGCTGCAGCTGGCGCTGCAGTTGATCGACCAGATCTCCGAAGACAGCTACGACCCGACCGAGTTCGAGGACGAAGAGAAGAAGCGCATCCTGGCGGCCATCGACGACAAGATCTCGGGCAAGCAGATCGTCGTCACCGAAGGGCAGGAGCCGGCGGCCGGCGCCCAGGTCATCGACCTCGTCGAGGCCTTGCGTGCGAGCCTGGCGCCGCGCAAGGGGGCGGCCAAGGCGGCGCCTGCCGCTGCGCCCGAAGCGGCAGAGCCGGCGAAGGAACGCAAAGGCGCCAAGCGCGCGACGCCGGCGCCGGCAGAAGCTGAAGCCGCACCGGTGCGCGCCCGCGCGAGGAAGTGAACCGGCGCGGATGGAGACCTACACCCTGGGCGGTATCCAGTCGATGCTCGGTCTGTCGCGGGCCGTCATCACCGGGCTCATCGCCGCGGGGTTCGTGACGCCGACCCGCGGCAAGCGGCGCGAGTACCGCTTCAGCTTCCAGGACGTGGTTCTGCTGCGCACCGCACACGGCTTGCAGGCGGCGCAGATCTCGCCGCGCCGGATCATCCGGTCGCTGAAGCAGCTGAAGGCGACGCTGCCCGACGAACTGCCGTTGACCGGGCTGCGGATCGCCGCAGTCGGCAACCGCATCGCGGTCAGCGAAGGCGAGCGGCAGTGGGAAGCCGAGTCGGGCCAGTGGCTGATCGACTTCGAGGTCAAGCCGCAACCCGGCAGCGTGAGCTTTCTCGGCCGTGCGCCCGAAACGAAAGCCGAGCCGGCCGGCGACGCCGGCGGCTGGTTCGAGCGCGCGGTCGCGTTGGAGGCCGCCGCCAGCCCGGCGGATGCCGAACAGGCCTACCGGCAAGCCATGCGGTTGGCGCCGGGTTATGTCGATCCGGTGCTGAACCTGGGTGTGCTGCTGTGCGACGCCGGCCGCTGCACCGAGGCGGTGGCGCTGTATGGCGAGGCGCTGCGCCACAGTGCCGGCGAAGCGCTGCTGCACTTCAACCTGGGCGTCGCGCTGGAAGACCTCGAGCGAGCCGACGAAGCGCTGGCCAGCTACGAGGCCTGCATGCGGCTGGCCCCGGCGATGGCCGATGCGCACTACAACGCGGCCCGGCTGCACGAACAGCTCGGCCATGCGACGCAGGCGATCCGGCATTACAGCGAATACCGGCGGCTGCAGCGATAGGCGTTTTGCGATGACCTCCGCCCCACGGCCTGTCCCCCTGACGCTCGACGACGCGCAGCAGGTATCCGGCCTGCTGCAAGCGCCATCGGACGCGCATGCCTGTTATGTGCTGGCGCACGGTGCCGGCGCCGGCATGGCGCACCCGTTCATGGCCGCGGTGGCCGGCGGCCTGGCCGAACGCGGCATCGCCACCTTGCGCTACCAGTTCCCGTACATGGAACACGGCTCGAAGCGGCCCGATTCGCCGAAGCTCGCCCAGGCGACCGTGCGCGCCGCGGTGGCCGAAGCCGCGCGCCTGCTGCCGGGCCTGGCGCTGGTCGCCGGCGGCAAGTCCTTCGGCGGGCGGATGACGTCGCAGGCGCAGGCGTTGTCGCCCTTGCCCGGCGTGCGTGGCCTCGTCTTCCTCGGCTTCCCGCTGCACCCGGCCGGCAAGCCGGCCAGCGAACGCGGCGACCATCTGTCGCAAGTGCGGGTGCCGATGCTGTTCCTGCAGGGAACGCGTGACGAGTTGGCCGAGGTCGAACTCGTGCGGCCGCTCGTCGAACGGCTCGGCGCGCCGGCAACGCTGAAGTGGATCGAACACGCCGATCACTCGTTCCACGTGCTCGCGCGTTCGGGGCGCAACGACCAGCAGGTGAGGGCCGAGTTGCTCGACGCGCTGGCGGGCTGGGTCGGCTCGGTGACGCGGTAGCCTGGCCGGCCTACGGCGCTGCGCGATAGAAGTAGTAGGCGGCCGTGTAGGGGACGCGCGCGATCTGTTTGGCCTTCGCTGCCGTGCAGGCTTCGGCGGGCGCGACGCCGGCGACCGTGCGAACGCGCTGGATGCTCTTCGTCGGCGTGAACACACCGTTGCCCGACGTCGATTTGGCGTTCAGCAGCAGCCACGGGATCGCCGACGGATCCGGCCCCGGATCGCGCCCCTTGACTTCGCCGACCACGCTGCTCCCGTCGGGCGACTCCCAGGTCGGCCCGGCATAGTGCTTGCCGAGCGAGCGGCCGGCGCGGTCGACCAGCGCGGCCTCCGGCGCGCGGAACGCCCATTCGAAGGTCGACGGCTGGTCGGCCTTCGGCGCACATTCGTAGATCTGCACGCCCGAGGCGAGCGCTTCGAGGAACAGCGCCTGGCCGGCCGGCGGTTGCAGCGCGCCAGGCACCTCGGGCGGCGCAGGCGGGCCGCTGGCGCAGCCGGCGGTCGCGGCGAGGACCGCGGAAAAGACGATCGCCAGCACGGGGTTCGATGCCATCGACGGGCCTTTCGTTTGCATGATGAAGGGCCAGTGTAGTGGGGCCCGAGTGGGGCCCGAGTGGGGCCCGAGCCGGCACGAGACCGGCTTCGAGCGAGCTACCCGAAGACGGTGTCGCTCTCGGCGTGCGACGAACTCAGGAAGACGCGAAGCAGCGGCCCATCGCCATCGTGTTCCCAGGCCCGGCCCTGGACCAGGAACTGGCGGCCGCCGACGCGCACGACGTCACCGGCGAGCGGCGCAACGGCATGCCCCTCCCAGAACTTGGGCACGGTGATGGAGGACCGGCGCAGCCAGGCTTGATCCTCCTTGGGGAACGTGAGAAGGATCCGGAGCGCTTGCGCAGCCATGGTCACACCTCCAATGTGCAGAGCCATACGAGCCGGCACTGTACGCCGGGTTTGACGGGCCGTTCATCGGCCCGGCGTTCGGCGTGTGGCGGCGGCGCCCTTCGGTGCCTTGCAGGCCCAGGCCTTGCTGACGAGTTCGTTGACGACATTCGGCTTGGCCGCGGACAGCGCAACGCGCAGGCCGACCACCTTGCTGCCCCACAGCAGTTTCTCCAGGAACTCGGGATCGAAGGCGAGTGCCTGTTCCCGCGTTGCCTCATCGACGAAGACGTGAACATGCACTTCGTCCGGAGGTACGGTGACGAATATCTTGCCGCGCACCCGGAACGAAGAGAAGTCGTGGTGCGGCTCCTCGGTCACTTCGGGCAGCGACAGGGCGTGGCGGCGGAGTTGCGCGATGTTCATCGTGCGTGCACGGCGGGTCGGCTCATCCGGGTTCGAGCCTCAGGCGCACCACCGGCCGGGAAGGCTTGCGGCGGGCGACTTCTTCGAAGCCCGCCTCGTCGAACATCGCCTTCGAGCCGAACCACGAGGCTTGCCCCGCGGAGGGTTCGGCCTTGTCGACCGGGTACGCTTCGAGCAGGCGCACGCCGCGCTTCCTGGCATAGGCGACGGCGCCGGCGAGGAGTTCTCGCGCGACGCCCTGTTTCCGGTACTCCGAAGGTACGACGAAGCAGACGATGGACCACACGGCTTGGCCGTCCACGGGCTTCATGACCGGAGACTTCTCCAGCTTCGCATAGTCCTGGCGCGGACCCAGGGAGATCCATCCGACCGGCGTCTTGTCCCGGTATCCGAGCAGTCCCGGCGGTGGATCCTGCGCCGCGAGGTGCTCGAGCGCTTCCTTGCTGCGCGAACGCTGGCCCTCGCCAGGCCTCGTCAGAGCGCCTTTGCCGCTGAGCCGGTAATACATGCACCAGCAGCCACGCGCGACCGAGCAGCCTTTGGCCTCGAAGACCGACTCGAGGTCGTGCCATCGGCTCGATGTCAACGGATGAACGACGACGGTCATGTGGGGTGAGCGATCCGATTCGGAAACTGAATGACGGACTCGCATGAAGTCGGCTGCGCCGTCACGGGTGAGTTCTCCTTCGTGCGCCCGTGGACCGGACCCAACCCCCGACAACCGCGCTGGGCGCCATCAGCACCAGCGCAGCCACTTGAGACCAGATGGCGCCATGGCCGAGCGTGCCTATCAACGACACCGCCGCCCCGAGCGCCATGACGCCGGCCACGGCGACGCCATGGGCCAACGGGCGCCGCGGGGCGATCCGGGCCGCGACATAACCGCCGAGGAAGGCGAATACCGTGCCGACGGCAATGCTGGCAAGCATGACCGGCAGTGGTGCGGGCTGGTGCGGAGGCTGCCCGGAGAAGCGGAAGAACGCGAACGCCGAGCCCGCAAAAATGAAGTAGCCGACGAGGACGGCGACAAGGGATCTGGCGATGCTCATGGCTCGATTCCTGATGATGGCTATTTCCTGGCGCTCGGTTTGCGGATGATCGTTCTCTGAAACCATGCCTCTTGCATGCGGGTCAGGAACTGGCCATGGACGTCGTAGCCCGACTTGTCTCCGATCACCGCTTCGCTTCCGCATCGGGGGCAAAGAGCGGTCGCGGCATTGGCCGCTTCCGGATCATCGAAATTGCTCATGTCCAGCCCGCTCCAGGCGACGATCTCCGCAGGGGGGAAAGTCTGTACGCAGTAGAAGCAGCCGCAGACGGTGCTGGCTTCGATCTCGGTCCGGTTGTTCGACGCGTGGCGATGAGCGGCAAGCAGATCAGTCATGGTTCGGTCGCGCAAAGCGGGTTTGTGGGGAGCGTGCGGGGTGTGGCAGGGCGTTGACCATCGTACGTCTGGCGCCGTTGTTCACAGGCCCGCGGCAAATGCGAACGGAATGGCGTCTGCCAGGACTTGCGGCACGATGCCGCCATGAGTGCCCGTGTAGGCCCGCGCCGCGAAAACGAGGCGCCCATAGTTGCGCTGTGCGACGACGTTGGCGTAGTCGATATTCGCGCCGTAATTGCCCAGGGTCGCGTACGAGATGTGCAGCCGCACCGGCAACTCGCGGTAGGCTGCCGCATAACTCTGCTCCCATCCATAGGCCTCGCCGGACATGCAGCTCACCGAGCTATCGCTGGCCAGGTAGGCCTTGAAGCTATGCTGGTCGGCAGATTCGGAGAACATCGCGTACAGCACGAAGCTGCCACCATGCGAATGCCCGAACAGGGCGCGTTGGCTGGGGTTGCCGCCGATCGTTCCTTCGACGTAGGGGATGAGTTCCTGGCGGATGAAGTCGAAGTACGCGGCATGGCCACCGCCGTTCGGCGTGCAATTGTTCGAAGGAACGAAGTCGTGGTTGCGCTGGCCCGAACTGTTGATGCCGACGATGACGATTCGGGTGTGGGTGGACTCGGCAATGCCGACCAGAGTCTCGAACCAGCTTTCGCCGTCGAGCGCGTAGACGACAGGCAGGCTGCTGCGCGGGCCGGCGCTCGCGGGCGGCAGGTAGATGTTGAGCGCGTAGCTGGTGCCGGTGAAACGCGAGCTGATGGTTCTGGTCTCGCGGCTGCCCTCCATCGCTTGGCCGCCGTCGCCCGACGAGCCGCCCCCACAGCCGGCCAGCGCGGCGGCCAGCAGCGCCATCGCCGCCAGGCGCCGCGCGAACCCCCGCCTACCCTCGCAAATGACAAGCCACCCAATGCCCATCGCTGCTCTGCTTCAGTTCCGGTTTCTCCGTGCTGCACAACGGAAATTGCGCAATCGGACACCGCGTGTGGAAATGGCACCCCGTCGGCGGTTTGATCGGGCTCGGCACGTCGCCTTGCAGCATGATCCGCTTGCGCTTCAGGCGCGGGTCGGGAATCGGCACCGCCGACAACAGTGCTTCGGTGTACGGGTGCAGCGGCTGCGTGTAGAGCTGCTTCGACGGCGCGATCTCGACGATGCGGCCCAGGTACATCACCGCCACCCGCGTGCTGATGTGCTCGACCACCGACAGGTCGTGGGCGATGAAGATGTAGGTCAGCTTGAATTGCTGCTGCAGGTCTTCCAGCAGGTTGATCACCTGGGCCTGGATCGACACGTCAAGCGCCGAGACGGCCTCGTCGCAGACCACCAGCTTCGGGCTCACCGCCAGCGCGCGGGCGATGCCGATTCGCTGGCGCTGGCCGCCGGAGAATTCATGCGGATAGCGGCGCATGTGGTCCGGGCTCAGGCCCACCGTCTCCAGCAGTTCGACGATGCGCGCCTCGAAGGCCTGCCGGGTCTTCGTCAGGCGGTGGATGATCAGCGCCTCGCCGATGATCGAGCCGACCGTCATGCGCGGGTTCAGCGACGCATACGGGTCCTGGAAGATGATCTGCATGTCGCGCGCCAGCGCCCGCAGTTCGTCCTTGCTCGACCGGGTGACGCTGCGCCCTTCGAACCAGACTTCGCCCGAGGTCGGCTCGATCAGGCGCAGGATGCAGCGGCCGGTGGTGCTCTTGCCGCAGCCCGATTCGCCGACCACGCCCAGCGTTTCGCCGGCCGCCAGATCGAAGCTGACGCCGTCGACCGCGTGCACGCTGGCGACCTCGCGCCCCAGCAGGCCCTTCCTGATCGGGAAGCGCTTGACCAGGTCTCTCACCTTGAGCAGCGGTTCGCTCATATCGCCGGAAACGTGTCGAAGATACAAGCCACCTTGTGCCCCGGTACCGCCTCGCGCAGCGGTGGTGTCGCCGCCGTGCACTGCGCAACCGCGTACTTGCAGCGCGGCGCGAAGCGGCAGCCTTCCGGCGGGTCGAGCAGCTTCGGCACCGTGCCCGGGATCTGCTCCAGCCGCACCTTGTGCAAGGCAGCGGTGTCGATGCGCGGAATGGAGCGGATCAGCCCCTGCGTGTACGGGTGCCGCGGCTGCGCGAACAACTGCTCGACGCTCGCTTCCTCGACCACCTTGCCGGCGTACATGACGACGACCCGCTGCGCGACCTCGGCGACCACACCCATCGCGTGCGTGATCAGCAGGATCGCCATGCCCAGGCGTTCCTTCAGCTCGGCCAGCAGGTCGAGGATCTGGGCCTGGATGGTGACGTCGAGCGCGGTGGTCGGCTCGTCGGCGATCAGCAACTGCGGGTTGCAGGCCAATGCGATGGCGATCATCACGCGCTGGCGCATGCCGCCGGAAAACTGGTGCGGGTAGTCGCGGACCCGCCGCTCGGGGTTGGGGATGTGCACCAGCGCCAGCATCTCCACCGCGCGGTCCATCGCCGCCTTGCGGCTCAAGCCTTCGTGCAGGCGCAGCGACTCGGCTATCTGTTCGCCGACGCCGTAGACCGGGTTCAGCGAGGTCATCGGCTCCTGGAAGACGATCGCGATCTGCTTGGCACGGATGCGGCGCATCTCTTCGCTGCCCGCCGGCACCAGGTCGCGCCCCTGCCACAACACCTGGCCGCCGGCTATGCGGCCGGGCGGCATCGGCAGCAGCTTCAGCACCGTCATCGCGGTGACGGTCTTGCCGCAGCCCGATTCGCCGACCACGCAGACCGTCTCGCCGCGATCGATCGAGATGTCGACGCCGTCGACCGCGTGCAGCCAGCCCTCGTCGGTCTTGAAATGGACCTTCAGGTCCTTGATCTCGAGCAAGGCCATCAGAGAACCCGGCGCGGGTCGAGCGCGTCGCGCAGGCCGTCGCCGACGAAGTTGATCGTCAGCACTGCGAGAAAGATCGCGCTGCCCGGGAACATGGCCCAGTGCGGCGCGATGTCGAGGTATTCCTTGCTGTCGTAGAGGATCCGGCCCCAGGTCGGGATGTCGGGCGGGAAGCCGAGGCCGAGGAACGACAAGGTCGACTCGGCGATGATCGCCGCCGCCACGTCGATCGTTCCGGCCACGATCACCGGCCCCAGCGAATTCGGCAGGATGTGGCGCACCACCTGGCGCGGCACCGAAGCGCCGAGCGCGCGCGCCGCTTCGACGAATTCCTTCTCGCGCAGCCAGAAGAACTGGGCCCGCACGAGCCGCGCCACCGGCATCCAGCGAAAGCCGCCGATCACCAGCACGATCAGGATGAAGACGCCGACCTCGGGGCCGAATGCGGCCTTCAGCCCGTCGCGGAAGAGGTAGATCAGGATCAGCAGCAGCGGCAGTTGCGGCAGCGACAGGAAGAGGTCGGTCAGCCACATCAACGCGGTGTCGACGCTGCCGCGCGAAATGCCGGCGATGGCGCCGATGATGACGCCGACCACCATCGCCATCAGCATCGCCGCCAGCCCCACCGCCAGCGAGATGCGGCCACCGTAGAGCATGCGTGCCAGCACGTCCTGGCCGAGGTCGTCGGTGCCGAACGGGTGCTTCAGCGTCGGGCTCTTCAGGCGCGCGCTGAAGTCGATGTCGTTGATGGCGAGCTTCCAGAACAGCGGCCCGAAGATCACCAGCAGCACCATCAGCGCCAGCACCGCGAGCCCGGCCACGGCCAGCTTGTGCCGGCGAAAGCGCCGCCAGGCCTCGGCCCATGGCGAGGTCTGCGGCCGCCGCGGCGCGGCCGCCTTAGCGATAGCTGATGCGGGGGTCGAGCCAGCCATACAACAAGTCGGCGATCAGGTTGAAGAGGATCACGAGGCACGAGAAGACGAAGGTCACCGCCATCACCACCGGTGTGTCGTTGCG
>Ga0307513_10010246_pt1 | contig 11767 bp, 9 predicted proteins | sample 15_EM_MG_FD_202174 | JGI IMG/M metagenome (GOLD analysis project Ga0307513, IMG submission 202174) | Populus trichocarpa ectomycorrhiza microbial communities from riparian zone in the Pacific Northwest, United States - 15_EM | ecosystem: Host-associated > Plants > Roots > Unclassified | place... | reverse complement strand
ACTCACCCGCTTATATGCTTCCGCCTCTCGCCACCCCCACTGAGTGGTGTTTGGCCCCCCGCCCCCCCCCCCCCCCCCCCCCGATGGACCCGATTCCCCCCGCCGTAGGAGCAGCTTCACTACTCCCTTGTACCCGTTACTGGCAGCCTCCGAGAGTACCGTATCGCCTGGTCGCACGCACCGGGCTCGTTGGGGCCGATATCTTCCAGCTCTAGCAAGAGTTTCACTGCTTCCCTATGTCCGTTTCCGGTAGCTGTTTGTTCGGCTTAATGTCGCCAAGGTATCGAGATATTTTTTTCCCCAGACTCCGACTACCGGGCCCCTGGGGTTTTGTGGAGTACTCGAGTGCCGTATGTACTGGTAAAATTCGCTGTGTGGGAGGTTGATCCTACACGCAATCGCGTGGTGAATTGCGCCGGGGTGTCTGGTTAGAGGCTGAAAACAAAGTTGCAGGGGCTATTGTGTAACCTTGGGTAAGAGTGCGATAAGATTCCATAGTTAAAAATTCGTTAGCACTTCCAACCTTTTGCTGCTCACAATTGAATAATGTTTGTGAGCACAACTACACTACTGCATACAGCCAAAATTCAGCCTTTTGCACGAATTTCGGCATCATGCAATAGCGGTTGTGTTCACAAACGTCATTCTACTACGCGTAGGGTGTGCAGAAGAGTATCGAATTTTAGTCCACTCGTGCGACAGAGTTGAAGTCGCGCACTACAGATACAGGGATCGATCAGCAGACCAATCACGTATTACTTGATATCTTCGTGCTCTCCAGTTGGCAAGCAGATGATTAAGGCTGCCACAGTGAGCGACTTCGAGACGGCCGCCAGAGTACCGGCAGCCCGCCTGTGCTGGCTGTCGGTCGAAATCACGGGTGTGTAGCGCGGATTGTTTAACCGAACACCGGTAAGTTAGGCCAGATACACGAATCCACTCAGCGCGGTGAAGGAAAAAAGTCAGTCGAACCCTTGGTGTAGTAACTAGAGCAAACACCATTCCCCGAGTAGTTGAGAAGGCCCTGGAGACGATCAGAGGAAGTTCGACAGACTTACCCTTCATGCACGGTAGTGTGCAGTAAGTTATCCGGCAGATAGCCTCCCCCGCGAACCGAACAGATGCTGATTGGTGGGTTTTGTATGCGGAAACGAGCAGTGGTAAGCTCATTAGCCACAGTCCATCCCCCACTCGAGTGAATCCCTTGAAAGTCTCTTATTTGGGCTTAGCTGTTCGGGTGAGGGGGGCGTTTAGGTGGCTTGTGAGGCTCTCTATCTTATCATGTTCACCACGCTCCGCACGAGCTCTTCAAGAGACTTCGATCGGGCACCCAGCACCATTTTTCTAGCCCCAATTTGTTTTGAGCTTCCCAAGGATGATTGCGCGTGCGGCAGCATTCAGCCCGAGGTGAGGATCCTCAAGCAAAACGAGTGGGGGGGGGTCCGACTTAACAAGGGGCCTCGAGGATTTCTGGGCTAATCGTGTCCGCAGCGGAAAAAAAGACAAAATTTAGTGAAAAGAAAAGGGACGTAGCATCAGTGTTGGGTTTCTGCCTCGAATTCAGAGAAGAGGGACGGTGGATAACCACTTGTAAAGGAGTCAAACTAGTGAGGCACTATAGGGTTTGGGCATTACAATTTCCAAAAGGGCTAGAACTTACATCTGCTCTAGCGGACCGAAGAGAAACCTCTCCTCTTCTCCGTCATAGTGTCTCGTGGTCCCAAAAAGATTTCCCAAGCAAACACCCTACAAGGAGCCCCATCTCCCAATGCTACCTTTTCCTAACATCCCATTAATTTTCCTCTTTGTGTCAACATCTAAAACGGGCATATATTCAGGTGTCGGGAAGCTCCGGCAGTTCTCACAGAGACATCCGGATTAGTGAATCAGAAAAGGTATCGAAAGGAATTTTCACGGTTTTTGCTATCGAATAGGATTGGGGTTATCCCTTAATCACCGTCTTTTCTTTTTTTTGGCTCCTCTGACCTCACCCATGATAATATTTTTTTCCGACCTCTACTATGGTTTTTAGATACCCGATTACCGCAAGAAGTCTAAAAGTCAACTTTGAGGTTCTCGCGCCTATCGCTACTAGAGGCTTCTCTGAGTGGCAGCATCACCGGTTGTCACTCTTGTCTTCTGGCCCCCACATCCGCTCCAACTCCTGTCGTAGCTAGTCCACCATCAGATTCTCATCTTAGCTTGCATCACCTTCTGTCCCTGGGCATAGTTCCCTCCGCCATCACACTAGTTTGCCTTTTTCTCCAGTCTTGATAACGCTAGATATGCCAAGCTATACTTTCTCTCCCTCAACTCTTTTCCTTTTCTCTCTTGTCTCCAGACCCATGTGTCTATTCGCTGACACATCACTATAAAACCAAGTCCTAAGGAATTTATTCCAACATTTTGGTGTTCTTTCGGTAGTGGCGGTTGCGTTCCGCAAGCTGTGCTTCTCATGTTTTTTTATTCTTTTCTTTTGAAAATTAAGAAACAGTAGTAAATTTATAATAATATTATTATGAAATTGCTCTTCTACCAAGTAAAAGTGACCCAACCACAAATAACCAGATTGCTTCACCTCCTTGCCCCCTTACTCTCAATGTCTACCCGTTCACCACCTATTGCATCTTCTCTATCTCCACATCCCTTTCCCACGATGCTCTCAATCTGATAATAGCCCTTTCTCCAGAGGGCAGAATCGGGTGTTCACAGCCTAAAGACACCGGGGGGTGAAGGTACAAGCAGGTGGATTATTGGGGTAGAGTTGGGGGCTAGAGTAGCATTCTTCGCTCATTGAGGGACGCTACGCTGGTTAAGTGACCCAGGTTAGGCATTGACATCATGACAATATGAGGGTTGCAAAGCTTGATTCCTATTGGATTTTTGGAAATTTCCTGCCCATTGGATGAATAGCACACTTAAGATTTGAAGGGGGAGCTGATTTTCGACCAGTTCCGATGGTCCAAAAGCTAAGGAGTTGGTCCGTACTAATTTGAAACAGGGAACATTCCGAGTTCAAACCCCCGGTCGAGTTGAAGTACTCAGGCATGGACGTTAGTGATCGGACAGACAAAGATTAGGGATCTATGGGGATACATAGATTTTCTAATCCTGTTTGTCCGATCACTTACATCCATACTCGAGTAGCTGAGCATTAAAAAAAAGTCTGGCGAACCACTTTTTTCCTAGTTTGTATGTGGAGGTTTGTTGAAGCCCTATCGGATCTGTCTCCGTAATTTGGATCCCCTCCAAATCACCTCTTTCATCATGTTATTGCTAAACCTATGATACATTTTTCTATCGCTGATAAGTCGCGCCAACCATAATTACTCCTCTGCACGCGAGGGGGATTCGTTAATCGCTGTTAGCGATAAAAAATTTGATCTTTCTTCTCTATTATGATAGGTCCCGTCCTTTGCTAGATTTCAGACGCCTGTCCAGGCTATCGAGGCTGAAGCGGAAGTTACCCGGACAGATCCCTGGCAGTCTTGGCACGAGCTCCCAGAAAAACCACGAATCCTCAAGAGAGCCAAGTTGAGCGGCAAGACCGTGCCCGGAACGGCAGGCCCAGGTCAACACTTCGATTCCCAAAATGACCTCCGATGCTGCCCCAGAGGTTCAACACCGTGAAGGTCCTCATTCGACTCTCGCAACTGCTGCGACGCCTCACCTTCACTCCGACCACGAGTTCCAGCCTCCCGGCGATGCTCTGGGGGACAAACCTTTGAAGAACGGCACTTCCGGTGAACCTCAGGAAAGCTTGAAGGGGCGCTATACGGCGGAGGAGGGTAGCACGGAGCAAGATGGGTCAGTGGGGAGCACTAACGGAAATCGGGATAGTGGTTCAAAGTCGATCAGCCCAGTAGCTCCGCTTCAACATGCATCGTCAACAGCTTCGTCTGAAGATTCTTGGGCCAAGCCGGACGAGCCGACTCTAGAGCTAACCAAAAGCAGAGACAAATCCCGGGCTGCCGAGACACCTATTACTGAAGCTGATAAAATTCTTAAGCTCTCCCCTACCCGGCTAGGGGAGCTTGTGAGCGACAACCCCGGAGCACCAGTTTTACTTCGTCCAGCTTCTCCGGTATTCACCCGTTTATCTACATCGCCTGAATTTCCAGGAACATCTAGGTCACGCCACAGGTCGACAACAAATCCGTTCAATACCTCACCGATGACCTTTAAGGTCTCATCGGCCTCACGCCCCCATCTCACGCTCCAGGAGCGCACACTTTCAGCTCCTCCGGGGATGAAACGGTCAAGGTCGTCCCCACGCGCGCTACAACTCAATACCCAGAGTTCCAATAACCGGCCATTCCAGCAGCAGCGAGGACGAACCACCGAGAAGCCAGGAGTTACTATCTCCCCTCAAAAGACCTCCGATACATTTCCCCCAGCACCACATTTTGGCTCCGATGGCTCTAATGACCCAGCGTCAGCAAAACCTGCAAACGATTCAGCACATACATATCGAGAGAATGGAACGCCTTCCTCGGCACGGTCTCACCCCCCTACCACTACACACCTCTTAAAATCTTCCACGCATACACCAGCATCGTTCCCACCCCTACCTTTACAAACATACTTATCTCTGGCACTCTCCTCACCAACCTCCTCGAGCCCCTCCCCCTCCCCGTCACAAGCGGGATTGCATCAGCAGACACAAACCTACGGCCCGCCACAGCACCATCCAGATGATACTGCAGAGATTGCAATTGAGCGAATAATGAATGTTCTTCTCCTTCCACACAAACTTGAGGGTGCACTGTGGTTTGGAGCTCTCGCTTGCTTAGACAGTTGGCTCTACATGTTTACGATTCTTCCACTACGATTCATGCGGGCTTTAGGCCTACTCTGCGCGTTTTGGTGGGGGGGCTTGATGGGGCATTGCACGCGTCGCAGAAGAGATGTGACAGGTCACAAGCCCAGGAGCAGGAGTAGCAGCAACATAACTAAAGCGGATGCGAACAAGTGGGAAAAATCCAACCGAGATAAAACTCCTCTCAGCACCAGAAGGAAGGCAGCTAGGGTTTCAGACCTTTTGCCTAGTCACAAAGCGGATATATTAAGAGGGTTAGTGGTTTTTTGTACATGTTGGATACTAATGAGGTTCGATGCTAGTCGAATGTATCATTCCATCAGAGGTCAGAACGGTGTCAAGCTATATGTCATATATAATATGTTGGAGGTTTGGAGCCCTCCCCGCTTTTCTGGATCAAGCGTTCTCTGATTCCTAGGAATCGATAGATTAGCGATAAGTTATGTTCCGCATTAGGACAAGACATTTTTGAATGTCTCTTCTCTAAGGAAACGCTTGAACGCGGGCCAGACGGGCGCAGTAAGATATTGAGACCCTTTGGGTTCTTCCTATTAGGCTTGGCCTATAATAGTAACATCTTTCTACGTCCCACACTGAATGCTAGATCTGTAGGCTAACAGACGACCGCAGCGGCTCACTCGACGGCCTTATTCTATCAAGTTATCACTCTCAATGTCGCTGTGAACTCATATTCCAACGCTCTCGTTACACTTCTCCTCTCGGTTCAATTCGTCGAGATCAAATCTACTGTTTTCAAGAAATTTGAGAAAGAAAACCTCTTTCAACTGACCTGTGCCGATATTGTTGAGCGGTTTCAGTTATGGTTGATGCTGATCATAATCGCATCACGGAATCTCGTCGAAACAGGTGTGTGGTCGCTAGCCGGACCAGACACCTCCAGCGCCAGTGGGGCAGGCATAATGCCCAAGAGTTTTACTCTGTTCCCCAAATGGACTGGCCAAGTGATGGGGCCATTCCTTCTAGTTCTTGGAAGCGAAATGCTCGTCGACTGGCTAAAGCATGCATACATCACCAAATTTAACAATACCCGTCCCGCTGTATACGAAAGATTCCTTGACGTCTTATCCAAAGACTACTACTCTCATGTATCCCCCCCTTTTTTCCTCTCTATATTGGACTCCACAAGCTAATGGTGAGCAGGCGTTTGCCGATCAAAACCTAACAAAGCGGCTTGGCCTACCGGTGATCCCCCTAGCTTGCCTCTTTATTCGTGCTAGTCTCCAAACATACCAAATGTTTCTAGCAACACAGGCCCCGCTCCCTATGCCCTCAACCACAACATCTCTGAGCGAATCCCACACATCCCGCACTACAACTGAAGCTTTAACAAGCATTGATGTCCTCTTCCGCCGAGCTCTTGGTCATTCTCCAACCTCTCTCCCTACCTCCCTACCCGACAGCCTTGTGGCAACTGCGATGTTATTGATATTCTTTATCGCCTTCTTCCTCGTTTTCCTTGCCCTCAAACTTGTCCTGGGAATCTGTCTACTGAGCTTTGCTAGACAAAGGTATAAGGGCATGAAGGATCGAGAGGGAATGAACTTCCTGACCGGTGCTAGAAGGGTAGGCGGGTTCGGCACCGTTGAGGTGAATGAGGACCAGAAGAAATGGATTTATGCTGATGATCCCGAGGGAGCAAGGTTAGCACGGGAGAGGGATTCAAGGCCGATTCCGCCGGGCCCAGGGTTGGAGACTGTGAGCAGGTATAGCATGGCGGCTAAGAGAATTTGGTGATGGTACCGATATTCCCGTCGCCTGTTTTATTTATTTTTCTCTCCTGTTCCTTACCTGTACCCCCCGGGGTTTTATTGCATTGTAGAACCCCATCATTTGCACTTTAACGACCAATTGATCTGATGTGTATGTATTATTACGGTAGCTATTTTTCTATTTGCTTGTAACCGAAGGTATGTGCCGACGGCGATACCGTGTGGCTGGGGGGGGATTTGCCGGTAGTGAGAACTCCAATGATTTTTTGGCATTCTCTCCATCAGTCATGTGCTATATCTTGTATATTCTATTGCCTTATGATACCTATCTAAGCCACGGAGGGTATTTTTATGTATATATATATAAGTACTACAACCGGGACTATAGAAAAGCCTTTATAAGCCCCATATACTTACTGTGGCAGGCACGGGATTTAGGCCCATACTAGACAGACCATTAATAATTGAAGAACTTTACGCTGGTAGATTAACCCGTACACATGAGTCATTATTTCAATGGGAATTTCGGATACCAGCGGCTGCCCCTTATCAACAATCGCGGCTTGTCATTAGCCGACAAGTGAAGAGTAGGATAGCTTCTTCGTATGTGCGTGGGGAAAACTTGACAAAATCCGGTGTGGCGGTTGTAGTGGTGGTGGTGGGGGGGGGGGGTAGCGGGCCGACGGGCGACCACCGTTGCCGCCGTTCAGAACACCTAGACCGCGCTCCCAAGCCACCCGGACAGCTAAACCCAAATAAGAAACATTCAAGCGGTTTGTGGCTACCTACTGCGCTGACCGCCGCTCGCTTCCCCGCATAAAACCCACCAATCAGCACCAGTCCAGGTGGGGGCCCGGATGACCGGGAGGCCGCCTACTCAATTTGCGCCCAACTGCGGTCGGAGGAAATTTTTTCTAAAGCTCCTTGGCGATAGTTGCAATTATTTTAAAAAATCCCGCTGTGGAGATTTTTCGTCTGCTCGGTAGTAGTATAGACACTTTTCTCCCTCCCGCTGTGGAAGCCTGCGTATCAAGTTGGGCCATTGGAGGGCTTGAGTGTTCCGCGGGCTGGGAGCCTACTGTATGTCTTGAGTCGAAGTCTGAGATATCAACGAATCCCGAGTTATAAATTGGTTTGCGGTGTCCTAGCTGCCCAGGAACTCGCTTCTCAAATTTCTAAATTTTTGAGAAGTGACAAGTTCCATTATCAATGTGTCTTTCCTTCTTCTTTTGGTTGCGTCGGCCGCAGGTGTCCGGATTTTTAGTCTCACTCGGAGTACTCGAATATGGCGTGATATGGCACTAATTCCGGCTCTGTCGAAACTCTTCTGAGCCATCATATATAGGAGCACAGCGCGTTGCTCGCTCGTATATTAGTGGCTATTGCAAGTAATGTTCAGTACTATGACGTAGCTATAACTGGTAGCAAGGCTTATCGCAGTGAAAAAACTTGCTTAGGGCTGGGATAACCTTACGGATAGCCTAGTTCAGTAACTTTATAAGACCTAAAGGAATGTCGTAAAAAAATCAGGACACCCGTCCCCAGCTCTGTGGATCACCTCCAAGTTTCTGGCGGGGAATTCGGCTGACTTACCCTGGATTCCAACCCAGCTCGCGTCCAGCAACCAGGAAAACATCAGGCTTGGCAAGCACTCCCCCCACCAAGAGTTTATCTCAACCTCATCCCAACTCAGTTACAACCCTTCGATGTCGCTCGGCCGTCTTCCAAACGAACTTGTCCTTATAATCAGCGGATACCTCGATAGCTGTACCATTGCGAATCTCCTCCGCGCGAATAAGGGCCTATGTTTCCTGCTCACCCCCGTTCTCCACCAGCATGCCCTGATTCCTCCTGGTAGTGGGGCGATGACAAGAATGCAATGGGCAGCACTTCGGGGACATGTACCGCTAGTGAAGCTCTTGCTTTCGAAAAGAGTGGGCTTGGACAGCGAAGGAAAGGTCGACCCGGAAGCTCTCCGGGGCGCAATAGCATCGGGCCACGATCAAATATCGTTCCTTCTTCTCCAGGCGGGGGCAAATGTCACCAAGGCAGGGTTCCGGACCGGAACGCTAGTGTACCACCTCCTATATAATCGACGTTCCTCGAGAAACGTGCGGCGACTTTTGTGCATGCTTAGAGACCGCGGGGCAGATTTCTCGGCCCCGGATTTTCTCGGAAAAATCCCGCTTCATCGGGCAGTTCAGGAGGGCGATGTCGAAAGGATACAGCTTCTTTTACAGTTAGGCGCAGACCCAAACTCTCAAGCCCCCGATGGACGGACCGCGCTATTCTTTGCCTGCGATAACCAAAAGATTATTAAGCTCCTTATTGAGGTGGGCGTAAACCCAAACATTGGCAGCATCTCGGGGGAGACACCGTTATATAGGGCATGCGCACTGGATCAACTAGGAAGCGCCCGAATCCTCCTAGAACACGGTGCGAACCCCTGCGGAAACGACCCACGCTACAGACCGATTTTATCAAGACCCTCCGCCGAACTAATCGAGCTACTCGTCTCCCATGGCGAGGACATTCATGCGGAGGATTTCTCTGGCTTATCCCTCATCCACCGGGCCGCGCAAGGGCCCTACCCGGGGGTCCTAAAAAAATTATTAGACCTGGGAGCAGATGCCAACCACCGCAATCCCTGGGGCGCTACACCGTTGCACTTCGTCGCGGCATCAGAGGATAAAGGCCAGTGCACACTCATGCTCATAAATGCGGGCGCTGAAGTTGGTTTTCCTGACAACAACAAATATACTGCGCTTCATTGGGCTGCCAGTAGCGGACGCTATCTTACCGCAGCAGTATTGCTGGCAATGGGCGCAGACTTCACAGTCCTGGATAACGAAGGCCGCTCGCCGTTGGATCGCACGTTTGATCGACCCTACTCCGGGCATAAGGTCGTTGAGACGATCTTGCGCGGGTCATGGAAGAGGCATTATGGGCGGGAGATGGTGCCGGCGTATAGTGAATTTGATGGCAATAGAGTCGGAGGTTTCACTTATCCTCTATACTATTAGGGTTGGATTGTTTGTGCTGTGCGTGGTATATGGATAGCTAGGATGAGCCTCCAAGCTTAGCCGGCTATATTCGGGTGAATTGGTATCTTTTCGAGATGTGGGCCGGCGGCAATGTGGTGATTAGAGATTTTACTCTTTTTCTCCTTTGTTTTCGCGGATTATGATGTGCTTAGTCTATTTCCATGAGATTAGTAATGGTCGTGGTTGTGTTTGTCTGGTTCAATTCGAGTGTTAAATCAAGTATTGCAATGCCGGGGAGAGGCCTCTAGGAATTATAACCTCCGTCGTCTGCGTAAGGCTGGCGGGATTTTGCAGACCTCGAACTATTGAAATCACCTTAGTTATACCTGTCGCCACAATCTGTGCTGTCGGTGGTGCCACAATTTAGGGGAGTGTTGCTTAATTATGTAGTTCCTGTTCCAGTTGTTTATTCCACGAGCAGTAACATACTTGATATTACGAGCATTCTGGCTTACCAAGCGATGCTCGGTTCCTTCGATCAATAAACCCGGTATTTCATGATGTCCTAGAGCATATGATACAGTACAGCGATTTCGTGCCATACCCGTCCTGTCTCATAGCGAATTCCGTAGGTCAGGGTATCACCAACCCTCAGCAGAGGACACCAAATACTAAAGTCCCTTCCCTTTTGCCTCCTCCCTCATATCTTTTCCCACTCTCACCACCACCACCAAAACAAAGCCCGACCAGACTAAACTTCTATTTTCATTTTTTCAAAAGAGTAACGCGGAATCTTCCCCCCCACAATATGTAACAGCCCCCAACTAACCAACCGCTACACCCTAGCCACCCTCAATGCCCTCCTACCAAATCGCAAACCCAGCAACTCCATCGCCCCCTTCTCCATCCCCCCGCCTCTTTTTTTTCCCCGATCTGGGAGCGAGATTATCTGCCGCACACCGTGGAGCCGCTATCGCCGGTACCCAAGCACGACTCGAAGGGCTTGGATTCTGGCGTACGAAGTGGGCCGTGATGAAGGGGTGGACTGGCGGACTTGTTTGGGGTGTTTTCGGGTGGGTTGGTGGGTGAGTGGATAGCTGTGTATTGCGCTGAAGTTTATAGTACGGGTGGCTGATGACCGAGTGGACAGAATTTGGGGTGCCGCGGCGAGATTGTGGTGGAGTGCTTTGGGGAGAGGTGGTGGGGGGACTTGATGTTGTGAGGTGACATATGTTCTTGTGGCCGTACATAAATTAGCTATGGCATAGTACGGGGCCTGCGTTTAACTCTGTTACCATTTGAGAAATCCTCTAGCTGCGCCTTTCGAATCGTTGCAGAAACATACTTTGTGATTCTTTTCTCGCATCTCCGGGGTAGTCCTTTGTGTATTGCTTTTCTCGCCAAAAATGTTACCAATCGGTGAGGTTTTTCTAGGAATCACCGCAATCTGAGCTGAACCAAATAATCCACTATTTTCTTGTAATACACTCAAACGCCCAACGGTGCCTCTCCTGGGATTGATTCTATTATTGTGCTTGCCATAGAAGTTTACCCTAGAATACCGAAAGAAATTCCCCTTAAGACACGGTCTCGCTCTATCGTTGAGTGATTTCCGAGTCGGAGGCCCCACAATGCTTTTCACCGGCACTGTACAGAACTAAAGGAGGCAAAGAATGGCCTAATCACTCTTAATTCTATCCGCGTGTTTTAGCTTCTACTAGTATATCGCTGCTACCACCAGCTCTTTTGCCCATGCAATATCCGAGTGATCGTCCGTGTCCCGCTCGCGAAGCAAACAAAAGAAAAATTACTTGAGGTGAAAAAACGTATCCTGCGAGACAAGCCAAGACCTAACTAACCATAATTTTTGCGACTTATCTCTATGCGGCTCCATAATATTATCCACTAAGAAATGCCCAAGGACCGGAAGTAATGAAGAGAAGTGAATAAGAATAATGCGCATAGGAACTGAGCCGCGGTATAAATTTAGCATTATCCTTGACAAAAAATTCCTTCAATCTCGTCTAGACACTTTGTCCGAACGGGGTGGTGGATCCGTAATTGTTTTTGCGATATCAGAGTTTGGTCACTAGATCCAGTCGTCCCGTCCGTCCAAGACGGGGTGAGGACGACGGAGGACGAGACGGACTGCCTTGGCGCCGTCCTAGACGGGGTGGACGGCCGTCGACGGCCGTCGACTACAGACGCGCCAAACAGGTCAAAGAGAAAAATAC
>Ga0307513_10010245_pt1 | contig 11767 bp, 7 predicted proteins | sample 15_EM_MG_FD_202174 | JGI IMG/M metagenome (GOLD analysis project Ga0307513, IMG submission 202174) | Populus trichocarpa ectomycorrhiza microbial communities from riparian zone in the Pacific Northwest, United States - 15_EM | ecosystem: Host-associated > Plants > Roots > Unclassified | place... | reverse complement strand
ATCCTGAGACATCCCAAGACATCCCAGTATGTCCTAGGATGTCCTAGGACAGCTAAAGCATCTAAAGACAGCCAGAGCTAGGTGACCTTTTCCTGATGCTCGCAAGTAAGATCAAAACATGTAGCTTCAACTGCAAAATCGTTACTCACTGGAGGGGAAACATTTTATACATTTTCGGAGCTTCCTCCTGCTCGCATGGCCACAGTTGGCTTAGCATTGATCACACCGCAATCTTGCTAAAGCATACAAATTAAATGATGTTTTGTAGGGTTATAGCGAAATAAAGCGCTTACCTCCTGATATACATAACCCACACCGACTGATGTTAGGAGCACTGATCAGTCAAAGAGGGCATATCACACACAAACTAAGAGAAAAGGCAGAAATGAAGTCAGCACAGCGAACAAGTTTTTTCGAGATACGGGCACGCACATGCTAAGTAACGGTACATATATAATCAGTATAGAAAATGCAGGATCTGTCTATAGTGAACAAACATACCTCCTAAGAGAATGGACATTAGTATCTGAAAATGACCATTAGTGAATTAAGCCAACGCACAAGCTGCAGGATGCCATTGCCAAAAAAAAATCATTGGAAAGTGACGATTGGAAGGAGCAACACCACATACAAGCTATACACAAGCAGAATTAGTCTGAGATAGACATGAAGCATAAGCAACATACGACCTAATGAGCGAAAGAGTGAATATTGATGGTCAGCATGACAATACAGTGCTCAATCGGTTGTATAACTCACAGTCTGGTATACAAGGAAGCAGCATTCAATTAATTCAGTGCAGGGGTGGAACTTCGATAGATGCATGGCACCCACAAGCTTGGGACATGTTTCAGTTTGATACAGATTTATATAGGAAACTGGGACCACATACACACTGAGAAGAAATGAGCGAAAATGGATCACTAGACTCAAAGCAAAATGTCAACATACGAGCTGAAGACAAGTTAGTATAAAGAGGTGCTTGAGATAAATAACTACGCACAAGCTAAGTAGGCAGGGATAACGATAGGTCAGCGGAAATGGATCAGGAAAAGGAAGGGGTTGACAGACATCCTACAAGTGGACGAAGGCGGACGGATGAGTTGTTTGTTTCGATTAAGTGGAAAAGACCTTTAGAGCCTGTTCAGTAACAAATTGATTGCCGGATTCTCAAACAAATTGACGCAGTTGTAACACAGATTTGTGTGACCCTCTAAATTGGGACTGACGCCCTGAGGACTCTTTCGGAACCTTTAGACTTTAGGCATAAGCTGGACTACATTTCTTCACGGACAGCCTGTAGGAATAGGAATTTCCTCATTTTTTTTAGAGAATCTGGTTCAAGATTATTTACAGAGTACTTAACCTAGAAAAAATAACAAGAAACAGGGGATCTTTGTGGGTTGTTTAAGGGAAAGGTTTTTAACCCTAACCCACTTACCCGTCTTGTCCGATGTTGATGGAGTTGATGGTGCCTTGCCAGCAGCCTCAGTTCAGTTTTCTCTGCCTGTCCACTTAGGCCCATTTCCACAACATCAGCGACGTGGGTCCCCCAGGAGAGCTGAACTACATATTTATGTGACCACCCCGACACGACTGGTGCAATATTTGGGCGAGGGGGCAGTGGGGTGCGGGGTCGGCATTTTGCCGGCATCACATTTTCAGAGCTAGTGAAGCAAAGCTGAACAAGTTGTGCTTCTTCCAGGCTGCCAGCAAACGGTTTGATGGGCCATGATGGGCCATGATGGCATTATCTAATGTCACGCACGCAAGCAACTGCGTCGATTTGTTTGAGAATATGGCAATCAATTTGTTACTGAACAGGCTCTTACAAGCTCCTGAAAAAATCACAGATTCAGTACGAGGTTGGGTAAACGGAGGCATATCACATACATCTTGATTCTGAATGCATGGATAAGGTCGGATATAATAGAACGAAACTGTTAGAGGTAAAGGTCAACATGTAATACCAGACATCAAACCTCCTGTAAGAGAACGAATATTAATGTCAAAGAGTGCGCTACAGGATAGAAAACAACGAACAGCCTAGAAGATTATATACACGCAAATCAGTGCAGGACAGAAGTCAACCATGAACCCTGGCGTACTTCCTAACAGTGCAAAGAGAAATGGATTGAATATGCAATATGCTGGCTTTTGAGCGAGTGAATCGCACCATCTGAAAAGTACTCCGTGTCAATAGATGTTAGGATTGAGAAAGCCTCAACTCACAATCTGGGAAAAGAGGAAAGCTCAGGTGAAGAGGTAGTGGAGCATTAGAGCAGGGCATACGATCTGGTAAAGATATCATAAGTTGTCTCAAGCAGGCAGAGAGGGAGATAACAAACTTTCTGATGAGGTAGAGGATCAAATGGTGAGTGCAATAGCAAACAAATGGACTGGTACACAATCTGTGAGAGCGTTATTACAACAGCGCAGTAGAGGCTCACAATCTATAATATTCAATGAGCAGAAGATTAAAAAAACTAGGGAGTAGACGTACAGCCTAGAGGGGATCAATAGCCTTGTGAGTAGGCAATTGGGAAGATGGCACACAATCTGTGGGCGAGAATGGGCGAAAAGTAGATCGACGTACCTTGTTTGGGAGATGACACATACTATGGAGGAGAATGGGTGGCAATGAGATCAACGTCGCTATTGGGGTTGGAGTGAGGAGACGACGCACTGCCTGTGGGCGAGAATGTGTAAAAATGAAGTCAATGTCACTATTGTTGCTCAATTCAGGACACAACGCACGCTCTGCAAGTGAGGGTGGGCAGATATGAGTTAATGTCGCACTCAGTGCCCAATTCAGGGAACGACACACAATCTGTAGGTAAGAACGAGGGAAAATGAGGTCAAAATAGCTGTTGATGCTCAATTGAGGAGATGACATGCAGTCTGTGGGTGCGAAAGGATGGAAATGAGATCAACATGGCTGTTGACAGCCAATGCAGGAGACAACTCACTTGCTATGGGCGAGAATGGGAGGCAATGAGATCAACACGGCTGTCAGTGCTCAAATTCAGGAGATGACACACGAGCTGTGAGCCAGAAGGGGCAAAATGAGATCAACATGACTGTGGGTGCTAAACTCAGGTGACACACTCCCTGTGGGCAAGAATGGGCGCAAATGAGATCAATATGGCCGTTGGTGCTCAATTCAGGAGACGACGCACAAACTGAGGAAGAATAGGCGCAAATGACATCAACATGGCCCTTGGTGCTCAATTCTGGAGATAACGCACTGCCTGTGGGGAAGAATAGGCGCAAATGAGATCAACATGGCCCTTGGTGGTCAATTCTGGGGACGACGCACTGCCTGTGGGGAAGAATGGGCGTAAATGAACTCAACATGGCCCTTGGTGCTCAATTCAGGAGACGACGCACTTCCTGTGGGGAAGAATGGGCGCAAATGAAATCAATATGACTAGCTGTTGGTGCTCAATTCTGGGGATGACGCACTCCCTGAGTGCGATAATGGGCAGCAATACGATCAACATAGCTGTTGGTGCTCAATTTGGGCGACGACGTACTTGCTGTAGGAAAAAATCAGTGAAATGAGATCCACAAGGCTGTCGGTGCTCAAGTGGAACACGCACGCGCTGCAGGTGAGGATGGGCGGAAATAACATTGACATAACTCTCAGTGTTCAATTCATGAGCTTGCAGTGCTCAATTAAGAACGCACATCCTGTAAGCCAAAAGGCGCAAGATGAGATCCACAAGCTGTCAGTGCTCAATTCAGCAACGCACGTTCTATAAGCCAAAAGGCGCGAAATGAGCTGTTTGTTCATTTCAGCAGGCGACTCACGATCTGCGGGCGAGAATGGGCGGAAATCAGATCGACATGACTCTAGGTGCTCAATTCATGAGACGACGGACTGCCTGTTGCAAAAAATCAGATCAACAAGGCTGTCGGTGTTCAATTCAGCGGGCGACACACTTGCTGTGAGTAAAAATGGGCAGAAATGAGATCAACATGGCTGTCAGTGCTCACTTCAGGAGACGACGCACTTCCTATGAGTGAGAATAGACGAAATGACATCAATATGGCCGTCGGCATTCAAGTCCGGAAATAACACAGTACCTGTGGGTGACAATTAGAATGAGATCAATATGGCCAAGTGCTCAATTCAGGAGATGACGCACGATCTGTGAGCGAGAATGAGCGGAAATCAGATCGATGACTGCCGGTGCTCAATTTAGGTGATCACGTACCAACTGTGGGTGGGAATGGGCGGAAGTGAGATCAACATCATCACTTGAGGAAACGGCGCACGGTCTGTGGCGGGAATACGTGAAACAAGATCAGAGCATGCGCAGACATGGTATTGGAAGGGCTTGATGTTCTCCACCTCAAATTCAAGCAACTTGTCCTGCTCAGGGTTACGGTTTAGTTTCTCCACCCCAGGTATTCAAATACATACAATTTATAGCCCACAACGTTACCATTTCGTGAGCGAAAGAATCTATCTTGATTACTAAAAGTGACCCACATCCTGGATCGAGATCAGCGTTGAAGCGTTGCCGTACTCCACATCGAAGCAGGCATACCTCCTGTCCACAGGCGATTAAAGTCACCCATCACCAGTCAGGTTTAGTCAGTTATGCTCAGCACGACGTTGGGTACAGCCCTCACGTCCTGTCAGAGGCGCATCAGCAATCCAGGTCATTCATTTCCCCGTCTTTGAATAAACCACTATACCTTCTACAAGTAGGCCGTCGGATGCCCTCTTAATTATCCTGCCTTATATGTGAAAATACACCAACTCCTCGAAGTCGTGAGATTGTTATCTTTCCCAGAATTTGGGGAGACTCACATTCTATAACAACGGGCGTGGTGTTAACCAAAGCAAAATTAAGTTTCAATGAGCCCTCTTGAGCGACGTACTCTCTGAAGCCACAAGTCGAGGTGAGCAAGGACGGGGCTATTCGCTAGTTACCTGACTCACGAGCTTCAGGCAAAGAACGGTAAGCAGCAGGTCAACATCCAGCAGTGACGCTAGTTACCGCCATCTTGAGGTTATTAGCTCGGCTGTTCAAGTCGTTGGCCATCTTCTTGCTATGCTTTAATTCAAAGTCAATGGAACGGCGGAGAAGGACTTCACCTTGTCGAAGAAGTCTGAGGCTGAAGCAATGGAAGAAGAGATAGACCGGAGAAGAGAGGTATCAAGTGGGTCGTCCAGTATATAGAGAATGCCACGTTGTCATGAAAGCTGCTTGTCAGCTTTCCGATCTTGGAGCTATAAATGATCGCGATTGGACGATAAGCTCGAGCAGGCCCCGGGAAGCTCCTGATGTTTGGTGTCCGCGAAAATCCTAAAATCCCCCCTCAAATCCGCAAGATTATTGCCCTCAAATCCGCACATTTGGACAGGGCTTACTGGCACGTGATTTCCAAAAAAGGCAATAATTCGCATCTTAATCCATCCTCCGAGTCGAACTTGCTCGATTTCGCTCAGGGGATCAACTGGGATCAAGCCAAGTCATGCAAGCAGCGAGCATGTGTGTTCTTCGGCGTTATCAGCTGCGGCCCGCTGACCGATTATAAATGCAGCCAATGGCGGCCTCAAATCCGCAAGAAAGTGGACAGAATTTCAAAATTTGGGCCCTCAAATCCGCAAAAAAGGTACATATATTTCACGAATTTTGGGCCTCAAATCCGCAAAATCACGGACACCAACCATCAAGAGCTTCCCGGGGCCTGCTCGAGCCGCCATCGTGACGAGCTTACGGGAGGTGAGTAGTACGTCGAATACGACAGATCCTCGCTATGACTCCCAGAAGTCAGGCAATAGAACGGCCATGAGGACACTCAATCTTCCTATTTTTGGAAAGAGCGTCCCGCATGGTACCTCGTTGGTCGAAACAGTAGTAAGAAAGGCAATGTGACATGTGACATGTCACACATTGCCTCTCTCATCCTCCCTTGATCTCGATGTCGCTGGCGGCCTCGAGTCACGTACAAAGCGTGCTGTGAACCAGCCGTTTTTCTTTTCAACCATCCAACATCCCTTCTCTCCAATTTTCCTTGTTTTATTTGCCCTAGCACCACGAGTTCGCCGTCTCATGTCGTGTCTTATCCAAGTCTTATCCCTTCATACCTTCATATCTAACCTCGATCTAACAAAATAGGTGATCATGCAAGCTCCAATTTTCGAGGTTTCCAACCCGCCCATTGCAGCTTGCTTTGGATATCTTGCACGAGTCTGGGTAGTAGCTGGGGCCGAGCAGTGCTTCGGATTGTTGCCCGTAAACGCTTATCTCTCCCTGATGTTCTCAGGCTTATTTTGGAATTCCCACCACATTTCTCTATTATCATTTCCTATTCGTTTCTCCTTTCATCCTCTCCTTTTTAACTCTTCGTTGGCTAACGAGTGCAAGCGGAATATTTATTCCTCTCTGCGTTGTTTGGGACTTGGGACTTGTCATCTTGCGCTCGTACTCGGCTCTAGCTTGTGGCTCTCGCTATTCCTTCCCTCTCTTGAGACGCCGGTCGAACCCTCAATATATAACATTTGACCATGTCAACTGTCAGCTGTTCGATTTCTACTGATAGTCTTGGGCAGGTGTTTTTAGTTCTTGACCGCTGTGGGTATTCGTGATCGTAAACCCTTGTTCTTACTTAATATCAAGGGTCTCCAGCCCTGATCGCCATTATGAAAACAGTCTCTTATTTTGTGTTTGCTGAACCGTCTGGCGAACAGTTGCTATAGTCGTAGTTTTAACCTCGGGATTTGTGACTCGGTGCCCGTCATCGAAAGATCGCATCCTCTAGTTGCCGTACGGTGCTGGTAACATTGAAGGCAAACAACTCGCGGACTCGTATCTTCGCTAAGAGTTTCAACGAAAGGACACAATAGGGTAGGATCATGATAGAGCCACCCGGAATCAAATCTCTATTGATGGGAACATTTGACTGGCAGTGGCAAGTATACATATTTAAATTTACTGGGTACCATTGCCACTGAAGCGCATATTTTTTGTCGAGACTGATTAATTGTGAACATAGAAGACGATATTTGGTTGCCTTTTCTGTCCGAGAGTCCAACAGCCAGAGCCAGTTCTTCAAGACGTCGCACCGCGCCGAGTCGACGGCAATGCGCTGAAATAAGAAATGCTGTGCACTATTATAATCGAAGAACTGTCAACCTCGTTGATAATGCAACACTGAGGATCTACTTCTTCCCTCGAGGTTCGACCTTTGCAGATCGACAGTTTGGAGCTCTTCTCCAGTGCCCTCCTTAATTCCCTCCGGTCGTATTCTATCATGCCAGAGCTTTGCGAGAATTGCAGAAAACACATCCGATCCACAGTCTGCGCAAGCTCTTGTCCACTGTGCCTGCCGCCTGGACAACCGTTGATGACGTGTAGCTCTTGTAAGCTTATTCGATATTGTGTGCGTCAAATAACCTAGCTCCGATGCGAGCTCGTCCAGTGCGGTTTAAGGCTGATCAATGATTTTTCCCGTTCCAGAGCAAAGCATGCCAGAAGGCCGATTGGAAAGCGGGACACAAGCCCATATGTCGCAATGCTAACGATATTCGTGATACTCGGGAGCAGCAAGGTGAAGAAATAGCGCTGAAGCACAAATCCTTCGAAGCGTGGTGCACAGAATCAGGACCTTTTTCTCGTGCTGCTGTCAGTGCTCTCGGGCTTCATTCTGATTGGGAAAGGATCGGTGAGCTGGCATCGCGCACCCCAAATCTATCCTTGTTGACCAACACATTAACACCCAGACAACTACGCTTTCCTCCTCCATGTAAAAACCACCACCACTGTGTTCAAAGTCCGACTCGGTGCCAAATGCAAGCTCAAGTTCGCGCATTGTATCATTTCAGCCAGATGCGCCTCGATGGAAGAGATGCATGCCTTGTTGGACTGGCGACTCCCGGGTGGTGCCTCTGACACCGAAATGAATCTGGCCCATCGTCCCGGATTAATGCGCATCTATTTTATCAACAGCAGTTTACCCTTCCCACTCGATGGGTATACCACTCCCATCGATATTGAACCTGTCCACCTTTTGAAAATGCCATATGACCCCAACTGGCTGGAGGTGCTCCATTCTCGTGTGGACATGCCGGTACCGTCAGGTGTGATTGGGGTGAGCAATTCAGCCAACTAATGAGTGTCGACGATTCTAATTAGATGTGAACTCTAGTCATCTTCAGATGTTCGCGTTTTATTCCAGTAATGCTGCTATGTAGAACACCCCCGACTGCGATCAGATTTGCTGGGCTACTGAACTTCCGTCGCACTCGCAATCAAAAATAGACGTAAGGACGATCTTTCCGCAGTTGTCAACAAGAAAAGAATGGGATATCGCTTCTATGAGGTATAATAATACAGAGTATATCATACCAATCAATGGCTCCGATACGTAGGACACACAAAAGAAAGGTCTTGCCATGTCCGTGACTGTCACTGAATCTTCTCGGTTTTGAAAACATGTCTCCTTAAACCATCCTTATATATCCCGCTCCTCCACCCTATACAGCTTATATTTCCCAACCCTGGGCGAAATTTGCGCCCAAAAGACCCAGTACAAAAATCCGAGGCCGAACACTGCCCACCCTGCGACGGCATGGGTCCAGTAAGGAAGAGAGGTGTATGGGTCCGCGCCAATAGGGGGATTAGTAAGTGGGACGACGAAGAGGAAAACATTGACGGCGCCAAAGAATCTAGCCGCAACTTGTGCAGGGATTCCGACTCGGGGCCAGTCCGGGTATGGTCGGTAGGCAAGATAGACGATCCTGAAAGAGATCGCGGCGTTGATGATTGAGAGGGAGTATGAGACCTGAATGAACTTCAACACTGGAGGCAAAAATAGAAGACGAAGAATAAACGTACAACATTGATAACAAAATTGTAAGCATCTCCAGGAGGTAGAGCGAAGATGACAATCAAACAGATAGCCCAGTCTTTCAGAAATCAGAATGTGCATGATTATCTTAGAACCGTCTAAAGAAACTCACGAAGTCCAAGACCAGCAAGGGGTGCATTGAATGATCGATTGGATCCCCAGAATTTACTGAACGGGAGAATCCCTTCTCTTCCAAGCTCTTGGTTGACTCGTCCCTGAGAGAATATCACACTCAATACGTTCCCGAGAGCAGAAAGCGCAACGAAAACAGACAGAGCCCGTTCCGCGCGAGGTCCGTAGACATTCCTGAATAGTAGCGCAGCGATGAGTCGTCCGGAACCGGTGATCTCCTCCTTAGTCGCCCCGGCGAAGTAGGCGAAGTTAGCGAGCAAATAAAGGAGGGTGACCCGATAGCGAGGGGCCCGGCGATGCGTACGGTCCGCTTGGGATCCTTGACTTCGGCGAGGGCGTAGTTAACGTTGCTGAACCCGATGTATGACCAGATAACCTAACGTGATTGTTAAGTCGGGGTGTCTCGAGAAGGAAAGCGACATACGTTATATAAACTCAAGCAAAATGAGGAAGCGCTGACAGTCGTCCCTTGGAATGCATTAGTGAAGTTGCTAGGCTTTGGGACTTTCATGTGACCGCCGAGCGCCACAAATCCAGTGATTATGACGAAAACGAGCACCAGGATCTTGAAAATTTCTAGGAAATTTTGGAGACGAAGCCCCCATTTCAGAGCCACGCCATGAATGAGAAGTGCAAACGTGATGCATACAAAACCAACAAGTCGGAGGGTCCATCGAGTGGGGTCAACGTTCGCAGCCAGAAGGATGGATACTAAGGGAAATGATAACATTGCGCGCACGTACCCAAGAGCACACAATTTGCGGCGAACATTGAGGTGATGAGAAATTTGGGTTTTCGGAACAGATATTCGAGATAGTTTTTCTCTCCACTATTCTTCGGGACGGCCTGAGGAAAATGATGAATTTAGAAAATTAAAGCAGAATCAATAAAACACACCGATCCCCAGACAATATACACTTGCATACCCGCCGCTGCGATGACGGTGCCAATAATCCACATAAATCTATTTCCAAGATAAGGAATGTGTCGATAAACCCTAATAAGCAACTCACAATGAAAGCCCGACACTTCCACTGAGACCTAAGGTAGAACTCGGTGTGGCGAATACGCTTGAAAACGAAGATTAACACTGCATATGGTTTGGAGAATGCCAATCCCAACTCACCCAGTACCAATGAATCAATGATACGGTTGAAAATGATGAAGACTGCCGAAAAAAGGCCAATTTGGCGACGTTCTGGAATACTATCGTCGTCGTGGAAGTCGATATTGTCCTCCGCTTCGACTACAACACCAACCACTCCTTTCGTGACTCCCTTGTCGAGGATATCCGAATTAAAGGACGACATGCTGACCTCGGGCAATGGGGAAGAATTTAGTAGACGAGTGGTTTTCTAAACGCCCGCAAACTCTAGGAATGTTATTATATGTCCTGCTTAGCCCATTTTTATTCCCTTGAAAGGCACCAGGATGACGGACGTCGAGTAGAGCGAGAGCCAGATCAAGAAAATTGGTCGTGCCAAAACTACCAGTGGCTGTGCTCTTGGACACGTGCACGTGGCAATTGTCCGTCGTCGACTCAACTTGGACCTCACGTTGAACGTTGAATGCTGAGACGTTGAACGACAACGTTTTGGCTTCTCATACTAGGCTGGCCTCCGGAGTGTCTACCACAATGCTTGGCAAAATATTCAATCGCATAAACATTCGAGATGCCAAGATGCAAGCCGTGGATCACACAGAACCGTGTTACACCCCGACTCACCCGAGTGATTACTCTGGGATGCAGGTTTACCACAGGCTCGAGTCGACGAAGCCATACAAACCGCCTCGTTTTCTGGAATTGGAAACTAAGTGGCAAATTCCACTTCCTTACGACTGGATATTCACAATCATTAACCTATACTTCCTGGACGACAAATTCGCACTCTTGAACCTCACTAAAACTTGTCGAAGTCTTGCTCAGGTTTGCGGCCCATTATGTTACCAATCCATTGTCGTCACATCTCGCCGCGACCTGAAGGGAGTGAGCGACGCAGAGCAAATCGCAGCCCTCCTTAGCCGATCACCACATATCCTCGACTACATTCAACATCTTAAAATCCAGGATGACCTGCAGATGTTCCAAGGATCTAGGCCAATTACCGCAGAGGAAGAAAGTCTTTGCTATATTTTCACCCGTAAATATCACAAACTAAGGCGCCTGCACTTGTCGCTTCACGTCGTTTGGTCCATCCTCCCAATCCAACTTCAGCACGCGTTTTCTGTGGCGTTCGCTCTGCCCAACCTTCACGAGGTCGTATTTGAACATGTCAATATATCCACCAGTCTCCTAACTTATCTCAGCAATATTAGCAACCTCGAAGTCCGCGCAGGAGAGGTCCTATCCCGTTCAATCACCCTTGAGATACCCAGCAAGATTTGCACCCCAACACGCCTTCTCTTCATGGATCACAGCCGCACTGGTTTTATCACAAGGAACCTTTTCGCAGAAACGTCACCTCTTCGTTTATCACAGTTGGAGCACCTCCAGATCTACGCGCGCGGCATGAATTTGAAGCTTCTATGTGAGCCACTGCAGGCGTGCTCTACCCTTACAATTTTGGAGTTTCACGTTAGTACGTGGGGAAAAAGTAAATCATTCTCTTTCGTTTATCTGTTTTGTGCACAATTCTTACTGCATTGCAGTACCCGACCCCGTCAATCTACGTGGCCTTCCCATGCTTACTTCCCTCACTTTATCTGCGGACATCTCTATGATGCCTTACGGCAATCCTGGCATAGATGGTCCACAACGTTTCTCTTG
>Ga0307513_10010244_pt1 | contig 11768 bp, 9 predicted proteins | sample 15_EM_MG_FD_202174 | JGI IMG/M metagenome (GOLD analysis project Ga0307513, IMG submission 202174) | Populus trichocarpa ectomycorrhiza microbial communities from riparian zone in the Pacific Northwest, United States - 15_EM | ecosystem: Host-associated > Plants > Roots > Unclassified | place... | reverse complement strand
GGGGCACGCCGCGCGGCGCAGCGCGGCGAGCAAGCGGTCCTGCACCACGCCGACCAGCAGCACGACGCCGATCAGCGCGAACACCGCGTCGAGCTGGAGGTGCTTGTTCTCGTTGAGCAGCAGCGCGCCGATGCCGCCCTCGGAGCGCACGATGCCCTCGACCATCGTCAGCATCATCCAGCCCATCGCGGCGCACTGCCGCAGGATCTCGAGCGCCTGGTCGATCGTCCCGCGGATCACGACCTCCCACACCACGCGCCACTCGGACATCCCGAGCGTGCGCGCGTGATCGAAGCGCTCGTGGGGCAGGCCGGCGATCACCGCCGCCATCGCGGTCACGAAGAACGGCGTCATGCCGAACACCAGCATCCACAGCTTGAGCTGGTGGCCATCGCGCGCCCACAGCGTGAACACGAAGGCCCAGCCGACCAGGCCGGTGAACCGCAGCTTGGACACCGCGGCGACCAGCGGCCGCACCGCCGGGATCACCGTCAGGTAGGCGAGGGCGAGCGCGATCGCCGCGGTCCACCCGATCGCCTCGACGTTGAGCCACACGCTGGTCGACAGCGCCTCGAACAGCCCGCCGGTGGTCCACAGCCGCGCGAGCGCCGCGCCGACCTCGACGGGCGCCGGCAGCGCGCCGGCGGCGAGCTGCCAGACCACGAGGCCACCCGTCGCGCTCGCCGCGGCGATCCCGAGCTGGACCGGGACGGTGATCGATCGATTGGGCATCAGCGCGCCGAACGCGCGTTGCAGGGACATCGCAGGCGTGGCCATGGCGCACGCCTCCTTTCGAGCCGCGGGTGAACGTCGAGGTGGTCGCAGATCCGCGCGCGGCGTCACTTCGCGCGCATGACGATCTCGACGCGCCGGTTGCGCGCCTTGTTGGCCGCGCTGTCATTGGCCGCGACCGGCGCGTCCTCGCCAAAGCCCATCACGCGAAACCGCGACTCGGGGAAGCTGACCGGCGCGCGCCTGGTCAGGTAGTCGCGGACCGCGAGCGCCCGCCGCCGCGACAGCTCGCGGTTGGCCTCGGCGTCGCCGTCGGCGTCGGTGTGGCCGTTGATCTCGACGATCGTCCGGGTCACCACGGTCTGGCCGTAGAGCTCGTCGAGCACCGGGGTCGCGTCGGGGCTGAACCGATCGCTGCCGCTGTGGAACGCGATCCGCCAGTTCTTGCGGCCGACGACCTCCTTGTCGGCCTCGCTGGCCGGATCGACCGCCGAGTACGCCGGGACCTCGGCGCGGACCGCGGGCACCTGGCGCGCGAGGGCCTCGAGGTACGACGGGTCGACCACGTTCTCGATCGCGGGGTAGCTCGGCACGAGCGCCGGGTAGTAGTGCACGACGATGTCGCCGAACACGCGGTAGGTCGCCGCGAAGATGCTGTTGCGCAGGCCGCCGCCGTCGGCGCCGAGCCCGAACAGCAACAGGTTGTCCGCGAGGTTATTGACCGCCGAGCCGCCGAGCTCGACCGCCTTGCCCTGGCGATCCTGCTCGCGCACGACGTCGAAGTACTTCATCCAGTAGGCCGCGTCCTTCTCGGCGTAGACGTGCGCGCTGATCTGCGCGGCGCGCTGGCGAGCCGCCGGGCTCTGCTTGACCTGATCGCCGCCCTCGGTCATCGCCTGGAGCAGGCCGGTGACCTGCGCGCGGTGCGCCTGATTCCACTTGTGAATGCCGATGATCACATTGGGCATCTGATAGATGTACTCGCTGGTCGACGCGATCGAGACCAGGCCGCCGCGGCGCTGCGCGACGTCGACGTCGCCCGGCGTCCAGGTCACCACACCGTTGACGCAGACGTGCGCGGTCGCGCCGGTGCGCCGGCCCTGTCCGACCACCGGACGATCCTCGCAGTAGCCCGCGACGTACTTCGCGGCGGCGTCGATGTAGTCCGACGCCGCGACCCAGTTGAGGCAGCCCGGATCGTAGGTCGTCTCGTCGGGGTTGCGTCGGGTTGACCGCGGCGAAGAACGCGGCGGCGCCGTCGCCCATGATCGCGACGAAGTGCGCGCCGGCGCGGCAGTCGGCGGCGCCGTGCGCGAGCTCGCTGGCGCAGCGCACCAGCTCGGCCTGCATCTGATCGACCGCGTCCTGGCGGGTCAGCTTGAGGTTGACGCCGTGCTTGCACATCAGGCTGCCTTCGCTCGCGCGATCACTGCCGTTGGCGAACAGCAAGCCCTGCTGCGCATTCCACGCCCACAGCAGCATGCGAGTCTCGGTCGTGTCGGGACAGCCGGGCTTGGCGCTGGTCGGCGGCGCCACCGACGGGGCGGCGAGCGCCGTCGTCGACATCGCGGGCGCCGGCAGCTCGGCCCTGGGCGGCACCGTCGACGCCGTGCGACCGGAGTTGCTCGAGCTGCCACCGAACAGCCCGGGCGCGAAGTGCCTGGCGGACAGGCCCGCGCTGAGGAGCAGCACGCCGGCAAGGAGTCGCCGGGACAGCGGCGTCAAGCCGCCGCGCGTGGTGGTGGTCGTCGTGGTCATACAGATCTCTCCTGCTCGCTGCGTGTGCAGCGAAAAACGCCAATGCGATCCCCTGCGCGCTCTGTGAGCGCGTCCCCCGAAACCGAAGTGATCGCGATTGGATGGTCAGGAGAGCAGCCGCCGTGCCGCGGCAACTACCTGGTTCTTCTGAGCGCGCGACGGCGTCGCCCCGTATTCGGTTGATGCCGCACGTAACTGGCTACGGGAACCCTCGTCTCCCGCGCAATCGACGAAATGTGCGTTATCGCACGATAAAGCCGACGGCCCAGGGATGGCGATTCACGCCCGACAGGACGTAGACGCCGCCGGCGAGGTCGGACGCCGCGTCCGGCGGCACATGCAAGGTCAGGGTCACCGAGCGGCCGTTGTTGATCGCGTCCTCGCTGAACACCGGCTGCATCTGCTCCTTGGTGAACGCCGAGCGCTCGGACGCGCGGGTCTCGAGCTGCCAGTCGGCGGCGGGCTGGGTCGACCACCCGGTGAGCACGAACGTGATCGTCGAGTCGCGCGCCACCTTGGGGAGCTGCGCCGGCTTGGCGGTGACGTCGCTCCACGGATCGTCGGGCCGCCCCGGCTTGCACGGAAAGCCTTCGAGCGCGAACGCGTTGGAATAGATCAGCGGATACGTGATGCCCTGATCGACGACCGGGCTCTCGTGGACGCACAGATCGGCGGGCCCGCCGACGACGAGCGACCATGGATCGATCGCGAGCGCGTCGAGGTAGTAGCCGTCGCGCGGCGCCGGAAACGGGTTGGTCACCGCGTTGATCAGCTGGCGGCCGGCGTTGGTCGTCAGCGCCGCGGGGTCGCGCACGAGGTTGTTGTCGAGCACGACCGCGTACGGGATCTCGAGCTCGCCGCGCCGGACGACGGCGTGGTAGCCGGCGACGCCGATCAGCTCGGGCGCGCGCCCGACGGTCGGCGGAATGTAGATGAGGTACAGGACGTCGGGGTCGGCGAGCGGCGTGGCCGGGACCAGCTCGGCGATGGTGGCGCGATCGACCATCGCGGGCGCGGGGCCGAGCCGGAGGCGCTGCGGCGCCTTGCTCTCCGCCGGCACGCTGACGCGGTACTCGGCGCCGACCGTGGCGTACCAGGCGGAGCGCGGCGCGGCGTCGCCGAACGCCTCGGCGACGGGGCGCGCCGGATCATCCTCGAACGTCACGGTGACGAGCTGAACCTGGGCCAGCACCATCTGCGCGTGATCCGAGATCGTGGGCAGCTGCACGTGCGGTGCGCTGTGAAACGGTAGGGCCTCCGCGGGCGCGTCAGCCAGCACACCGATGTTGTCGCCACACGCGCCGAGCGCACACCATGCGACGCCGGTGCTCACCAGATGTGAGACGGTGGGTCGACACGGTGCAACGAGCTGCAAGGTACCCGCGATTGTCGTCGAGATTGCGGCGGTTGTCCGCAACTCTGGTGCAGCTCTCCGGGACACCTGCGACACCGGACAGCGTCATGATCGGCCCGTCGTCGAGGCTCGGAGACCCCAGCAGTACAGACGATTATGATTGACAACGATCACGAGCGTTCACATACGACGAACTGTTAACCGCGCCGGCCATGACCTCGGGTTTCCTGGACAGCGCGGTGATTGGCGCCACACTGCAACCCGTCGATGTGGTTGATTCGCACCGCGCTCCGGCGTCCCTACACCTTCGTCGTGATGGCGATGCTCATCGCCATCGGCGGTGTGTTCTCGATCAAGAAGACGCCGACCGACATCTTCCCGAGCATCGACATCCCGGTGATCTCGGTGATCTGGAACTACGGCGGCCTGCAGCCCGAGGAGATGGAGAAGCGCATCGTCAATAACTTCGAGCGCTTCCTGACGACGATCGTCAGCGACATCGACCACATGGAGAGCCAGACGCTGACCGGCATCGCGGTCATCAAGGTCTATCTCCAGCCCGGCGCCAACGTCGCGCAGGCGATCGCGCAGACCACCGCGATCGCGCAGACCGCGGTGCGCTCGATGCCGCCCGGCGCGGTGCCACCGCTGATCATGCAGTACAGCGCGACCAGCGTGCCGATCATGCAGCTCGCGCTCGAGAGCGACACGCTGTCCGAGCAGCAGCTGTTCGACTACGGCGTGAACTACATCCGCTCGGAGATCTCGACGATCCCCGGCGCGCAGATCCCGTTTCCGTTCGGCGGCAAGCAGCGTCAGATCATGGTCGACATCGATCCGCAGCGGCTGCACGCGCTCGGGCTGTCGCCGCGCGACGTCCAGGCCGCGCTGAGCGCGCAGAACGTGATCCTGCCGTCGGGCACCGCCAAGCTCGGCAGCAACGAGTACCCGATCATCGTGAGCGCGAGCCCGGCGACGCTCGACGAGATCGCGGGGTTGCCGATCAAGACGGTCGACGGCCGCACGGTCTACATCCGCGACGTGTCGAACGTGCGCGACGGCAGCGCGCCGCAGACCAACCTCGTCCACGTCGAGGGCCGGCGCTCGGTGCTGATGACGATCCTGAAGAACGGCGACGCCTCGACGCTCGAGGTCAACCGGCTGATCCGCGAGGCGGTGCCGCGCGCGCTCGAGCGCTTGCCCAAGGAGGCGCAGGGCAAGATCACGGTGAAGCTGCTGTTCGATCAGTCGATCTTCGTCAAGGCGTCGATCGACGGCGTGGTCCGCGAGGCGCTGATCGCGGCGGCGCTGACCGCGATGATGATCCTGATGTTCCTCGGCAGCTGGCGGTCGACGCTGACCGTCGTGATCTCGATCCCGCTGTCGATCCTGTTCTCGGCGATCGTGATGTGGGCGCTCGGCGAGACGCTCAACGTCATGACGCTCGGCGGCTTCGCGCTCGCGGTCGGCATCCTGGTCGACGACGCCACCGTCGCGATCGAGAACATCCACCGCAACATGCACATGCGCAAGCCGTTCACGCGCGCGATCATCGACGGCGCGCAGCAGATCGCGATCCCGGCGCTGGTCTCGACCTTGTGCATCTGCATCGTGTTCGCGCCGATCGCGTTCTTGACCGGCGCGGCGCGCTCGCTGTTCGTGCCAATGGCGATGGCGGTCGTGTTCGCGATGCTGATGTCGTACGTGCTGTCGCGGACGCTGGTGCCGACGATGGTCCACTTCCTGCTCAAGCACGAGAACAGCGCGCCCAACCGCTTCACCGTGGCGTTCGAGCGCGGGTTCGGCCGGCTGCGCGCGAGCTACGGCCGCGGCCTCGCGTGGGCGCTGCACCACCGCGCGTTCGTCGTCGTGGCGTTCACGCTGTTCATCGCGGCGTCGCTATCGCTGATCACCCTGGTCGGCCGCGACTTCTTCCCGACCGTCGACGCGGGCCTCATCAAGCTCCACGTGCGCGGCGCGCCGGGCACGCGGCTCGAGGAGAGCGAGAAGCGGATCGCGGCGATCCAGCGCACGATCCGCACCGTGATCCCGAGCGACCAGATCGAGACGATGATCGACGTGCTCGGCACGCCGTACTCGGGCATCAACCTGTCGCTCAGCGAGGGCGCGTTGATCTCGCCGGCCGACGGCCAGATCCTGGTCGCGCTCAAGGAGGGCCACCGGCCGACCGGCGAGTACGTCCGCGAGCTGCGCGAGACCCTGCGCCGCGCGTATCCCGAGACCACGTTCTTCTTCCTCGCCCCCGACATCTCGACCCAGGTGCTCAACTTCGGCCTCGCGGCGCCGATCGATCTCCAGGTCGTCGGGCCGATCGGCAGCGAGGACCGCACGCTGGAGGTCGCGCAGGATCTCGTCGCCAAGGTCGCCAAGGTGCCGGGCGCCGTCGACGTCCACCTCGCGCAGGTCTCCAAGGTGCCGTCGCTCCAGGTCGCGATCGACCGCGTGATGGCGCAGCAGGCCGGGCTCAGCGAGCGCGACGTCGCCAGCGATCTGCTGGTCTCGCTGGCGTCGAGCGGCCAGGTCTCGCCGACCTACTGGCTCGACCGCCGCGGCGTGCAGTACCTGGTGTCGGTGCAGACGCCGCAGTACGCGATCGACTCGATCGACGCGCTGCGCGCGACGCCAATCTCGACGCCGGGCGACAGCAACCGCGTGCAGACCGTCGGCAACCTGACGCAGATCAAGCGGACATTGGGGCCGGCCAACATCACGCACTTCAACATCGCGCGGACGTTCGATGTCCAGGCCAACATCGATGGCACCGATCTCGGCGCGGTCAGCGACCGGATCGACGAGCTGGTCGAGGCCGCGCGCAAGGCGGCGCCAGCCGGGACGCGGATCACCGTGAAGGGCCAGGCCGAGAGCATGAACAGCTCGTTCGGTGGCCTGCGCTCGGGCCTGGTGTTCGCGGTGCTGCTGGTCTACCTGCTCATGGTCGTCAACTTCCAGTCCTGGCTCGACCCGTTCATCATCCTGATGGCGCTGCCCGGCGCGCTCGCCGGCATCGTCTGGGTCCTGTTCTTGACCGGCACGACGCTGTCGGTGCCGGCGCTGATCGGCTCGATCATGTGCGTCGGCGTCGCGACCGCCAACAGCATCCTCGTCGTGTCGTTCGCCAACGAGCAACGCGTGACGCGCGAGGCGCGGAGCGCGGCGCTGGCGGCCGGCATGACCCGGCTCCGGCCCGTGATGATGACCGCGCTCGCGATGGTGCTCGGCATGCTGCCGATGGCGCTCGGGCTCGGTGAAGGCGGCGAGCAGAACGCGCCGCTCGGGCGGGCGGTGATCGGCGGCCTCGTGCTGGCGACCGTCACGACCCTGGTGTTTGTCCCCGTGATGTATAGCCTGCTGCGGCGCAAGCCCCCGGTGCACCGCGAGGTCGATGTATGACCCCAGAGAACCCCACCAGCTCCGATCATCTCGCGCATCCGGCCGAGGCCGAGGATCTCGGCTTCCCCTTGCCATCGCCGGGGCGCACGTCGCGCGCCAAGGTGATCATCGCGCTCGCCGTCGTGGTCGGCGCCGGGTTTGCGTTCGGCTGGGTCCAGCGCAGCAAGGCGCATAGCCGGGTCGACGCGCCGGCGGCCGCGGCCAGGGCGGTCCGCGTCGAGGTCACTCGCGCCACCGTGATCGACAGCGATCGCGCGATGGCGCTGCCCGGCACCGTGCGCGCACTCGAGCAGACCAAGATCTATCCGCGCGTCACCGGCTACGTCCGCAAGTGGCTGGTCGACATCGGTGACAAGGTCACGGCCGGCCAGCTGCTGGTCGAGATCGATACGCCCGAGCTCGCCGCCCAGCTCTCGCAGGCCCGCGCGCAGCTCGCGCAGGCCGAGGCCGCGGTCAACCAGGTGGTCGCGCAGCGCGACTTCTCGAAGTCGAACACCGCGCGCTATGCGTCGCTGGCCGGCCAGCAGCTGGTCTCCAAGCAGCAGGCCGAGCAGACCCAGGCACAGGCCTCGACCGACGAGGCGAGCGTGGTGTCGGCGCAGTCCAACGTGGCCGCGATGCAGGCCAACGTGCGCCGGCTGGTCGAGACCCAGGGCTTCGCGCGCGTCGTGGCGCCGTTCGCCGGGACGATCACGACCCGGTCGATCGAGCGCGGCGACCTGGTCAGCGACACCAAGGCGACCGAGCTCTACACGCTCGCGGCGATCGATCCGGTGCGCGTGTTCGTCGACGTGCCGCAGACCGTCGTGGCGAGCGTGCGGCCGGGCGCCGAGGCGACCGTGGTGGTCCGCGAGTTTCCGGGCCGCAAGTTCGCCGGCAAGGTGACGCGCTCGGCCGGCGCGCTCGATCCCGATCTGCACACGATGACGACCGAGGTCCAGGTGCCCAACCCCGACGGCGCGCTGATGCCCGGCATGTACGTGCAGGCCCAGCTGACGTTCCCGGCGCCGCACCGCGTGCTCGAGGTACCGTCGACCGCGCTGTACAGCGACGCGCAGGGCCTGCGGGTCGCCACGGTCGACGCCCAGCTCAAGCTGCGGTTCGCGCCGATCACGATCGAGCGCGACACCGGCGCGACGCTGCAGATCGCGACCGGGCTGACCGGCGACGAGCAGATCGTGAAGATCGCGGTGCCCGGCCTGGTCGACGGCGACGCGCTCGAGATCGCCACCGCGCCGAGCGCAGGCTCGGCGGCGCCCGCCGCGGCGAAGTGAGCCGCGTCGGCTGACCGCAGCGCTTGATCGCGCCTGCCTGCAGGCCGTACCACTGCACCTCGGTAAACCAACGAGGTGACGGATGGCGACGATCGAGCTCGACGGGATGTCTCTGTACTACGAGGACACCGGTCCCGGATCGACCGGCGAGACCATCGTCTTCAGCCATGGCCTGCTGTGGGGCGTCGAGCTGTTCGCGGCGCAGATCGCCGCGCTGCGCGAGCGCTATCGCTGCATCGCGTGGGATCACCGCGGCCAGGGCCGCAGCGGCGAGGACCACCGCGATCACATCGGCATGGAGCTGGTGTGGCAGGACGCCGTGCGGCTGCTCGAGGCCAAGGTCACCGGGCCGGTCCATTTCTGCGGGCTGTCGATGGGCGGCTTCGTCGCCATGCGCATGGCGGCGCGCCGTCCCGACCTCGTGCGCTCGCTGATGCTGCTGGAGACCTCGTCGGATCCCGAGCCCGCGGAGAACATCCCGCGCTATCGCATGCTCACCAAGGTGACACGGCTGCTCGGGCCCAAGCTGATCAAGAACAAGGTCGCGCCGATCATGCTGGGCAAGACGATTCTCACCGACCCGGCGCGTCGCGCCGAGCTCGCGACGTATGTCGATCTGATGTCGCGGCGGCGCGATATCTGGCGCGCGGTGAATGGCGTGGTCGACCGCCCGGGCGTGCATCACGAGCTGTCGCGCATCACCGTCCCGACGCTGGTGGTGGTCGGCGACGAGGATGTCGCGACGCCGTCGCCCAAGGCCGAAAAGATCGCAGGCGCGATCCGCGGCGCAACACTCGTGCACATTCCACGTGCAGGGCATTCTTCTCCTGTGGAGGAACCGGCGCTGGTGACTGCCGCACTCGAGCAGTTCCTCCAAGCGTTGCCCGCGCCGCGATAGCGGTTTAGCCTTTTGGTGTGGCGTCTCTGCTAGCTCGCCGCGCCGTGCTGACGCGGATCGCCGGCCGCGCGCTGGCGCTCCCCATCGAGCACGTCGTCGAGACGATGCGGCCGCTGCCGATCGATCCGATCGCGCCGGGTGATCCGATCGGGCCGGGCGATCCGGGCGCCGGCGCGCCGGCCTGCGTGCTCGGGACGGCGCAGATCCGCGGCGAGCGCGTGCGGGTGATCGACCTGGCGCGCTTGCTCGGCCGGCCGAGCGGCGCGCGGCCGGGCCGGTTCATCACGGTGCGCGCAGGTGATACACGGATCGCGCTGCAGGTCGATTCGGTGATCGATGTCCGCGAGCTCGGCGAAGGTGCACCCCTGGGGCCTGTGCCCGGACTGCGCGACGTGGTCGAGCTCACCAGCGTGCTGCAGGACGCGCGCTGGGTCGATGGAACCGCGCCCGAGACCCCCAGCTCCAGCGAGATTCGGTGATGTCCCGTGAGATCCAGATAACGGCGAGCGAGTCGCAGCTGCGCTCCTTTGCCACCGTGATCGCCGCGCGGCTCGGCCTGCGCGTCGACGAGCGCGCCGCCACCCAGGCGATCGAGCGCCGCGCCGCGGCGCGCGGGATGTCCCCGGTCGCGTACATGATCGCGTTCGATCAGCGCGACGAGCTCCGCGCGCTGGCGACCGAGCTGACCACCAACGAGACCTACTTCTTTCGCCAGCCCGAGCAGCTCGACGCGCTGGTCGACGTGGCGCTGCCGGCGCGGCTCGCGGCGCGCGCCGCGGATCGCGAGCTGGCGATCCTGTCGGCGGGGTGCTCGACCGGCGAGGAGCCCTACACGATCGCGATGTTGCTGCACGGCCGCGTGCCGGCCGGCTGGAACGTCGTGATCCACGGCGTCGACCTCGACCCGCGCGCGCTCGCCCACGCCGCGCGCGCGCGCTACTCGCGGTGGTCGCTGCGCACGGTGTCGCCGGTGACCGAGCGGCGCTGGTTCGTGCGCGAGGGCGAGTCGGCCGCGCTGGTGCCCGAGATCCGCAACGCCGTCACGTTCGCCGAGCACAACCTGATCGCCGACGGCGAGCTGTGGTCGCGGCGCTGGGACATCGTGCTGTGCCGCAACGTCCTCATGTACCTGACCGAGCCGCACGTCGACGCGGTCGCCGCGCGGATCGCCGAGGCGCTCGCGCCCGGCGGCTTCCTGTTCGTGGGCTACGCCGAGGCGATGCGGCCGCGGCCGGGATGCGCCGGCGTGCCGGCGTGCGCGGCCGAGCTCGAGACCCTGAGCTCGCACGGCGCGTTCTATTACATGCGGCGCGCCGCGCCGGTGAGCGCCTCGGCCAGCGCGCCGGCGGTCGCCAAGACCCAGCTCGCGCACGCCACCGACTCGCTGCGCGCGCAGATCGCGGCGCTGATCCGCGACGAGCGGTTCGACGACGCGCGCGCCGTGCTGGTCGCGGTGCCGGCGGTGACCGGCGACCGCGAGCTGCTGCTGCTCAGCGCGGTCGTCCACCTCAGCCTGGGCGAGCTCGATGACGTCGAGAACGACTGCTATCGCGTGCTCGCGCTCGACGCCAGCAGCGCGGCGGCGCACTACCTGATCGCGCAGTGCCGCGAAGCGAGCGGCGACACGCCCTCGGCGATCGATCACGCGCGGATGGCGGGCGCGATCGACCCCGGCTTCGCGCTCGCGCACCTCCAGCTCGGCCGGCTCGCGCGCCGCGCCGGCGACGCGGCGACCGCGCGCGCCGAGCTCGTCTCGGCGCTGGCGATGCTCGAGGCCGAGGACCCGGCGCGCCTCGCGCTCTACGGCGGCGGCTTCGGCTGCGGCGCGCTGGTCGGGATGTGCCGCGCGGAGCTCGCCGCGCTCGAGCCCGGAGCGACCGCGTGAACGAGACCGCCGAGACGCTGCGCGCCGCGTTCGATCGCGCGTTCGCCGACGCGCCGGTCGCGCCGGTCGCGCCGGTCGATCTGCTCGTGCTGCGCGCGGGCGGCGCGCCGTACGCCGTCGCGCGCGCCCAGCTCGCCGCGCTGCGCGCCGGGCTGGCGGTCGTCGCGCTGCCATCGCCTGCGCCGGCGCTGCTCGGCGTCACGGCGCAGCGCGGCGCCGTGCTGCCAGTGTGGGATCTCGGTCAGCTCGCGCACGGCGTGCCGGTGCGCGCGCGCAAGTGGTACGCGATCGTGCGCGACGAGTCCGCCGCGCTCGCGTTCGATCAGCTCGACGGCTACGTCCGGGTCGACGCGCCCGTCGGGGCGGCGGTCGAGCACGCCGGCGTGAGCTATCCGATCCTCGATGTCGCCGGCGTGCTCGCCGGCGGAAAGGTCGCGGCGCATGGACCGTAACTGG
>Ga0307513_10010242_pt1 | contig 11770 bp, 11 predicted proteins | sample 15_EM_MG_FD_202174 | JGI IMG/M metagenome (GOLD analysis project Ga0307513, IMG submission 202174) | Populus trichocarpa ectomycorrhiza microbial communities from riparian zone in the Pacific Northwest, United States - 15_EM | ecosystem: Host-associated > Plants > Roots > Unclassified | place... | reverse complement strand
GCCTCCAGATATGGCCTGACCTGGTCCATCTCCTCCGGCGTCACGAGTCAGAACAAGATCACACGACAAGCCAGAACAGCGGGAGCGACACACCTAACCAAGTACTACTAGCCGTAGAGCGCGGAGATCTCGGCGGAATATCGTTCGACGATCGGTTTGCGCCGGAGCTTCATGGTGGGGGTGATCTCGTCGCCGCCGGGTTCCCACACGGTGGGGAGGATGGCGAACTTCTTGATCTGCTCGACTCGCGACAGCGTTGAGTTGGCTTCGGCGATCCCTGCCGTGATGACGGCGTGGAGGCCGGGGTCGGTTGCCAGTGCGGCCGGTGAGGGGTCGTCGAGGTCGGCTGTGGTTGCGTACGCGGCGCAGGCGTCGGGGTCCAGGGTGAGGAGCGCGACGACGTAGGGGCGGTCGTCGCCGATCGCGATCGCGGAGCCGATCAGTGGGCAGGCGAGCTTGACGGCGTTCTCGATGTTGGCGGGGGACATGTTCTTGCCGGCCGCGTTGATGATCAGCTCCTTCTTGCGGTCGACGATCGTGACGTAGCCGTCGGTGTCGATGGTCGCGATGTCGCCGGTGTGCATCCAGCCGTCGGAGTCGAGGGCTTCGGCGGTCCGGTCGGGGTCGTTGCGGTAGCCGCGCATCACCAGCGGCCCGCGGACGAGCAGCTCGCCGTCGTCGGCGATGCTGATCTCCGTGCCGCCCGGGACGACGGTGCCGACCGTGCCGATGCGGATCGCCTCGGGCCGGTTGATGGTGACGCCGCACGAGGTTTCGGACATGCCCCAGAGCTCGCAGACAGGGATACCGAGGCCGAGGATGAACGCCATGGCGTCGGGGGCGATCGCGGCGGCGCCCGATGCGGCGACCTTGACCTGGTCGAGCCCCATCCTGTGCCGCAACGTGCGGAGTACGAGACGGTCGGCGAGCGCATGCTGTACCTGGAGCAGGAGCGGCACCGGCGTGCCTTCGGATCTCAGCCAGGCGACCTTGGTTCCCGTGTCGATGGCCCAGGTCGCGAGCGTGCGTTTCGCTGCGCTGGGCTCGGCGGCGATCGCCGCCTCGACTCCGGCCTTGACCTTGTACCAGACCTGCGGGACCGCGCCGAAGAACGTCGGCCGCACCGAGGGGAGCGTGGCCACGAGCTCCTTGGCGTTGGCCAGCGTGGTGATCTGCATGCCTTGGGCGATGTTGGTGTAGTGGGCGCCCCACCGATTCGCCACGTGCGCATCCGGCAGGTACGACACGACACGGTCGTCGTGCCCTACCCGCATGACGTCGGCCATGGCATCGAGCTCGGCGAACAGGTTCGCGTGGGTCAGCTCGACACCTTTGGAGGGGCCTGTCGTGCCGGATGTGTAGATGATCGTCGCCACGTCGGCGGGATCCACGGCCTGCCAGGTGGCGGTGAAGTCGAAGCCCGTCGAGGCCTGTGCCTCCAGCTCGTCGAGGGTCATCGCCTCGGCAGGACGCCCGTCGATGCACACGAGGTGGTCGATCCGGCCGTTCGCGTCTGCCTTGCGCACCTGCTCGACGAACTGCTCCTCGCAGATCACGACCCGGCTCTGGGCGTTGTCGAGGAGGTGGGTGATCTGTTCGGGGGCCAGGGTGTTGTAGATCGAGAAGGGGGTGGCGCCCAGGTGCAGGGCGGCGCAGTCCACGAGGTGGAACTCCGGGCGGTTGGTCATCATGATCGCCACCGCGTGCCCGCGGCGCACACCCAGCGCGTGCAGGCCTTCGGCGATTCTCTCCACGTGCTCGGCGTACTCGGCCCACGTGTAGGCCACCGAGTCGTCCGGGGTGCGCAGCGCGACCTTGGCCGGGAACTCCTGTGCGGTGCGCTGGAACACCGCGCACAGGGTGCGCGTGGGCGGGTTGTGCATGGATCCTCCACAGGGCGTGGTGCCCAGTTGATCTGGTTGAGTTACCGGGCCCGGCGCCGCAACTCGCCGCCCATGGCCTCGACGGTCGCCCTGTCGGTGCGGCCCAGCACGGGGCTCCCGGCCCGAGCCTGGCGGTGCCCGAGCAGCAAGGGCATCTCCATGCCGTGCACGGCCCCGAGGCCTCCTTCAGGCTGCAAGCCGACCTCGTGGAGGTAGGCCGCTCCGCCGCTGTCGCGCACCTGCCGCGCGACCCATGTCAGGCGCCATCCACGATGGATCGCATGCGTTCGACATCGGCTACGGGATCAGGGCCCGTCGGCCTGATCGTCAAGACGGTGACACCGGCCTCCGCGTACGCGGAGACACGTTCCCGGACGAAGCCCTCCGGCCCGACGAAGTTGGAGAGCTCGAGCCACTCCTGCGGTATCGCCGCGGCGGCCTCGTCCTTCTTGCCCGCGAGATAGAGGTCCTGAACGAGCTCGGCTTCCTTCTCGTACCCGTAGGCCCGCGCGACATCGTTGTAGAAGTTCTGGCCGCGCGCGCCCATCCCGCCGACGTAGAGCGCCATCATCGGGCGGGCCTGGTCGAGCACGGCGTTCCTCGCATCCCCGACGAGGTGTTCGCCGATGGCGACCAGACCGCCGGCGGCGATGTCGAGCCGGCCGCGTTCGGCCGGTCGTCGTTCGAGACCCTTCCGCAGAGCGCTGCCCCACACCGATTCCCACTTCTCGGGGACGAACATCAACGGCAGCCAACCGTCGGCGACCGCCGCGGTCGCTTCCACGCTGCGTTCCTTCAGGCTCGCCCACCAGATGGGGATCTCGCTCCGCACCGGGTGGTTGATCATCTTCAACGCCTTGCCCAGGCCGGTACCGGCGCCCTCGGGCAGCGGAACCTGAACCGTGCGACCTTGATGACGGAAGGGCTCCTCGCGCCGCCAGACGGTCCTGCAGGCATCGATGTACTCGATGATGCGCTGCATCGGCTGCACGAACGGCATGCCGTGAAATCCCTCGACGACCTGGGGTCCGCTCGCACCGAGACCGAGCACGAAGCGGCCGTCGCTGACGTAGTCACACCCCGCCGCGGTCATCGCCATCAAGGCCGCGGTGCGCGAGAAGACGTTCACCACGCCCGTACCGATCTCGATGCGCTCGGTGATCGCGGCGAGATAGCCGACCTGGCTGATGGCGTCGAAGCTGTAGGCCTCGGGCACGAAGATCTGGTCGAGCCCGGCCCGTTCGAGATCCGGGACCTGGCGCGCAGACTCCTTGAAGCCACCCGAGTAGTTCATCGACATGGAGATCTTCATCGTTCGATACCTCTCGTCGTCGCCCGCGTCGGCGCGCAGCGCCCGGCCCACCTGAGGTGATCGGCCGGGCGCTGCCCGGTCAGTCGTGGGCGGCGGTCGCGCCGCGTTGGAAGGCGGTCGGCTGGTCGTCGGCGGCGAGCTCGGTCTTGGCGTCGGCGATGTTCTTCTCGATCGCGGCCTGCCATGCCGCCGGGTTGCGTCGGCGGCGTTCGCGGGTGGAGCGCAGGCCGGCGACGACCGGGCGCAGCCAGAGATCGGCGACGGGTTCGTCGGGGACTCCGAGGTCCTGGCAGGTGGCGTCGCCGTGGATGCGGCGGGTGATGGCGTTGAGGACCGGTCGGCTCAGCTGTTCCGGCACGCCGAGCAGCTCCTTCAACGTTGCGGTGACGGTGGACAGTCCGGCCTCGGCCAGCGCTACGGACTCGGGGATCAGCGGCCCGGTCACGGCTTGGAATGCGGCGTCGATGCGGGCGGCGGCGTGGGAGTCGGTGATGCCCTGCACGAGTCGGGCGTCGATGCCGATCAGGTGTGCGAGGTACCACCAGTACTTGTAGAGGCCGGCGGTCTCCAGGGTGGACATGCCGAAGCCGAAGGAGTCCTCGGCGGTGTAGGAGGTGAGGGTGTAGTCGATCCAGGTGCGGCCGAGATCGACCTGGTTGATGGGGGTGCCGTACCGGGCGACATCGAAGTGGCGGTCGATGTTGAGCTTGCGCATGTGGGCGTGCAGCATCCGCAGTTCGATCGCGGCGATGTAGCCGGGCTGTCCGAGGCGGAGGCTGCCCGGCGGCATCACCTGCAGTTGCCAGTTCCCGGTCTCCCGCAGTCGGCGGGCGGCGCCCTCGACCAGCCGGCCGGAGGTGACCAGCACCTTCGCGATCGACGGGGAGTCGTAGACCCGGATCAGGGAACCGGCCGCCAGCGACACCATGTGCACCGCGGAGGGCGACGAGAAGTAGGGCAGGGACAGCTCGTCGAGGAGCTCGTCGTCGACGTAGTCGGGCACGGTCTCGGTCTGGGTCAGCAGCGCGGCCAGCGCCGGCGGCGGGTCGGTGAGCGAGGCCAGGCCGTGGTGGATGCCCTGGGCGACCAGCGGCCGCGCCCGGCTCATCCCGAGCTCGTGCATCTCGGTCACGACCGCGTCGGCGAGCGGGTCGCCGGTGGTCATCGCCCACTGCATGAGGTTGGCGCGGCCTTCGCCGAACTGGGCGAGGATGGTGTCGCGGTTGGCTCGCCCGGTGGGCCATGGGGCGAGTTCAGGGGTTGTGGTGGTCATCGTGGTGCTCCTCCCCGGGCAGGGATCGGGTCAGTTCGGCGACGCGCTGGGTGATCCCGAACGCGGCGAACAGCTGGACGACGTCGTCGCGCAGCTGCGGGGTGGGGCGCTTGGTGCCGCGCGCCAGCTCGTGCATCAGCAGCCCGGTGATCGACCGGGCGACGGTTGGTGCTGCTTCCGGTGGGGTGGTCAGCGGTGCGAAGGTCGCCGCCATCCCGGTGTAGAAGTCGTCGCAGATCGCGCGCAGCCGTTCGTTGTGCGCGGCGCCGGCCACCAGCTGCGGGATCGCGTCGGACGGCAGGTCGGGGTCGTAGGGCGCGCGGGCGACGAACTCCGTCGCACCGTCGATCAGGTCCTTCTCCCCGGTCAGGATCGCGATCGCCATCGCGGTGAACTGCTCGGCGGTGCGCCGTGCGCTCTCGGCGAACGCGGCCACGACCAGGTCGTCCGCGGTGCGGAAGTGGTAGGTCGTCGAGGCCAGCGAGGTGCCGGCGGCGGCGGCGACCTTGCGCTGGGTCACGGCGGCGGCACCCTCGCGCACGATGATCTCCAATGCGGCTTCGACCAGGCGGCCGCGGGTCCGCTCGCTGCGTGCCCGTCGACCGTCCATCACAAATCTGTACTATAGTACTGATTGTTTGGCGACGGTAGCGCGGCGGCCGAGGTTCGTCCGAGCGTGTCAGGCTGGTCGCAGCGCTCGCGCCCTCGCGACAACGCCACAGGTGCCGATAAGGCCAGGTGGGCGGGCGTGCGGCGGTGGCAGTGAACCGGAGGCCACCCGCCGAAGCTGTCGAGGTCGATGCCGTCGAACGGTAGGTCGGAGCGGCTCGCCGGCGACCCTTCCGCCTGAGTTGGCTCCGCCTGTCAGTGCGGGTTGCCCAGATAGGGGAAGTCGGTCAGGAGGTCGGTGTGCGGGTGTAGTCCGTCGGGAGGCACGGCACCATCGCTCAGCAGGGCGATCCCTTGGTTGATGACGTCGTCGGTGAGGTTGCGGCCGTTCGGGGATCCTTCCGCGCTCGAGTAGTCGTACGTCAGGAGGTCGGGAAGCAGGCTTTCCGCGAGGGCGACCGCGCGGTCGCCGGGATAGCCCGAGTGCTCGAAGATGTGCGCGAACTTGTCGAGGAACAGTTCGCGATCCTTGGCCGGCTCCTGCTGGTTCCAGATCCGCTTGTCGTCGTTGCTCTGGTTGAAGTTGTTGTCGATCCCGGGGCGCCCGGCCCGGTCGCCCTGGACCAGTTGGCCATCGTGCGGCACCAGGACCCGGGCCCAGACCCCCACCTGCGGATTCGGACCGAGCACGCGGTTCGGGACCTCCAGCACGATGCCGAACACGTTCTTGTCGGCGAAGAAGTCCTGGCCGGTCCACTGGAAGTTGTTCCCGGCCCCGACCGGATCGGCGAAGAACGGGTCGCTGCGGAGCCCGGCGAACAACCTGAACTCGCCGGCCGTGGTGATGCGCGGCTCCACACCGAAGGTGACCGGGGCCTCGGCAATGAGCGTCTCGCCGGCGGTCACGTCGGCGGCAGCGTCCCGTCCGATCGCCAGCTGCACGCCGGCGATCTGCGAGCCCGCCGATACCGGTGAGAAACGCACGCGGAAAGCGACGTCGGTGACCGCGTCGGCGTCGTTGTCCACGCCGAACTCGTAGACCGACTCGGAGTCGACGGCGTCCTCGGTGATCGGCGAGTGTGGATTGATGTTCATCACCAGGACCGTCTTGCCTGCGTCGTTCGGACTCTGGAACACGTAGAGGTCGGTGATGTGACTCCTGGGATCCATGCTCGTCGGGCTGATACCCAGGCCGGAGACATGATGCGCCATTGTCGGCAATACCTTTCGGGCGGGAGATTTGCGCGTGAACGATCTCGATATTCGCACTTAATCGTGCGTATCGGCGGATTGTTGGCGAGAGTCGGACAGGTGTGAGCTAAGTCCCTGCAACAGGCGCGGGCAACGTCAATGTGGTTGTCGACACGTGCCGAGTATCGATGTAGATATATCTGCACCGGTGGTGTTGGGAATGGTGATTCCGGTGGGACTCCGGCGCACCGTCATCCGAGGTGCTCTCTCAGGAAGCGCGCGATGTGTGCCATCACCTGCTCCGACGACCAGAGCTTGGCGGAGGCGGGATCTTCGAGGAGGACGCTGAGATCGCCGTGATCGCCGCCCTGGATGACGTAGCGGATGCTCGTGCCGCCGGCGGCGCGGATGGCGTTGTGCAGCAGCAGGGTCTGGCTCGCGGACACGAAGTGATCGTGCGAGCCGTGCAGCAATGCGAACGGTGGCGTCGAGGACGTCACGTAGGTGCTCGGATCGGCCGCCGCGACGGCGGCGGGGTCGTCGATCACGGACGAGGTCGTGTCGGGGCCGATGGCGAACCGGGCGAGGAAGCTGCCCGACGCGTACACCTCGTCCTGCATCGCGGTGTCGAAGTCGGCGGCGAGCTGGGCGAGGTTCGAGGGGCCGAACTCGTCGATCACGGCTTGCACGGCGCTGCTCGGTCCGGGGTTGCCGGTGCCCTCGAACTGGGGGAGGTCGTTGGTGGCTCCGACCATCGCGGCCAGGTATCCGCCGGCGGACTGGCCCCACACGGCCACCCGCTGTGGGTTGATCGAGTACTCGTCCGCGTGGGCGCGCAGGTGGCGGATCGCCGACTTCACGTCCGCGACGGTGTCGCGGTAGGTCGCGCCGTCGTCGATGACCCGGTACTCGATGCTGGCCACGACGTAGCCCAGCTTGGCGACGTAGGTGCGCCGCGCGAGGTTGTTCTCCTTGTTGGCGAACTGGAAACCACCCCCGGTCAGGTAGACGACCAGCGGTTTCGCGCCGGGAGTGTCGGGCACCTGGATGTCGAGGCGCAGCTCGCGGCCGCCGGGGGAGGTGTCGTAGCGGATGTCGTCGTGCATCGTCAGGGGAGTCGGGCGGTACCGCATCGATGGACCGGCCCCGTCCAGGACGATGCTCGTGCTGGTGTCGACGGGAACCACTGTCTCGGCGACCGGCACGGGCAATTCCGGGCGCCGGCCGGAAAGTAGGTGAGGACTCGGTTCCGTGGTCGACATGGCGTCGGCTCCCTCCATAAGTGGATAGTGCGCATCCGGTTGCATTTACCGTAGCACTACCGGATGCGCCATATCCGCTTTGTGGTGGTGAACACGCGCAACCGCGGGTGCCGGCTCGCAGGGACCGTCCGACCTGACGCGTTCGACTGCCGGTCGCCCGGTCACGGCCTGGACCACGGCGTCGAGCCGAGCGGCGGCGTGGGGAGTCGGTGACGCCGTGCACGAGTCAGGCGTCGACGCCGGGCTACTCCGCCCCGGGTAGGGACCGGGTCAGTTCGGCGATGCGGTCGACGATGCCGAAGGCGGCGAACAGCCGCTCCACGTCGTCGCGCAGCTGTGGCGTGGGGCGCGTGGTGCCGCGCGCCAGCTCGTGCATCAGCAGTCCGGTGATCGCCCGGACGACCGTCGGCGCCGCCTCCGGCGGAGTGGTCAGTGGTGCGAACAGCGCGGCCTGCGCGGCGAAGAACTCATCGCTGATCGCGCGCAGCCGTTCGTTGTGCGCAGCGCCGGCCACCAGTTGGGGGATCGCGTCGGACGGGAGGTCGGCGTCGTAGGGCGCGCGGGCGGCGAAGTCCATCGCGGCGTCGAGCAGGTCCATCTTGCCGGTCAGCACGGCGGCGGCCGTGGCCTCGAACTGCTCGCGGGTGCGTCGGGCGCTTTCCGCGAACGCGGCCACGACCAGGTCTTCGGCAGTGCGGAAGTGGTAGGTCGTCGACGCCAACGAGGTGCCGGCTGCTGCGGCGACCTTGCGCTGGGTCACGGCCGCGGCGCCCTCGCGCACGATGATCTCCAACGCGGCCTCGACGAGCCGACTTCGCGTGCGCTCGCTACGCGCCCGTCGACCATCCGTCATGAATCGGTACTCCAGTAGTTATTGTCGGGCGGCGGTGGCGCGGCTCCCCGCCGCGGTCATCGCCCGGTTCTGCGCCGATCCGCGTCGTGCTCACTCGCAGCGACGAGGTCGCCCGCGCCGAAGCGCTGCGCCGAGGGCCCGATGGGCAGCGGCGCCAGTTCTTCTCGCGCGCGCATGCCGTCCAGCAGGAGGGCGAGGTAGCGCCGCCACAGGTCGGGCTCTCCGAGGTGCTCGGTGACGGCGCCCAGCATCATCTGGATGATCGCCAGGTCGGCAGGCAGCAGGTCGCGCCGCAATCGGCCCTGGTCCTTTGCCCGTGCGACGAGTTGATCGAGCAGCGGGGCGACGCGGTGCTGCATCTGGGCGTGTCGCTGTGGGCCGCGGCCGGTGCCGAGCATGACCTCGCGCAGGCCTCGGTCCATCGCCTGGACCTCGCAGACCTCCTCGAGGCATGCGGCCAGCCCGGTCCAGGCGTCGGGTGCGCGCAATGCTTCGGCGGTGGCGGCCTCGACGGTCTTGACCATGCTCTCGAAGAGGGCGTCGATCAACGCCTCCTTGTCGGGGAAGCGTCGATAGACGGTGCCGACCCCGACTCCTGCATGGTGGGCGACGTCGTTGAGGGTGGCCGCCACGCCCCGGTCGCGGAACACCTCCCGCGCGGCGGCGAGGATGCGCCGGCGGTTGAGCTCGGCGTCCTTGCGCAACCGGGGCTGCTCCGCGGGCACGTGCGGCTCACCTCGCAGCTGGTCGAACCCTGGCGCTTTCGACGGAGCCTAGCTCGGACGGCACGGCACCGGTCGATTCGGTCCCGGTGAGCAGGCGTGATCCGTCGCCAGGAGGGGCCGGGCCCGCACCCCCTAGCCGAGGCTGTCCTTCAGGAAGCTCGCGATGTGTCCGACCACCTGCTCGGACGACCACGGCTTCGCCGCGTTCGTGTCGCCGGAAAGGACGTTCAGGTCGCCGTGGCCGGCGTTCTGCACGACGAAGCGGGTGCTCTCGCCGCCCTTGGCGCGGATGGCGTTGTGCACGAGGAGTGTCTGGCTGGGTGAGACGAGGTTGTCGGCCGATCCGTGCAGCAGGGCGAACGGCGGGCTGGACGACGTGACGTAGGTGCTCGGGTCGGCGGCGGTGACCGCTGCCGGGTCGTCCAGTACGGATTGCTTGGTGTCGGTGCCGATGGAGTACTGGGCGAGGAAGCCGCCCGGTGCGTACATCGCGTCCTGCATCGCGGTGTCGAAGTCGGCGGCGAGCTTCGCGAAGTTCGACGGCCCGAACTGGTCGACCACGGCCTGGACGGCACTGCTCTGGCCGGGGTTTCCGGTGCCCTCGAACTGCGACAGGCCGTTCGTGGCACCGGTCATGGCAGCCAGGTACCCGCCCGCTGACTGGCCCCACACCGCGACCTCGTTCAGGTCGATCGAGTACTCGCCCGCGTGGGCGCGGAGGTAGCGGATCGCCGACTTCACGTCGGCCACGGTCTCCTTGTAGGTCGCCCCGTCGTCGATGACCCGGTACTCGATGCTCGCCACGACGAAGCCCTGCTCCGCGACGTAGGTGCGCTGGTCCAGGTTGCCGGTCTTGTTGTCGGACTGGAAGCCGCCGCCGGTGAGGTAGACGACCAGGGGCTTCGGGCCGGGTGTGTCGGGCACCTGCACGTCGAACCGCAGCTGCCGCCCGCCGGGCGTGGTGTCGTACTGCACGTCGTTGTGGCTGGTCAGAGCCACTCGGCCGCATTGGATCGACGGGCCGCTCCCGTCGAGGACGATGCTCGTGCTGGTGTCGCTGGACGCGACGGTCGTCGCGGCGGTCAGGTTCGGCCGTGCGCCCTGACCGGCTCCTTGGCCACCCTGGCCGGCCGGGGTGGCCGCGCTCGGGCAGGCAGTGGTGGCTGCGGTGCTCGGCGCTGCGGCGGTGGACGTCGTTCCGCCTGCTGAACACGCCGCGAGCGTGACTCCCAGTGCGGCGACGACCGCAAGCCGGGCCTTCGTCCTGATGTGTGGCATGGGGGACCCCTTCCAGAGCGATTCGGATATGTCATATCCGCTTAGCTCTGACGCTAGCAGTAATCGGATGCGGCGTATCCGCTTTGTGGTGGCGGTCATGGCGAGGCGGCGCTCGTGCTGGGTCATTCCGCGTTGGCGCGGCGGGGTCTCGATCGGTCGACCGCGGGTTCGCCGGTTGAGCGCCTGTCGGCCGCATGTATCTGTACCGTAGTACTGATTGTTCGCCGCGGATGCGCGCCGAGCAAGGATTCGCCCGAGCGGGTCGAGTCGGCTGCGGTTGTTCACGCTCCGTGCGGCGACGGTCGACGGCTCCTGTTGAAGAGGCCGACCGTCGCCGCGGGCGGGGAACGGTCAGGGGGCGGTGACGCTGTTGGTGTCGGGATCGGCGTCGGCGGCTGTCCGGGAGATCGCGGCTGCGGCGGCGACGGCGGCGCAGCCGATGACCGCGACGATCGCGAAGGCGTAGAACCCCCACGGGTAGCCGATCCCGGCGGCGATGAGCTGGCCACCCACCAGCGGTCCGACGATGGCGCCGAGCCGGCCGACGCCGCTCGCGCTGCCGATGGCCGTCGCTCGGATCGCGGCGGGATAGCGCTCGGCGATGAACGCGTACACGAGCACCTGCGAGCTGAAGACGAACACGCCGGCCAGGAGCACGCTCACGTAGATGCCGATGCCCGGCAGGCGGATCGACAGCAGCGCGAGGAACACCGCGGCCAGCGCGAACCAGGCGATCACGACGCTGCGTGTGCCGAACCGGTTCGCGACGCGACCGGCCACGATCAGCCCGGTCACCGCGCCCACGTTCAGCACGAGCAGCAGCACCAGGCCGGTGGCCAACTCGTATCCGGCGGAGCGCATGAGTTCGGGCAGCCAGGTGTTCAACCCGTATACCAGCAGCAGGCCCATGAACGAAGTGACCCAGAAGGCGATGGTCGACAGGAGGAAGCGGCCGCGCAGTATCTCCGCGATCGGGTTGGTGCGATGCCCGGCGCGAGCCTGTTCGAATGCCGTGGTCTCGGGCAGGAACCGGTACAGCAGCGGCAGCAGCAGGAATCCGGGTAGCGCGCCGATGACGTAGAGCGCTTGCCAGCCCAGCGCTTGGGGGATGAAGGTGCCCAGCAGTGCGGTCAGGACGGCGCCGACGTGGTAGCCGGTCATCAACGTCGTCGTGTTGGTGCCCGCCCGTCCTGCCTTGCCCTGTTCGTTGACCATGGCGATAGCCGCGGGCAATACGCCGCCGAGGCCGAGCCCGGCAATGAAGCGCAGCACGCCGTAGGCCCACGGTGAACCGTCCTGGGTTCGCGAGAGGCTCGGGGTTCAGGCCACCTCGCCCCGGTGGGCGATGGCTTGATCGTACACCGCTTCTCGCTCAATCGGTGTC
>Ga0307513_10010241_pt1 | contig 11772 bp, 11 predicted proteins | sample 15_EM_MG_FD_202174 | JGI IMG/M metagenome (GOLD analysis project Ga0307513, IMG submission 202174) | Populus trichocarpa ectomycorrhiza microbial communities from riparian zone in the Pacific Northwest, United States - 15_EM | ecosystem: Host-associated > Plants > Roots > Unclassified | place... | reverse complement strand
CTCTTCCTCGCCGAGCGACATCAGCAGGATCGCTGCGTTTTCCGTGCCTTGGTCGTCCATGCTGCTCATGAATCCGCCCGCTTCACGCGACTTCGCCGCTGACCCAGCCGCGAACGATGTTCGCCACCGCCGCCGGGTTGTCGCGGGCCAGCTGGCGCGCCGCTTCGAGCTTGTCGGTCGAGCGCGGCGCTTCGAGCAGCGGCTGCGAACCCGGCGCCGGCAAGGCGTTGTCGCCTTCGACGACTTCGTCGAGCTGGCCGCCCTTCGAGCGCGGCGCGATCGCGGCCTTCAGCGCCGGGCGAACGAGGGTGAAGACGATCACCAGCGCCACCAGCGCCAGCGCGCCCGGTGCGGCGCCGGCGCGCAGCAGGTCCTGTACCCACGGCCGCTCCCACAGCGGCTGTGCATCGGCCGGCGCCGACGGCTCGACGCGGAACGGCGCATTGATCACGCGCACCGAGTCGCCGCGGTCCTTGTTGAAGCCGATGCCCTGCTGGACCAGCGCGGTCAGCTTGTCCAGCTCGTCGGGCGATAGCGGCGTGCTGACGGTCTTGCCCTTCGCGTCGCTGGTCACGCGGTGGTTGACCACCACTGCGGCGTTCAGCCGGCGCACGGTGCCGGTGGCGCCGCGCGTCACGCGCACCGTCTTGTCGACCTCGTAGCGCGTCTCGGCCTCGCGGCGCGCACCGCCGCTGTTGCTGCCGCCTTGCGCGGCCTGCAGCGGCTGCGCGGCGCCGTTGATCGGCGCCGTCGCCGGCACCGGCGGCTGGTTGCTGGTCGCGCCGGGCACGCCGCTGGGCGTGCTGCTGCCGGGCTGGGTCGAGTCTTCGGTGCGCAGCGCGCGGATGGTGGTTTTCGCGTCGCTGCCCTGGTTGGGCTTGTACTCCTCGGCGGTCGACTCGGTCTGCGAAAAGTCGATCTCGGCGGAGACGGTGGCGCGCAGGTTGTTACGCCCGACCACCGGTTCGAGCAGGTCCATCACCCGCTTCAGGTGGCTGGCTTCGACCTCGTGCAGGTACTGCAGTTGCTGCGTATCCAGCCCTTGCACGCCGCCGCTTTCCTGGTTGCTGAGCAGGGTGCCGCTGCCGTCGAGCACGCTGACCGCTTTCGCGTTCAATTCGGGCACGCTCGACGAGACCAGGTGCACGATGCCGGCCAGCTGGGCGCGGTCGAGCACGCGCCCGGGGTGCAGCGCCAGCACGACCGAGGCGGAAGGCTTCTGCTGCTCGCGAAAGAAGCCGTTCTGGTTCGGCAGCGCCAGGTGCACGCGGGCGGTCTGCACCGACGACAAGGACTGGATGGTTCGCGTCAGCTCGCCTTCGAGCGCGCGCTGCAGGTTGATGCGCTCCTGCCCCTGGGTCTGGCCGAACGGCGTCTTGTCGAGCAGTTCGTAGCCGTTCACCGAGCCCTTCGGCAGGCCGGCGGCGCTGAGCTTCAGGCGCAGGTCGTAGACCTGGGCGGCGGGGACCAGGATCGTGCCGCTGCCGTCGGCGAAACGGTAGGGGATGTTGAGCTGGCTGAGCTTTTCGATGATCGCGCCGCCGTCCTTCTCAGTGACGTTGGCGAACAGCACCTTGTAGTCGGCCTGGTGCAAGGTCATCGCCATCGCAACCAGCAGCGCCAGCAGGGCGGCGATGCCCGCCCCGGCGGTCAGTTTGGTCTTCACCGGCAGCGCGGCCAGGCGGCCGCCGAAGCCGGTGGGCACGGGCAAGGCCGCTTTCGGCGGTTGCGCAACGATCGCAGTTTCCATAGGCCGCGATTGTTGGCTGCAGGCACCGCCCCGGGTGGCGCGAGAAGCCCGGCAAAGACTCGGCTTCTTCCACCTTTCGGCGCCCGGCCCCGGCCTACAGTCCGGCTATCGGCAGCGACACCATGGAACTGAAACTCAAGCCCTTCGATTTCAACCAGGCGGTTGCCCGCGCCGGGCTGCGGCCCGACGGCCAGCCGCTGGTGGCGCCGACCGCCAACCCCGACGGCGGCAGCTTCCGCACCGCGATGACCGAGGCCTTGCAAGGCGTCAGCCAGAGCCAGAACGAAGCCCAGCGCCTGCAGCGCGAGGTGTCGCTGGACAACCCGACCGTCAGCCTGGAGCAGACGATGGTCGCGATGCAGAAGGCGCAGCTCGGCTTCCAGGCCACCTTGCAGGTGCGCAACCGGCTGGTCTCGGCTTATAGCGAGATCATGAACATGCAGGTGTAGTGCCGCCACGGCGCGGCCGGCAGGCGGCCAATGCCGCGACGCGAGCCGCGCTTGATGTAGTCAGGCCCAGCGGGTCATGAACACGCAGCTGCAACAGCGGCGTCGCTCGCGGCCGCAGCGACCACCGCATCGTGCGGCAGCCGGTCCGCCGGCCCCGGCCGGCCGAGCAGATAGCCCTGCAGTTCGTCGCAGCCGTGTTCGCGCAGCGCGGCCATCTGGCTGGCGGTTTCGACGCCTTCGGCGTTGACCCGGATGTCCAGCGAATGCGCCAGTGAGACGATCGAGCGCACGATCAGGTCGACCTTGTCGTCGTCGACCAGGTTCTGCGTGAACGCGCGGTCGATCTTCACCTTGTCGAACGGGAAGCGCCACAGGTAGGCCAGGCTCGAGTGGCCGGTGCCGAAGTCGTCCATCGCGATGCGCACGCCCATCGTGTGCAGGGTGTTTAGCGTGCGCAGCACCGGCTCGGTGTTGCTCATCAACAGCGACTCGGTGATCTCGACCTCCAGCCGATCGGCCGGCAGGCCGGCCGCCTGCAGCGCGGCGTTGATCTCGTCGATGATCGCGCCTTCGCGGCGGAACTGCGCCGGCGACAGGTTGACCGCCACCGACAGCGGCGCCGGCCAGCGTGCGGCCTCGGTGCAGGCCGCGTTCAGCACCCAGCGGCCGAGTTCGTCGATGAGGCCGGTTTCTTCGGCCAGCGGGATGAACTCGAGCGGCGGCACGAAGCCGCGCGTCGGGTGCGGCCAGCGCGCCAGCGCCTCGTAGCCGCACAGCGTCTGGCCGTCGCCGCCGAACAGCGGCTGGAAGTGCAGCACCAGCGAGCCGTTGGCCAGCGCGTCGCGCAGGTCGCGTGTCAGCGCGCGCCGGTTCTGCAGGTCGCGGTCCAGGCCGGGGTCGTAGAAGCTGTAGCCGGCGCGGCCGTTGGTCTTGGCGCGGTACAGCGCGAGGTCGGCGCGGTGCATCAAACCTTCGGCGTCGGCGCCGTCGATGCCGCGGATCGCCGCGCCGACGCTGGCGCTGCAGACGCAGCGTTGGCCGGCCAGCTCATACGGCTGGCCCAGCGCCTGCACGATGCGCTCGGCCAGCGTGGCCACCGAGTCGCTGCTGTCGACGCCGCTTTGCAGCACCGCGAATTCGTCGCCGCCCAGCCGCGCCACGAGGTCGGCGTTGCGCAGCACGCCGCGCAGCCGCACGGTCAGCTGGCGCAGCAGTTCGTCGCCGGCGGCGTGGCCGAGCGAGTCGTTGACGTCCTTGAAGTGGTCGAGGTCGATGCACAGCACCGCGAAGCCGAGGCTGCTGTCGTCGGCGCGGCCGTGGTGGCGGGTCGCAAGCTGAAGGGCGTCCTGGAAGCTGGCCCGGTTCAGCGCGCCGGTCAGCACGTCGTGGTGGGCCAGGTAGCGCACGCGCTCTTCGGCGGCGCGCTCGTGGCGCAACTGGCCGCGCCACAGCCAGCCGCCAAAGGCCAGCAGCGCGACCAGCGCCGCACCGACCGCTGCGACGACGCGGCGGAACGAAGCCGAGACCGTTGCCGCGCGTTCGGTCTGGTCGACGTAGACCTCGACGACGCCGATCAGGCGGCCGTTGCGCTTGATCGCCACGTAGGCTTCGCTGTAGACGCGGGGCCGCTTGACGCCGTCGCCATGGTCCTCGAGCTTGATGTAGTTGCCACCGCCGAGCGCGATCGTCGCCGCGGTCGGGTTGCTGAAGCCGCCGCCGGCAGCCGGGTCGGGACGGCTGCCCAGCGAATCCGAGACCAGCAGCAGGCGGCCGTCGGGCGCGAAGAACTTGAAGCGGAAGACGTTCGACGCGGTGCGTACGCCTTCGAGCTGCTCGCGCGCACGCTCGCTCGGCAGCTCGCCGCCGAGGATGCTGTCGAGTTCGGGCACTACACGGACGACGAAGTTGGCCCAGGCGATCGCGGTGTGCTCGGCGTCGACCTTCAGGTGCTCGTCGGCGACCCGCCCGATTGCCCAGACGACGCCGGCCAGCGCCAGCGCCGCGGCCACCAGCCACAACGGCCCGGCGGCGCGGCGCATCTGGGTAGACGAAGGTTTGTTCATCGAGGGTTCAGCAGGCCGGGTAGCCGGGCACGGCCTTGGCCGGCGTGCAGATGCTGGCGCGGCCGAGCGGCGACAGGTCGACCCGCAGGCGTTCGCCGCGCGACGACTGGAACAGCACGCTGCCGCTGCCGTCGACCGGGCCGGTCGGCTCGAAACGCGCGGCGTGCGCTTCGAGCAATTCGATGCCGGCGTGCTCGGCGCCGCGCACGGTCTTCAGCTGGCACTGGGCTTGCGCTTGGGCCTTGCCGCAGCTGCAGCCCGGCGCGGTGGCCACGGACCAGCACCAGCCGGCGCCGGTGGCGTAATCGATGTGCAGCGGCTGGCCGCGCTGGGCGGCTTCGAAGCGCGCCTCGGCCATGTCGGTGGCCAGCGTTTCGGCGGCAGTCTTCAGCCGCGTGCGCTCGGCGATGCTGCCGAACGACGGCACCGTCAGCGAAGCGACGATCGCCAGCACCGCCAGCGCGATCATCAGTTCGAGCAAGGTCAGGCCGCGGTTCTTCAATTCAATTGCTCCACCGCGCGTCGCGCAATCGACGGACCCACAAGATCCGTGGCGACGCCAAGGCCATCGGGTGGCCGACTCCGCGAATGTCCCCCGGCGGCCTGCTCTCGCTCCGCTGCCCGCACGCGAACGCGAACGACAACCGCACCAGCGACTGGCCGCAATGGTTTCATTTCAGCGGTTCCAGCAGCGGGCGTTCGGCCCGATCTGCGCAAAACCGCTCTTCACGTCGACGGCGAGTTGAAGGCAGTCGCGGTCGCCGGCCTGCGACTCGCCGGCCAGCGCGGTGGCGGTGGCGCGGTAGCCGTCGGGGCCGCTGAGTTCGATGGCCAGTGTATACAGGCCCTCGTCGCTGCGCGGGGCCACGCGCAAGGTGTTGAAGTCGCTGCTGTACAGGCCTTGCACGCTGCGCCAGCGTTCCTGCGCCGCCTGCAGCCGGGTCAGCGCGGCGATGGCATCGACACGGCGCGACTTGGTGAGTTGCGCCCGGTACGACGGCAGCGCGACGCCGGCCAGCACGGCGACCAGCACACAGGTGATCACCACGTCGACCAGCGTGAACCCGCGCGCCGCGCGGCCCATGCCCATGCCCATGCCCATGCCCGTGGCCATGGTCAGCCCGCCGACAGCAAGCGCCGCCGCTTCTGCGTCTGGTCGATGTAGCGCTGCAGCGCGCGTTCGGCGGTACCCGAGAGCTTGGGCCATTCGCAGCCCAGGCGCACGCCGTCGCTGCGGCCGATCGAGCTGACGTGGTGCAAGGTCAGCGTGGTCGTGAAACGGGTGTCGGCGTCGAGCTCGATCTGCACGTCGGCGAGCTGCGAGCCCGGCTGCAGCGGCGGCACGTCGTTCGGCACGAACAGCGCGCAGCCGCCGATGCTGAGGTCGAGCAGGCGCAGTTCGAGCGCCATGTCGGGGATCGACGGGTGGCGCAGGCGGGCGATCAGGGTCTGCCGTTCGAGCGCACGCAAACGGTAGGCGCCGCGGCGCTGGAAACGGTAGATCTCGCGCGGCATCGCGCCCTGCAACGCGCACGAGCGCTCGCCGCGCACCAGCAGCAGGCCTTGCAGGTCGAACTGCAGCTTGACGCTGTCGAGGTAGGCGACCGCGACCACTTCGTCGGTGTCGATCAGGCGCTGGAGTTGCGGGTTCGATTCGTCGGCGTTGAAGTTCAGCCGCTGCTGGGTCGCGTCGAGCGCCCACAGCGACGTGGTCAGCGCACTGCCGTCGGGGGCGCTCAGGTTGACCGGCACGTTGCCGTCGCGAAGCTCGCGCAGCAGCGCCAGCATCTCGCGCGGGTGCTCGACGCGGAAGTCGGCCCAGCGGTCGAGGGAGCCGTCGTCGCCGATGCGCGCGGGTTGGGTGTCGTGGAACATGGCGCTAGGCGTTGGGATGCAGACGCGGCGGTGGGCCTAGTGAAGCGTCTTCTGCCGGCCGGACATCGTGTCGTCGAGGTCCTGCAGCCAGGGCTCGGCCAGGTGGCGGATCTCGGCGTCGTTGACCAGGATGCGCTGCATGATGCGCGACTTGGCCTTGGCCGCGTCGGCGTCGAGCTGCGTCTCGCGGGCGGCGTGCTTGAGCTGGCTGATCAGCAGCACGCAGGCGCCTTCGAGCTTCACGACCTCGTCCCAGTTGCCGGTCTTGGCGGCCGCCAGCATGTCGGCGCTTGCCTGCTCGATCGCTTCGTAGTAGCTCAAAAGTTGCATGTCCATCGATATCCTCGGTGCTCTGTTGGCTGCGTTCAGCGGCCGGTCGAGGTGGCAGCCTGGCTGGCGATCGAAGCCCAGGCTTCGCGCAGCGGCTGGATCAGCCGCTGGCATTCGTCGAGCCCGGCTTCGTCGTTGCGCACGTTGACCAGGGTCAGGCGCATCGCCAGGTAGCCGTAGAGGTCGTGCAGGCTCTGCGCCAATTCGCCGCCGGCCTGCAGGTCCAGGCTGGCGCGCAGGCCTTCGTCGACGATGCGCACGGCACGGCCGATTGCGCGGCCTTTCTGCTCGATCTGGCCGCTGCGCATCGCGCCGCGGGCTTGCGCCAGCGCGTCGATGAAGCCGTCGAACAGCATCGCGACGAGCTTGTGCGGCGAGGCGCCGGTGACCGCGGTTTCGGTGCCGACCTGGCGGTAGGCGTTGGCGAATTGTTGCGGGCGGTGGGACACGGTGGCAGAGCTGAACATGGTCGGTGGCGATTCAAGCAGCGGGGTTGCTGGATTTATCGGCAGCGGCCGAGGGCACTTGAGCCGGTGTAGCAGGCGCTTGTGCGCTCCCCAAACGAACACCGCCCCGGGGTCGCGGCGTCGCGGGCCCGGGGCGGGAATGGGTCAGGCGCGACGGTGCGTCTATACCCTGTCAGTAAGAGCTCGTCTTCGCCAGTGCGGCGAGCTGGGTGGTCATGTAGCTCGACAGGCCGTTCAGCTTCGCCATGCTCGCGTCCAGCGCCTGGTACTGCGCACGCAGCCGGGCCTCGGTCTGGTCGAGGCGCTTCTGCATCGATTCCTGGCTGTCTTCGTTGCGCGCGATGATCGAGTTGATGCTCGTCGTGCGCGTTTCCAGCGAACCGTCGGTATTCAGCGCAGCGTTGCCGAGGTCGCGGAAACGGTCCATGAAGCCCGAGCCGGCGGTCGTGTCGGCGTCGGTCGCGAGTACCTTGCGCAGCTCGCTGAAGTTGTCGATGGCGCTGGCCAGCGCGTCGTCGTCGATCTTCAGCGAACCATCGGTCTGCATCGTGATGCCGACGTCGGACAGCCGGGTGTAGGTGCCCGATGCGCTGCTGGCCTGGTTGATCACGTTGCGCAGCTGCGACTGCAGGCCGAGTGTGGTGCGGTCGCCCTGCAGGCCGCCGGCGACCTTGGTCTCGGCGTCGTACTTGGTCTGGTCCTTGATGTAGGCGGCGAGCGCGTTGAAGGCGGTGACGAAGGTCGTGACCGCCGTCTTCACGGCACCGGTGTCGGCGGCGACGTTGACGTCGACATCGGCACCGGCGGCGGTCGCCTGCAGCAGGTTCACGGTCAGGCCGTCGGCCACGCCTTCGAGCTTGTTGCTCGCCGAGGTGACGGCGATGCCGTTGATCGTCGCCGCAGCGTCGATCGCCGTCTGGTTGCGCGTCATCGGCGTGTCGGCGTTCGCAGCGTCGTAGCTCAGCGCCGACAGGGCGTCGCTGCCGGTGATGCGAAAAGCGTTTTCGGCGCCGGTGCTGCTCGAACGCAGCGCCAGGCGTGCGCCGCTGGAGTCGTTGACGATGGTCGCGGTGACCCCGGCGCCGGAGCCGTTGATCTTGTCGCGGATCCCTTCCAGGCTGGTTTCGCCGGCGCCGATCGTGATCGACAGCGGCGAGTTGCCGGTCTTCGCGGTGAAGTTCGAGTCGATGCCCCAACTGCCGAGTTCGATCGTCAGCGTGCCTTCGCCGAGCACCGAGGCGCCCGACTCGAAGGCGCTGCTGGAGACCGTTTGCGTGCGGGCCAGCGCCTGCACGCTGATGCTGTAGCTGCCGACGGCGGCGTTGTCGTCGGTGCTGACCGTCACCGCGCTCGTGTTGGCGCTGGTCGCCACGGTCTGCTTCCACAGCGAGACGGAGGCGAGCGAGGTCGCCGCGTCGCGCATCGTCGAGGTCAGACTTTGCAGCTTGCCGATCGCCGACAGCTCAGTCCTCAGGCCGCTCTCGGCGGTCTGCAGCTGGACGAGCGGCCGACTCTCGACGGCCATCAATTGGGTGATGATCGAATTGACGTCGAGGCCGCTGCCGATGCCGGTCGATGTAATGGAAGCCATGGCGATTTGCCTTTTCCGGTTGTAGTCGTTCTATCGGCCTCTAGCGCGCAGACTTGAGCACCACGCAATGCCGGCGCTCAATGGCGCACGCCGCACGACCCGGGACGCTATCGGTGCGACCCTCGGGAAAGTGCGGCGTGCATGGAAAATCGAAGCGGCGGCGGCCGCGGGGAACTAGCCTTGCAGCAGTCGAAGCACCTGCTGCGGCAGCTGGTTGGCCTGGGCGACCATCGCGTTGCCGGCCTGCTGCAGGATGCTGGCACGGCTCATGTTCGCGGTTTCGGCGGCGAAGTCGGCGTCCATGATCCGGCTGCGCGCGGCGGACTGGTTCTCCGACGCGATCATCAGGTTCGAGATCACCGCGTCGAAGCGGCTTTGCGAGGCACCGAGCGTCGCGCGCTCGGAGTTGACGGTGTCGAGCGCGCCGTCGATGCCGGCGATCACGCTCGCGATCGCGGTGGCGTCGGCGGTCGAGCCGATGCCGGCGCGGCTGGTGCCGGCGTTGTCGGTGCCGGCCACGCTGACGATCGTCGGCGCCGTGACCATGTTGGTCGTGATGATGTCGATCGTGTCGTTGGCCGTGGTGTTGGCGCCGACCTGGAAGGCCTGCGTGCCCGACTCCGTGCCGAGGATGTTCTTGCCGTTGAAACTGGTGCCGCCGAGCACACGCTGGATTTCCTTGGCCAGTTCGCCGAACTCCTTGTCCAGCGAGTCCTTGTCCTGGTCGGAGTTGGTCGCGTTGCGCGACTGCACCGCCAGTTCGCGCATCCGTTGCAGCGCGTCGGAGACCTTGCCGAGCGCGCCTTCAGCGGTCTGCGCCAGCGAGATGCCGTCGTTGGCGTTGCGCACCGCGACGTTCATGCCGCGCACTTGCGCGTTCATGCGTTCGGCGATCGCCAGGCCCGCAGCGTCGTCCTTGGCGCTGTTGACGCGCAGCCCTGACGACAGGCGCTGCATCGCGGTCGCCAGCGACGCCTGCGACGTGCTCAGGTTGCGCTGTGCGTTCAGCGAAGAAAGATTCGTGTTGATCGTCTGCGGCATGTTCAGTGCTCCTCGAGTGTCGATGGCTCCCGGCGGCGCCACCAGCAACGGCGTGATTCCGGTCTGCGGGCCGCTCTTTCAAGCAGCACCGCATGAGTCGCATTGTGAGAAGCAGCAGAACCTTGCAATCGCCCGAAATGAAGGCGTTTGGCCCTTCAGTTTTGGCCCGTGCAAAAAGAGCGACCCCGGCGCGGGGCAAGCCCGGCCGGGGTCGTGCGCGAAGAGCGCGAGGGGGTGCTTAGCGCAGCAGGCTCAGCACCTGTTGCGGCAGTTGGTTGGCTTGCGCGACCATCGCGTTGCCGGCCTGCTGCAGGATGCTGGCGCGGCTCATGTTCGCCGTCTCCGAAGCGAAGTCGGCATCCATGATCCGGCTGCGTGCGGCGGACTGGTTCTCGATCGAGATCTGCAGCGAGCCGATCACGGCGTCGAAGCGGTTCTGCGAAGCACCCATCGTGGCGCGCTCGCTGTTGACCTTGTCGATCGCCGCGTCGATGTCGTCGATCACCGTGCCGATGGCGGTGGTGTCGGCGGTCGAGTCGATCTTGGCCCGGCCGGCGCCGCTGTTGTCGGTGCCGGCGACGGTGGTCATCGCCGAGTCCGTCGTCATCTGCGTCGTCGTGATGCTGATCTCGTCGTCGGTGCTCGTGTTCGCACCGACCTGGAAGGTCTGCGAACCGGCGTCGGCCGCCAGGATGTTCTTGCCGTTGAAGGTGGTGCCGCCCAGCACGCGCTGGATTTCCTTGGCGAGCTCGGCGAATTCCTTGTCCAGCGAGTCCTTGTCGGCGTCGGAGTTGGTCGAGTTGCGGGATTGCACCGCGAGTTCGCGCATCCGCTGCAGCGAATCGCCGACCTTGCCGAGCGCGCCTTCAGCGGTCTGCGCCAGCGAGATGCCGTCGTTGGCGTTGCGCACGGCGACGTTCATGCCGCGCACTTGTGCGTTCATTCGCTCGGCGATCGCGAGGCCGGCCGCGTCGTCCTTCGCGCTGTTGACGCGAAGGCCTGACGACAGGCGCTGCATCGACGTCGAAAGCGACGCTTGCGACATGCTCAGGTTGCGCTGCGCGTTGAGCGAAGCGATGTTGGTGTTGATTGATGTGCCCACTTGTGAACTCCAGTCAGTTGATCAAAGAAGATGCTTTCCCGGCGAGAGCGCCGGCAGATCCTGAACCCGTCGTCGCGCCGTGAGGCTCGACTTCGGATTCCGTTGCCTGCCGCCTGTCGCTTCCTCGAAAGAAGTACCAGACGGCCCGCCCGCGCTAGTCAACCGTGGAGCCCTCGGCGCACCTGACGTGCGTCCCACGGGCATCGGCCGGCCAACCGGACCACGGAGCCTGCTCGCACAGACCCCGTTGAGGCTGGTATCGGTAGCCCGTTGCTCGAACTTGAGGGCGGGCTTGAATCGGCGACCCGCTGTCAAGGCCATCCGAGCGCTTCGATGCGACGGAATGCACGTCCTTTGCGGCGTTGTTGTCGCGTTCGTGCCTGCCCGCGCCTGCCTACAGTCGGGGACATCCGCGTGTGCTGCGCGCCCGCGCCAGCCTCTTTTCGAAAGCCGCCCATGCCCCCAGCCGTCGACACGCCCTCCAGCCCGCCACGCCATGGCCTGCGCATTGCCGCGCCTGGCAAGGGCGTGCCGCAGCGCGGCTCGGCGGCGGCGCACCAGCAGTGGTCGCAAGGCGTCGCGCTCGGCCGCCAGGGCAAACCAGCACAGGCCGCCGGCCACTTCGAACGTGCGACGCGGCTGTCGCCGGGGGTTCCGCTGTACTGGATGAACCTGGCCAGCGCGCAGCGCAAGATGCTCCGGCCCGGCGACGCGTTGGCGAGCGCGCGCCGCGCCTTCGAGCTCGACACCGGCAGCGAAACCGCCTGCCACATGCTGGCCGACCTGCTGCGCATGAACAACCACCAGGCCGAGGCGCAGGAGGTTCTGCAACGGCTGGATCCGGCAACGCAGCGCAGCCCGCGGCACGCGCTGCTGCAGGGCTCGGTGCTGATGGCGCTCGGCCACTGGCAAGAAGCGGCGATCGCCTTCCTGCAGGTGCTGGCGGCCCAGCCGGCCGATGTCGAGGCTTATCAGCAGCTCGGTTTCGCGCTGTCGAACCTGAAGCGTTATGCCGAAGCCGCCGAGTGTTTTCGCACCGTCACGATGCTCGACCCGGCGCACTTCGGCGCCGCGGTCTACGCCGCGCACTATGCCGCGTGGGCC
>Ga0307513_10010240_pt1 | contig 11772 bp, 20 predicted proteins | sample 15_EM_MG_FD_202174 | JGI IMG/M metagenome (GOLD analysis project Ga0307513, IMG submission 202174) | Populus trichocarpa ectomycorrhiza microbial communities from riparian zone in the Pacific Northwest, United States - 15_EM | ecosystem: Host-associated > Plants > Roots > Unclassified | place... | reverse complement strand
GGTTAGGGAAAAAGTAAAAGTCGTTGATCAATAAACCATAACAACCTCTTGAAATGCTACCACGCTTCTCCAATCCACATTTCTTGCCCCTACAAACCCAGATTGTGAGCCGGGAAGATATATACTCTGACAGCAATCAAGGTGCTCCACATGCGCTAGAGTATGATACAGAGGCCTTGGAGCAATTGAATAGTCTCCTGAAAACATCTCTTCCTCAATACATCGGGCTCGCTCCTGATTCAAATGGAAAGAACAAGAAACGAAGGAGAGTGACGATAGAAAACGCGAATCCTGCTTCCTTGAAGGAGCCTATATGTATGTGCGAGAGTTCTTTTGATCGATATCAATTTCTAACGTGGTCTGTTTTTCTAGTGTTCCGATTGATATCGACTTCTCTGCTGCCTGTTCCTATTTCTCTACTCCCTCCTCCACCGCCGCCATCTTCGTAGGTCTCTCTTGCCGACGGCTCTGTATTTTGTTGAAGTTTATATATAAGGACACGCGAACCCGATGCAGAAGACAACGAAGAGCAAGCCCGCATTCGAAAACAGCGTGCGGAAGCTACTGCTATCGACGGTGCCACCATTATGGAAGATGCGCAATTATTGAGGGTAGGCTTACTTTCAACTACTTATGTTCGGTTCTTTGACCATGGAATAGGCGTCTCGATCTTCAAGCAATCAGTGCATAAATCTAAGGACCTCAGAAAATATTGAAGATGCGCGCATGGTAATCGTACGAACACTACAAGGGCCTCGGAAAACGCGTCCTCCAGTCCCAGCGTCAACGCTATCACATTACCCTTACGTTACCGATGTGGGCACGATACGCATGGAACTAGCTGCACGGAAATCTATGGACTGCCCAACCCTCGATGCCGAAGTCGTGGTGAGCGATCCACTACCCACCCAAAGGCCAAGGCCAAGGAGACGAAGGAGTTTGGCGCCCGCGAAGGAGCGGCCTTCACCACAATTCTGGAGGCCAGACCCGAAATGGAGAGGCAAATGCATGGGATACGCTTATGGTTATCCTAGCAGTTTGGATGGATCATAGAAGTACAGACGTGATAGAACGAGGAAGGGAGTGTTCGCAGGCATAGAAATACACCCTTAAACTTTGTTATTGATGAGCTGCCAAACAATGAGTCTTCCTCAACACAGATAATTTACTTAGTCTTGAACGAGTTTTGAGAATGCCTTCCACTCCTCCCCCGTCAAACCCATTTGCGATGCCAGGGCCAATGCCTCGTTTGCCTTCACCGCCTGCCTCAAGGATGCGAGCATCTATTGGTTCAACATTCTCATTTGCTCCTCAAAGTCTGGCCGACTCGTATGCTGAAGCCAACTCGAGCACAATATCCAATACAACCTCATCTGCAATGGATCCAAACCGCTCCATGTTGACAGTCTCGCCCCACACATCCCCGCGGAAAAATAGAAGGGGAAAGTCAAGCATCGGCCGCATGCCACATCCCCTCGCAAATGACACCACGGATGTTTTCCAGGACTCCGACGACGATGCAGATGACGAGGACGAGTATGAGTGGGGGACCATAGATCGGATGAGATTGTGGCGGCACGACGCGCTGATGCAGCATCTCTATGAAACTGCCGCTTTCTGGGGTGACAAGATCCTCAGCTGGACCAGTACGTCGCGTCCACTCTCGCTCACCCTTTTCATTCAAACGCGTCTTTCTAGATGATGCAAATGACGCGTTCTGGCTGGCACAAACCTATTTCATGACGAATCAATATTCTCGTGCCGAACGTCTACTTACTCGGCCATTCCCAACCAAGTCTACTAAAAGGCCACCTACATCTGCGGCACCAACAAATGGACATTTACCATCAACGTCGAAAGGGAAAGGTCGTGAATATGATGTATCCCAGTTGATGCTCTCGATGCCTCGTCTGCCTATGGGGCCAGGAGGGTTGATTGAGCTCCCAGAAGAATTGCAGGATCGCGTATCACGACTAGTTGATATGAGCGTGGCCTGCAGATATCTCGCCGCCCTGTGTCAGGTCAGTGACAAACCATAATCTGATTCATAAACTGACTTCTTCACAGATTCGACTAGGTAATTGGGCCGACGCTACAGAAATGCTCGGTGAATCTAACCCCTTCAGTGGAAATGGTTTGTCGACATTCCTCACGAGCCCATGTATTTGACGCACATATCGAAATTTAATTTAGGCAAAAGCGGACCTTCAGTGCCAAACGTAGATGGAGGAATCAAAGTATACCGTTTCTATCCAATATTTCTGGTATTTCACGCTAACGAGAACAACAGGTGGAAGCCTCCATGTGCTATCTAAGAGGCGTTCTCATGCTGAAGCTTGGCAAGGGCCACCAGGCGAAGCAATGTTTTATGGAGGCCTTAGCCCTGGACATCAAATGTTATGAAGCCTTCGAGCAATTAATCACCAGTGAAATGATGAACCCAACGGAAGGTGGGGACTTGACCATATCGTTTAATCGCTTTATTAATCGCCTTGTCTTTAGAGTGGGAATTTGTACAAGGACTCGCATACTCTGCTCAAGCCCCCGAAGATGCTGAGTTTATGCAGCTTATTTATACTTCCCGCCTCCGAAAGTACAAACATGTCGCAGAACATGCTCTCACTCGTCAAAAACTGGTCGACGAATACGGTCTCGGAGACAATCCTGATGTGCTGTTTAGCTTCGCTGATGCGTTATATGCACATTTCCGGTGGGCGGATTGCTACACCATAACTTCTCGGTGAGCAACGCGGGATGGGTATAGGTTTCCGCAAGCCCTGATGTTTGGCGCAGAATTCTGAGCCTGGTAACGATCCACAATCAAACAATGCCAGTGCACATCGCGTGTATGTACCACCTGCCGCATCTGCACTCGAAACTTTTTATCCTGGCACACGAGATGGTTCAACGTGAGCCAGAAAATGCCCTCAGCTGGTACGCTGTCGGAGTATGGTATCTGACGGGGGGGAAATGGGGAGAGGCACGGCAGTACTTCAGGTCAGTGGGACATTTTGATTCTAAACTGGCGTTTTTTGACATAATATGATTCAAGCAAAACATCACTAATGGATCCCCGCTTTGCTCCAGCTTGGGTTGCCTTTGGACACACATTCGCACTGGAAGGCGAGCATGATCACGCGGTTACGGCCTATTCAACGTGCGCGCGTATGTTCACAGGGTAAGTTCTGAAACACTGATCTATCTAAACATCTTTACTGATATTTGAATTGTGTCAAAGATCCCATTTGCCTTTGCTGTTTGTCGGAATGGAACATATCATGCTATCCAACTATCCAATGGCAGACGAGGCACTCGACGCATCTTATGTGATGTGCGATGCCGATCCATTGCTTTTCAACGAACGAGCTGTGATGGCTTACAACCGTGGGGAGTGAGTATCGGCCACCCATTTCATCTCCGATGTCCTGATTAGCATCACTGATTTATTTAGGTTTGACAAAGCCGCTCAACTTTTTCAGTCTGCCTTGGATCTTGCACAAGTCACTCAGAGCTCGCAAAAAGCATGGGTGACTACTTATTTAAACTTAGGAACGTGCTATCGGAAACTCAAGTAAGCCCTGTCATGCGAACCACATCTGCCGTCCTTATCTATCCCATGATAGACGACTGGAGGAAGCGCGAGAATCATATCTCAAAGTGTTAGAACTTGACGCACGGCACTCTATCGCGTTAGGTTTCCTTGGGATGGTATACCACTTGACTAACCATACGGACAAAGCAATTGTCAAGTACCACGAGGTACGTGCGGCTTTTGAGCTGTACTTGCTCATATTCTTTACTCCGGTTCGCCGTAGGCTCTGAGTGTGGATCCCATCAACTCACATATACTCGAACTGCTGAATATGGCCCTGGATGCATCCATTATGTCCACTCCATCGACACAGGTCATTGATGCTGAGTTCAAAAAAGCTGTCAAGGACTTGAAGGCGAAGTACTCACGCCTCGTCGGGGGCAAAGGGAAAGAGAAGGCACCTGTGGACGTTCCAGTGGACACTGCTGTGGATGAGATGAATATAGGTTAAGGTACACATCCCAAATTAATGCATTTCCTTCCAACTATGCAATTATACAAGTACAGGGTAGTTAATCTACCAGGCGCCTGGGCAGTGGGGATGTTGCTTATGCTCTAAGCTTCCGTGGGAATGTTCACGAGAGAATCCAGATTGGCGGCAAGTATGGTGTTAAGTACATAGAGGGTAATGAATAGAGATAACGATGGGAAAAGTAAATTCGTAAGCAAATGGAGGATATTAAGCGTCAATGATGGGGCCGGGGTTGTTTTTAGCACCTATATGTCGATGAGAAAATGTTCAAGATACATATAGAGGCTATCTACTAACCTCTGACGAAACCGTCTTGGTCTTCATTGGAAAGGTCTTCCAGTGATTGACCCTTGGTCTCCGGGAGGAGGAGAGTCGAGAAGATGCCGGTCAACATGAAGAGGGCAAAGAGTTCGAGACTATTGGAAATTTAGTAACGAGAATGCTAGAACAACGATTATTTGCACCCACATGTGTTTGACGAATTTATTTGTGCCACCGATATCCTTAAGCTGGCTGAATCCGACTTGAGCAACGATGGCGCCGAGCTTGCCACTGGCGGCGGAGATACCGTGGGCAGTTGAACGGTAACGTGTAGGGAAGATCTCTCCGGGAATGATGAAGGTCGTTGTATTGGGTCCAAAGTTCTGGAAGAAGTTGGCCAAGCAGTACAGGAAGACAAAGGCCTTGGTGGAAGTTACCGAGGCGGTAAGTTTGTCGTATGCGAAGCCTGCGAGCTCCAATCAGTCTTTGTTTCAATAATAAAAGAAACAATGGGACATACCCATGATGACGAAGAGGATGGTCAACATGATGAAACCCATGAGTTGGATGGGCTTACGACCCCATGAATCGACGAACAGGAAGGTGACCCAGTATCCTGGAATCAGGCCAGCAGCGGAGAGAATCAAATTTCCTTTGCAAATATTGTTCAGGTTGTCATAGACTCCCTGAGTGCCCTTTGTGGGAGGAGTTCCGAAACCAATTGCTTGGAGAATGATTCCAGAGTTGAGACCAAGCCCGTAGAAGGCAATCTATGAGCCGTGTTAGGATGCAAGTCGAGGGGAAGGGGAGCGTGAAAGAGACGAACGTCAAGAGCAAACCAAGAGTAGGCAGTACCGAAAAGGATTTTGAAGTTCTTGAGCTGACCAAAGTGGGCCGTGAAATCGGCCCAGCTGGCTTTGGGGGTCTCAATGCGTTGGACAAGAAGATCAGGGTCAACGTTGGTAGGTTTGTCGCTCAAGACATTCTTGATGTCGTGGGTGGCCTGGTCGATGTTGCGTTCAATATCCATGGTGAAACGGGGGGTTTCTGGGATAGTCAAACGGAAGTAGAGAGCGACGACTCCGGGGACGCAACCGAGACCGATGAGGAGACGCCACATGAAGTCGACGCTGTGGAGGTGTGTTACGTCGGTTTCTTTGAGAAGAGCGCTCTTGTAGGCCGCGGTGATGATGAAAGCGACCAAGGCGGCAGCTACCAAAGTGGGTTAGAATGGCAGATCTTGGCCGAAAAGGAAGCACTCACTAAAGTTACCCCAACCTTGGGAAGCAAAGACCGCGGTCATCATGCGACCACGGATTTTTGTGGATGCAAACTCCGATGAGATGACCGCACTTAGAGGATAATCTCCTCCGATACCGACTCCCATTATAAAGCGCCATACGACGAGGACACCGATGATGTGGATTGCAGGAGCTTGACCGGAGACGGCCTGTCCAAAAGTGGCGACAATGATGATCATTAACTCAACACCATCTGGAAAACGATTGAGTGGGTGCAAAAATAGAAGACTGTGTGTGTGTGACTCACACATCCTCTTGCGTCCAACCATATCGGCAAGCCATCCAAAGAGTATTTGACCCACAAGGGTTCCCACCGGTGTCGCAACCTTGACGCCGAGATCTTGCTGCTTGTTCAGCTTCTGACCTGCACAAACGTTTGTCATTGCCGGCTATGTAGACAACTGGATTGTGTACCTTTTCCGTAAACATATCCCAGCATTGTCGAAGCGATGTTAATTGCGAAAATGTCGTAGCTAATCGCAATGGCATTAGTTCAACATCCCACAAAAGACTCGGACGACTCACGCATCGGTGAAGAAACCAACTCCGGCAACGATACAAACTTTGGCATGGAACCAACTAGGACAGATCAATTGGCGTAGGACGATAATGGTGTTGGATATACGTACGAAAACTTGGCGTTGTCGACCTCCGCTAAAGCGGCTCGGCGGCGCTCATCTAGGACATAGACAGCCTTGCCACCAGGTGCGACCTTTTCCTGGGACCCCTCTGCTGAACCTTTCTCTTGGTAGCTAGCCATTGGATAGAATGAGCAGACGAGGAGGGTTGGCGGAACATTGGCGTTCTTGGCCTTTTAAGAGATACCATGGGAGATCTAACCAACGTTCGTCGAGAAAGGTACGCATGTGTCGGCTAAAAATAGAATCACCCTTAAAAAAACGGATTGGTCGTGTGCCTGTAATTGAAACGTTGGACATGGCGGCCACACGCCTCCGTGCATTGGCCCTCTACAAGGAATTACATAGGTTGGGTCGCGATTATCCAGATCCTTCGTGTGTCCATACACTGCACCCCGCACCAACCACTCACTCACTCACTCACTCACTTTCAGGTACAACTTTCATGCAAGAATCCGCGGCCTGTTCGAAAGTGAGCCGCCGCCACCTGTCTACCATGAAACGGAGTCACTCGCTCAAGTGACCTCGTAGAAAACCGGCACCTCATGGACAAAGACGAAATCGAGAACGCCTTGAAGCTTGGCGAATACATCAAGAAAGGTTCATCTCTATCCCACTGTTCCGACCGCAGTTGCTAATTTTTCTTTGCCAGAGACCCTTGCTCTATACTCCCTCCGGAAATACAGGCACCTCAAACGCATGTATCCTGACTCCATGTCATAAGCACAAAAGGGATTACGAGAACACACGTTTGTAACTGGAATCACTGGACTCTTGAGTATGTATCTCATTATATAGTGCTGATCATTATTTCGCCACAAATTGGGCGTCAATGTTACCGGATTGCGGCTTCCCCAGGCACACAATACCTAAACCAGCCTAAACCACTCCCTCAAATGCATTGGCTCCTGTCTTTCCGCTCCGTTTCATCAACCGCTTGATAGAACGGATAGGCCATTGCAATCGGTAAAGCAAATTGCCCTCATCTTCGGCCCGACTAACCCGGTTGCTGTGAAGGCCCACAGCAATCCAAATGGTAAGCGCAGTGAGCGGAATCGCCAACTCAAGGTATTGAGCCCACGTTCCATGCGTGGAATCCTGCAAATTGTGGATGTTCATCCCAAACAACGTCTGTGGTGAACATGAGCTTATTTGCCAACTCTGAAGTCCGGACTCCTTACTGCAACAAAAGAAGCAGGAAGGAAGATCATAGTTAGATATGAGATCTGCTTCATGGCTGACCAATCAGTCAGCCCAGTACATTTCAAATTTTGAAAGGCACAACACTCCACTCACCAGCTCCATCTCGGAATGCAGCTTCTGATATCCGTTTCATGTACCTGCTGTCGTCAAAATTTACACTAGAAAAAGCCTACGGCGAAGCATTATGCAAGCAGTGAGCACCGAACTCAGCAACCGCAAAAAAAAAATCCCACTAGGTCAATAACATTCTTTAGCCTCATCTCTTGCATCGCACGGAACATCTCCAAACGTTCTATTTCTGAGACCAACGTATCACATTCTCTGTTCATGAGCTGCATGGACTCATTAAAATCGGGATGATCCTGCATAGCCGGATTGGGGGTGTTCCGCAGGAAAAACACGGCTTTACGAAAGCTTTCCAGCAAAGACGCATAATGAAGCAGGGAGGCACGAATGATATGCAACTCCCGTGTGATTTGGATGTTATTCGTTACGAGTACGCGCGATTCCTGTTGTGAAAATATCTCACCAGATCAAAGAACTCGGTCATGAATGGTGACTTACCAACCAACATATATGAACGTAGAGATCCTCCAGGGCTTCATCCCAAGCGTACAGTGCATACCATAACATGCACAACACGACCAGCGTGGGGTCTTTAGAGCTTCGGAATAGAGATTGCCAATACACACTCTCACCCGCAATGCGAACTCGAGAGTGGAGGTATCGGGCACTAGTGCTCTTCCACTCGGGCGTAGGGTGGTATGATATGATTGTACTGCCGTCGTTATCGCGCACCATATGGAACGCAAGAAGGTCGAGGAGAAGAACCCTATCATCTGCAGAGCGTCACTCAGAATACTGTACAAGGGTAAATTTCCCATTCCACGCTCGTATTACTCACTGGATCTTAAAATAAGAGGGGCCTGCGTGTCGATGGTTGCAGTGCCAGCTCGCGACACCATTTGTGCGAAGAAATGTCCGCCAGTTGAAGGTGTGCTTGGCACGGTCATGGGATTTTGCATCGTTCTGAGAAATGTGAGGGTGATGGTGATATCTGACTCCAGCATAAATTTAAAAACGTTCAAGCACAACTGACAGGGGCGAGGGAAGCAACTCACGATCCCCTTGTTTATGACGGACGTCCTCCTGATATCTCGAAGGAATCCAGTTCAAGGATGACGAAAAGAAGAAAGGCTCAATTTTGAACCTGGTGTTGGACATCTCAGCGATATGTATTTAAAGAGACGCTGCGAAAACCAGACTAACATAGTGCCCAGCATCTGCAGCACGCTCCCAGACAAATTCTCTACGAAGAGAACTCTAACCCTATCCCTCTGATTCCTCCTTCGTTCCTATGATGGGTGAAATTAGCTCCACAGCCAATTCCTTCAGCATCGGGCGTACCTTCATCATGTTCCAGAACTCATCTTCGTTCCCCTTTCTCACATTGGACTCCCGTGGTTGCAAGAATTGCCCTTCGAGGGTCATATCATTGTGGTATATCACGCAACCGCTGTCTTTGCTGGGGTCCGTGTGTATAAGTTGACCAATTCCACTCTTCCAGACACGCGCACTATTCCAATTGGGGAACAAATTACTTGGGTACCTTCGCCAAAGGTCCTTTTCTGGGTTCTCTGAACCTGGAACGGTTTCTTCTAATGGCTTGAGAACGAACGGTCCGCTGTCCTCGACAAGGTCGGCCCAAGGCCATGGTCCAGATGGCGCTGCATGGCGGTGGGCAGCTTGTGGTATACGTGGGGGCATTGGCCTCGCGTTGGGAGAAATTTCAGGGAGGTATACAGGATAGCTCATCAAATCGTCGTGCAGATGGATGGCTGGACAATACCCAATATATAGTGCAATTACCGTTACCGGGGGCCACACAGCAGGAGTCAGAGCTTCTAGCACCTGTATTTTGGAGCACCGATGGAGACGGAAATCACTGTTGGAGGCGGTGTCTCCTACTTTCCCAAGAATTCATCAAGGTGGAGTATTATGACCGGTGACGGTGGTCATGACTTGGAGTCCAAATTCATTCGAGAAGCCAAAAGAATTGAGAACAAGGCAGGAGTAATTGCAAAGCAATTAAGGTTGGACAAGGTGAAAGTGGAAAGTGGAGATTCCCAAGAGAGTCCCGTTCTGCCTCCACCATCAATTGAGGATCGCAGTGCGCACACCCAATTAGTACTCAGAGCGCTTAGCTTTGTCAGCAGCCAACAACGCGCTGCCGATATTTGATAATCATAATTGTTTTGATAACGCCCATCGATTCAACACCAGCATCATCTTGTTCTCCACCGCTCACAGAACACCCTCACATTACAGTCTGCTTGGATCTCGCCCAAGCAACAAGGGTTAACAACCTAGCCGAAGATGCCAAAGGTATGAATCGCACTTTTTATCTGAAACAGAAGAGCGCCCGCTAACGTTCTGCAATAGAATAAAGGAAAGGTCTGTCGTCCTTCACAACAGCTCTAAAGATAAACCCTCTTACCGGGCTTCAAATAGGGTGGCAAAAACAGGAGACGTGGAAAAAACGAGAACGATGACGACAAGCGAGAGCTTGTATTCCGAGAAGACGGTCAGGAATACGCCCAAGTCATAAAAATGCTCGGGAATGGTCGTCTTGAAGCCCAGTGCTTTGATGGAGAGAAAAGGTTAGCTCATATTCGAGGGAAAATGAGGAAAAAGGTGAGTTGTCAATGCACTATTCTTATTCATAATTCTTACCACAAGACCCCTCCTCTCAGGTCTGGATTAATCAAGGAGATATCGTCCTCCTCTCTCTCCGAGATTTCCAAGACGACAAAGCGGATGTAATTGTGAAGTATACTGCTGATGAAGCTCGCAACTGTGCGTTTTCTCCTGGCTATTAATCATTTCATTAATTAAATTTGTCCTCCTTTTAGTGAAAGCGTACGGAGAGCTCCCCGAAAATGCCAAAATAAATGAGACGGATACCTTTGGTGAGGAAGATGGGGAATGCACGTTCGAATTCGGAGATGAAGGAGAGGTTGATATCGATGATATTTAGTGGTTTTTATTACGTTTGACGTCGACCCTTACGTCCGTTCATGAGTGTACGAGCATTTCAACGGTCATATTCTTTGTTGTATCTTACATATATTCATTCACCGTCAACCTCACTTGTTTCGCATTACAGGAGAGAATTACAAGTCATTGCTTGGTTGCAACTCTCTCGCTAGGCTGTGATGCTGTTGTACACATGTACATCGGTGTATATGTGGCATTTCTGCCCATCAGTCAGAATCTCATCGCGAAACGACTCCCTCGTAAGTACATAGCAATCAATTCGGTACAACGGCCAAGCGAAAAAATTGTCTAGAGTACTATTTTGCGTGCCTTGGCTTTGAGAGCAGCGCCAGACGGGTGGACATCCCTTTAAATATGAAGGTCAGTGATGAATTTCGAAAAGGGACAAGTTAATAACCAAAGAATTATTTACCTGGGTAAGGGAGTGCAGGCGGTCAATGAAATCATCCAAAAGGTTACGAAAGGGTTTTCAGAATTCCATCTTCTTCAGGGTTTGCATGTCCGGTAAGATGCTTTTCTCTCGATAAAAATATTCCACGATATCCTTGGCACCCGACATGACGGCTATTTTCAACAAACTTGAGTCCAACACGACCCTATCTTCAAGTTTTCGTCTTTTCGCCTTTGTGTTTCCTTTTTTCGAATTTGGTCTTTCAACAAGAAGCTTGACCATGTCAATATTTCTTTGGCGGATGGCGACTTTTATTGCGAGGCTGTCATGATATTTAGGAGAAGCGCGGTGGCCGAGAAGAAAGCGCACAAGAGGGGTGAATTTTGCATGAACTGCTCTCGTGAGGGCGTAGCCTTCATTGGCGTTGATGTTAATCGTAGGTATTTCGGGAGTGTGATACAAATACCGGAGCAGAGGTAAAGGGTGATCGTCATCTGACCATTCGGCTGTGTGTGATTCCAGTGACCTGAAAAGTCTCCGAGGAAGTTGTATATGGAGATGGTCAGGGATTAAACAAAGAGTTTTGAGGTGGCTTTGGATGGCTTGGAGCACGGGTTGGTTACAAATAGGGTATCGGAGTGCCTTGGTATAGATGTTAGACGGAGTGGGAGCGCCGTCGCCTAGCGCGCGACCGATGATGTACTGGGCTCGAAAGAACGGCGGCGCGACTTTAAAAACATGGTAAAAGTGGGGTGAGACAAGAGGAAAATATTCCGAGAGAGCGTAGAGTTCTAGTTCATAGAGTAACTGTATATATCGGCCATATTAACTTGGGGGTAGTAAAAGCGCGTTAAAAA
>Ga0307513_10010239_pt1 | contig 11773 bp, 9 predicted proteins | sample 15_EM_MG_FD_202174 | JGI IMG/M metagenome (GOLD analysis project Ga0307513, IMG submission 202174) | Populus trichocarpa ectomycorrhiza microbial communities from riparian zone in the Pacific Northwest, United States - 15_EM | ecosystem: Host-associated > Plants > Roots > Unclassified | place... | reverse complement strand
TTTATTATCGAGCTATCACAGCAGCCGTCAACTGCGAGACTTGTGGTCCGTATGCCAGCGAACATCTGGATGAATTCAGACGACAATTTGCCGAGGCACTCGATGAAGCTGTAACGAGGGTATATCGGTTTCATACTTTTGAACTCGGGCACGGCTCACATTTTTCTTAGGTTGTTGATCGATTTTTTGTTCCCTAATAAAGAGCACGGTATGCGAAGGGCATGTTTCTGACTGACGGATTCCCTCGTCCAGATTTCTTAAAATAGACGCCGGAAATGTACACGACCAAACCTATATTTACTGTGATTTAGGTACAACGCACCATGTTATCTATTGCACTGTAAATAATGCCGAATCGTGTTACTAAATGCATATGGCTGGTTGAGAGAACCGAACGGGGTCATGGACTCGTGTCAAAAGCTCTCTTGTGGGTAGATGCTACTAGCCTCAGTCGGTATCCACAACACGAGCAATTGGTATTCACGTATTCTGCGTATACAAACATTCCACGACCATCCGACCCTTGATCATAAGCAATAACCGATTATGAACCAGAGCGCTCGACCGTCCCAGACTTACTTATTATCTTCCTTTGTTTGCCCCGACTCAGGTAAGGACCATCGTCCTTGTTCCTTATATAGTAACTCCAGTCGGCTGTGCTGTCGGTTTCTGTCTGCGAGAAGCCGTTCCCAAGGTATGCAAAACGGTTGCCAGAATATTTGAAGCTCCAGTCTTCATATCTCGGTTCGGCGATCGTTTCCAGGTAGTGCAGGGTGCTCCCGGGCCAGAGGGCAGTCACTTTCCCCGAAATGCTGTTGCTTTTATACCAAGAGCGACATTCTTGCTGCCAGACAGTGTTTTTCATGAAAGCATCTTTGTGTTCGATGAAGTCTTGGACGGCCTCTGGTTTGGGGGAAAAACTATGGATATTTTCCGTTTGCCAACGATCCACCATTTTCAATATGTAGTCAGCTTGTGCCTCTGAGAAATAATGGAATCAGAGATGTCCAGGGTTCTCGAAGAGGGATGCGCACCAAGTCCAATCAGCACGGGTCCATTTCCGATGGGGGTGTTGGGACCGGCGAACATAAAATAATTTGGGAAACCAGCAGCGGCCATCCCAAGATATGATTGGGCTTCATCGGCCCAGACTTCACTCAGGCTTTTCCCATTTTCTCCAATAATTGGGAAGCGGGGCTTGTAGGAAGTGTCGAAGCCGGTAGCGCAGATTAAGATGTCAACTGGTCGTTCCACGCCGTCCTCCGTAACACAACCTGCTTCCGTAATCTTTTGGATTCCACCATAAATGACTTCGACCTTTTCCGATGCTAGAGTCTCGAGATAGTTATCGCCGGGTGTAATTCTCCGGCAGCCTACAGCCCAACTAGGGATAATAAGTTCTTCGAGGACCTTGTTCTGAAGTCTTCCCTTCATCATCGCAATCATGCTATCGAATGCCGCTTTTTGCACCTCCGAATCTGCAAGAAACAGAGGGAACACGGAATTTCCGTCGGCTTCGAGCTTTTTACGGTATTTTAGATGGGCGCCAGGATCAGATTTAAACATGTGTCGTTCTTCCTTGGAGTACACATGCTGTTCGGACGCGAAGGGAGGGAGAATCCAGGTTGGAGAACGAATAAAGGTAGTGATTTTGGCGGCCAAGTCCCGAATCGCGGGGAGAAGTTGAATCGCCGAAGAGCTAATAACTTCCCACCGCCAGAAATGCTTCGAAGGTGATGAATGGAAGGTAAGCCACACCCATTGCCGATCACACCCACATGTCTCCCTGACAGATCAACACTCCGATCCCATCGTGCAGTGTGGAGAAGGATTCCCTTGAAGTCCTTTAAACCTGGGATATCGGGCCACTTCCAGGAGTTCAAAACACCACTCGCATTAACGAGGATATCACAACTGTCAAGAATAGTTGTTCCTTCCGTTAGATTGGTGACCTCAACGTCCCATCTTCCCATCTTGGCATTCCAGGCGGCCCTCGAGACCTGGTGGTTAAATTTGCAGTATTTTTCCAAGCCATATTTTTGCGTGAAGTTTTGGAAGTATTGCCAAATCTCATCAGAACCAGCGTACATCGATGACCAGGTTGGATTGGGCTCAAAGCTCCAGGTATAGATATGAGCCGGAATATCGCAAGCACACCTAACATTTGACTTAGTATTAAGTTAGTAACTGGATTACTATCTGATATCAAGCGAAAGAAGATACAAACCCTGGATATTTGTTTTCTAACCAAGTTCCACCAAGGTCAGCATTTTTCTCGTAGAGTACGAGGTCGAAGTTCTCGAAAGAACGCTGCAATTTATAAGCCAATAGTAACCCAGACGCCCCGGCGCCAATGCAGATAACCTTCAAATGCCGTTCCTCGTGGATGGGCTTCTGAGACCTCCAACTCTTGTCGTTTCCTGGGTTAGCAGGATTAGAAGGAAACTCTCCTTGGGCCATACTTGGTTGTAGTTCGGGGGGAAAGTTGTTAAGATCAAGCCTAGGCGTGGTGCGGCAATAAGATACGAGAGAAGTTCACTCCCATGAGAACCCAGGTTTTCGAGCGTGGGTGTCCTGCACTGTGGAATCCGCATGTTCGTCATGTCAAATGATTGTTTAAATGTGCAAGATCACCAAACTAGACACTGACAGAAACTTGCATCGGTGGGTGTTTCGATTTACAGCCGCCTTCAGGTGAATAGGGCCTCTAGTATCCAACCTCCTTCGAATTTTGTTGAGGAAGAAAAGAACAGAAGGCACGAAAATGAGGATGTAGAGCTAATGTGTACCATGTTTTGTCAGGCATGAAAACTCGGAACAACCCGTCCAACTTGTGCGAGATGTCGCACGATTAATATTTCCAATGTGACGTCCATGGAGAATGGGTTAGCCGATATCGAAGAGAAAATCTGACTAATAAATCGTTAATGAATAACGAATGTAAAAAGACGACTTTCTCGTATGAACGCCTGAAATAGCAGGAAGTACTTACGAGCCGCAAAATACAGGTATAGTCTTGAATACATTCAGGTTTTCCCACAAGGCATAATGAGGAAGAAGTGGCCCTAGGGTGCATTGCTTTGCGTACTTCACGTATTGAAGAGAAATGTCAAGGTGAGATCCACACTTGTGGTTGTGGGAAAAGAATCTAAAAAAACATGGGAAGCTGCCTCGAGCTTTTCCCAGGTGCGCATCACCAGGAAGGCCGACACGAAGCTGGTGTCCTCCTTCGAGGTCATTACGAAGAAAGGCATGTCTGCACCACGCTCGAAGGAGTGGGAGAATAAAGCGTAGACTGGGCGCCTTTGTTTCATTTCACGGCCAAGGACAATTCTGTAATTCTGCCTTGTAAGTTGTACATAGCCTTAGGAGGCGTGAATTTGAAGGCCTAGAGGATCAAAAGATCAAAATTATGTAAAGCCGATGGGTGTGATGAGATGTTTCAGTTTGTGGAATCTCTCTATGGGAGTTGGACGGGAGCCTTCCACTTGTTCAAAAAAAAATCGCAACATCTGACACAGTGATATTCCCACTGTTACAACTTTGCTCGCTTACTCCTTCATCTCTTTCCAGTGACAGACGCTTCAACTATGGAGACTCCCCGCCACGCCGAAAGCCCCTTTGACCCGGCATCCCAGACACCGGACGTCATTCTACGCTCCTCTGACAATGTCGACTTCTACGTGATAAAGACCTTCCTCGCGTTCTCCTCCCCGGACGTTTTTGCACCAATGTTCACTCTTCCTCAGATCCAACACGACATTCCGAGTCCGAGTGGTTTACACATTGTTCCCGTTACTGAGGATAGCAAAGCTCTCCGCATCCTTCTTCTGTGCTGCTATCCCCTGGACTTACAAGACGAAGCCAATGACATAGAGGGCATTTCCAGAGCCGTGTCTGCAGCGCGCAAATACGCTATGGACTTCGCGGAGAAAAGGATTGAAAAAATCCTCCTCCCTAACGCTCTGCCCGTGTTGGACAAAAATCCCTTGCACGTGTATGCTGTGGCTTGTCGTTATGGACTTGAGGAATTGGGTCGGGCGGCGGTTAGAAAAACTTTGGAGGTTCCCCCTTCCCATCTTTCTCCTTCACCCGAACTAAAACATATAACCGGAATGGACATGTACCAGCTCACACAATGCCGGCATCGATGTGTCCAAGGCATCTGGAGGTGGTATTTTCTGACTAGACATTGTTTTCTTGAGGTAACCCCCTATGGCGAACTCGAAACGCCTTACGTCTGGTTCGACGAACGCTCCCACGACAAACATACACCCGGTGAACCCTGCTCCTTTGTGCGCACAGAAGTCGTAAGGGTCGATGATTGGGATTACCTTAATTTTCCTATGGATTACGACGACGATCATTACACTGTTTTGGCAACCACATGGTGGTCCACCTATTTCCTGGCGCTGATGAAGGCGATCGAGCTTTGTCCCAGCAAGCGAACCGTCGTCAAGGTGTCCGAGGAAGCATGTTACAGAGCCCTCAAAGCTGCTTCTTCCTGTACATTTTGTCGACTAGAAGCTGCTCGTCACTTGGACTTTTTCAGAGAGGACTTCGCCAAGAATATCGATGAAATTGTGACACAGGTAAAGGGCGAAGGCTCTCTGTTTGCAGGAAACTGCTCATCTATTTCTGCTTAGGCGTTAAGTGAACTCAAGTTCGAAACACCGTGAGGATAATCCAAAGGAAGGATAAATTATTATTTGTGACTAGGGGAATAATTTATAAGGTTCACAATGGAGTCCCAGTCTTGGTGCCGCATGGATACCATAAATTCTGCACTGCTCAGACAGTGCCCTCTAAAGGTGTTCGGGGTGTTGAACGTCTCTTAGTGCCTTCTCATAAACGCGAATTGACCCCTTGACTTCAGGATCTTTAGGCCAAGTATAGGTCACGAAAACTGGTATCAAGTATGTCGCATAGCCGGAACATGACTAGGGAACTCTTGACTCGACCTGGGCGCTGGGGTTACAATACCAATGGGCATCGATGATTTATAAACGCGTGTCCGCCCGAGGCACTTTGCCTCAATATCCATAAAAAGATTAGGAGGCCTTCGACTGCGAGAGTTGTGGCCCATATGCCAGCGAACAGTTGGATGAACTCAGAGGACTATTTGCCCAGGCGCTTGATGAAGCTGTGACAAGGGTATATCGGTTTTATACTTTTGACTTTGTGCATAACTCACATTCTTCGTAGGTTTTGGATCGATTTTGATCCCTAAGGAGCACGGTATGCAAAGGGCATATTTCTGACTGACGGATTCGTCTCTTCCATAAAGATGTCCCTTAATATAGACGCCGGGATTGTACACCACCAAACTTATATCTACTGTAACTCAGCTACTTATAAAGTACCATATTATCTATCAAACTGTGATTAATACCAAATCATGTTACAAATTGGCTGGTTGAGAGAACCGAATGAAGAAGTCGTGAACTCAGGTAGTTTTTTTGTATGCGTAGACGCTACTACAGTCGGCATCCACAACACGAGCGAGTAGAATTCATGTTTTCTGCGTATACAGTGAATTGTCCCTGAAATCGGTTCTCTTGGTAGGCCTATAGTGGGCCGGGAGCCGATAGATAAGTATATACAGTCCGCGTTTTAAGCTGAAGAGCTCGACCATCCGACCATACTCTTTAGTGTTGCATCGTACCATAATAACTGATCATGAACCTGAGCGCTCAACTGTCCCAGACTTACTTACTACCTTCCTTTGTTTGCCCCGACTCAGGTAAGGACTGTCGTCTTCGTTCCTTAAATAGTAACTCCAGTCGGCTGTGCTGTCGGTCTCTGTCTGTGAGAAGCCGTTCCCAAGGTATGCAAAACGGTTGCCAGAATATTTGAAGCTCCAGTCTTCATATCTCGGCTCGGCGATCGTTTCCAGGTAGTGCAGGGTGCTTCCGGGCCAGAGGGCGGTCACTTTTCCCGAAATGCTGTTGCTTTTATACCAAGAACGACATTCTTGCTGCCAGACAGTGTTTTTCATGAAAGCATCTTTGTGTTCCATGAAGTCTTGAACGGCCTCTGGTTTGGGAGAGAAACTATGGATATTTTCCGTTTGCCAACGATCCACCATTTTCAATATGTAGTCAGCTTGTGCCTCTGATTCAGAGAAGAATAAAATCAGAGATATTCAGTGTTCTCGAAGCGGGACGCGCACCAATGGCGATGAACACGGGTCCATTTCCGATGGGGGTGTTGGGACCGGTGAGCATAAAATAATTTGGAAAACCAGCAGCGGCCATCCCAAGATATGATTGGGCTTCATCTGCCCAGACTTCACTTAGGCTTTTCCCGTTTTCTCCAACAATTGGGAAGCGGGGTTTGTAAGAAGTGTCGAAGCCGGTAGCGCAGATTAAGATGTCAACTGGTCGTTCCACGCTGTCCTCCGTAACACAACCTGCTTCCGTAATCTTTTGGATTCCACCATAAATGACTTCGACCTTTTCCGATGCTAGAGTCTCGAGATAGTTATCGCCGGGTGTAATTCTCCGGCAGCCTACAGCCCAACTAGGGATAATAAGTTCTTCGAGGACCTTGTTCTGAAGTCTTCCCTTCATCATCGTAATCATGCTATCGAATGCCGCTTTTTGCGCCTCCGAACCTGCAAGAAACAAGGGGAACAAGGAATTTACTTGGTTTTCGAGCTTTTTACGGTATTCCAGATGGGCGCCAGATTCAGATTCAAATATTTGGCGTTCTTCCTTGGAGTACACATGCTGCTCGGACGCGAAGGGAGTGACAACCCAGGTTGGAGAACGAATAAATGTAGTGATTTTGCCAGCCAAGTCCCGAATCGCGGGGAGAAGTTGAATTGCTGAAGAACTAACATCGCATTGTGTCAGAAATGCCTCAAAAGTGATGAATGGAAGGTAAGCCACACCCATTGCCAATCACGCCCACGTGTCTCCCTGACAGATCAACACTCCGATCCCACCGTGCAGTGTGGAGAAGGATTCCCTTGAAGTCCTTTAACCCTGGGATATCGGGCCACCTCCAGGAGTTCAAAAATCCACCTGCATTAACGAGGATATCACAACTGTCAAGAATGGTTGTCCCTTCTGCTAGATTGGTGACCTCAACGTCCCATCTTCCCATCTTGGCATTCCAGGCAGCCCTCGAGACCTGGTGGTTAAATTTGCAGTATTTTTCCAAGCCATATTTTTGCGTGAAGTCTTGGAAATATTGCCAAATCTCATCGGAACCAGCGTACACCGCTGACCAAGTTGGAATGGGCTCAAAGCTCCAGGTATAGATATGAGCCGGAACATCGCATCCACACCTAACATTTGACTTAGTAACCAGATTACTCTCCGATATCAGGAGAAGGAAGATACAAACCCTGGATATTTGTTTTCTAACCAAGTTCCACCAAGGTCAGCATTCTTCTCGTAGAGTATGAGCTCGAAGTTCTCGAATGAACGTTGCAGTTTATAAGCCAATAATAGACCAGATGCCCCGGCGCCAATGCAGATAACCTTCAAATGTCGTTCCTCGTGGATGGGCTTCTGAGACCTCCAACGCTCGTCGTTTTCTGGGGCAGTAGGATTGGAAGGAGGCTCTCCTTGTGTCATACTTGGTTGTAATTTGGGGGGAAAGTTAAGATAAAGCCTGGGAGTGGTGCAGTAAGATACCAGAGAAGTTCACTCCCATGAGAGGCCAAGTTTTCGAGCGTGGGTGTCCTGCACTGCGGAATACGTATGTCCATTCTCATGCGAGGTGATCGGTTGTGTGCAAATCACCGGATTATCGCCCGTTATATGTGAATAGACACTCGATTGGTGGGTTTTTCGGTTGAGACCCCATGGATATATTTACACTTGCCTTCAGTTGATTAGAATGGAACTCCAGCCTTCAAATGAAAGAGCCAGATGGCTTCTCCGCCGGAACTTGTTGGAAAGAGCATCTAAGAAGCCATGAAAAAGAAGATGCGGAAACAGTGTGGACCAGGTTCTGCCGCCAGGCATGGAAATTCCGGATGGCCCTCAGAAATAGCAGCACGCACGAACGAGCCGCGTAAAGCAGTATAGTCCCGAAAACATTCACGGGGGTTGTCCACTAACCTAAGGCATGGTGAGGGTGTATGTCCTATAGCTAAGATGCATTGCTTTGCGCACTTCCTACATTGAAGAGAAATGTCAAGGTGAGATCAATTCGTTGGTGCACCGTGGGAAAATAATCTTGGAGAAACAATGACGCGACCGTGACACTGCTCATCTGCAATTCAGTGCAAACCATATTCCTGAATCTCCCAAGAGAACTCGATGCTTTCAATTATATTATAGCCAGATAAGGTCCAGTCAAACTACCTTAACTTGGAATGTCTCTATCTTCTTGACCTGATACAGTAGTTTTAAAACAAAATAGAGGATAATGGAACGTACTCAAGCATGGGGGACTGTATATTCCGGCTATGAACAGGCAGATCAGTGTGATTAGCGGACTCTGCAGGGTATGATCAGCGGCGAATGTGACTGCAGCGAACGTTGGAGTAAATTATATAAGTGTGATGTGTCCACGGAACGACTAGGACAGTGTCGCGTTCGGTATATCGTCCCTCAAAAGTCTTTGGAAGAGATAGATGGACAGATGGAACGTTCGCAAATATTCGATCTATTTTGGACTTGGGACTTATGTCGCGATTGATGGAGCTCGTCGGTTCGGATTGATTCGGGACCCTCATCCAATCTTCTTTCCGATCGGCGAGACTCGGTCGAAATTGACTGATCCGAGTATGAACAATCAGTGAAAGAAAGATGAAAAGGATACTCCGACATCCTCGTCGAGTCATCATATCTACTTTCGCTTGCGCCATCCTTGAATATAAAAGCCTAACCGCACATTTACATTATTATAAAACCAGTTCAAAGCCTTTACAAAATGTACGTCGATCCATTGAAGTATCTATCTATAGATTGAGGACTTGACCTTGGCCCCATCCATAAAAAAAAAAAACCTTAAACATAGGAGAGTCTACCAGTTTCGTACAAATGTTTGAATATTAACAGACTGCGTTGTGCTGAACCGATACTTCTAGACTTCGATCCTGCTTCTCAAGTTCGATTTGCGGAACCGGCGCTATGGGATGGCTATTATTTTTTGACAGGGTGTAAATATAGTTCTTTGATTAAGTACATACTTCTGATGAATCTAATGTATGTATCGGTGCGACTTTACAGCTAGGGCAGGTAGGTATGAGCGCGATGCTAAAGAACTCTACGGCTCTACAAATCTATTTAAACTTGAAGTGTAAATGACGGTCGTCGACCATGGGTAATCCAATTATCCCGGAACTTCTGCTACTGTCTCTCCCGCCTTCTTCTCCACCTTCTCTACATCAGTCAGGGTCTCAATAGGTGAGGATGTGGGGGTTGTAGATTTCATAAGTGGTGGCTTGATCCAGAAAACTGGGAAGCGACGATGAATATTATTTATGATGAGCGCCACCAACAGAGCTAGGGTAGATGTGAGGAGGATAACGGGGAGGTAGTACCAGCCCATATGCCGAATCTCTGGATTCAAAGAAGCGAGAATGGCCGTCGCACCTATGCCGAACAAATGGAGGGTGGAGGGGAGAAGAAATAAAAAGTGATATCATCGGAAACTGAAGTTATGTCCGTGTTGCACATACAACTTGCCTGCAGGTGGATGCGTTGTCCCAGTGATTTGCATAATCACAACCGACACTGCACAGGAAAGCGAGCCTGCTAGCCACAACAAACTCTCGAACCGTTCCTCTGTTGGGAGGAGGTGAAATAATTTGGTAATGCAAATTCCAACCAAGGCGCCGAGGAAGTGACCCCCAAAAAGTGACCGAGGTTGTGCCAGAGGCATGTCGATTGTACCATAGATGAGGACCGCCGTGGCCCCCTGAGATGTAATTTTCGGCACGATGTTTGGATGATAAAGAACAGATTGGCCTCACGTAGCTAGCAATGATGCTGGGAACTCCTCTCTCGATGAAGTAGTGGGCTTGCCCAAAGACGGCTTGGATGAGGGATATCCCAAGGAATGAACCAACGAAGGACCAAAAGTAAATGATATAGTTGGGATGTTTGTGAACAGGAGCTGAACGATGTCCCAACCAATGGCTGATGAAAGAAGGTAGAAGGTAGACGCGACAGTCGAGACATGGAAGATATTTTGGTTTCAATATACACCTGCTAGACGGAAAATAGTGTTCAGCCGATCGAGGTGATCAGTACTTACCTACTTATAGTTACACGAGGTTCCAAAAACGCCAAATAATATTCAAGGTGACTAGTTGACCCATAAATAACTTGGCTAACCCCACTCGGAGTAGGCTTTATCAGCATTCCTACCCCTTCCCCGATGTTCCCCGCTTGATTTCCTACGGAGCTTGCCGTTCTGGGGTTCCATAACAATCGGGGAAGTAATTTCCATATTAGGGAAGAGTTTTGCTTACTTCCATTTGGAGTTCGAGCGCCTCCGAGCGATCACGAAGATATCTGCTTAATACTTATGGACTTCTCTCGGAGTCATGATCAAAAGGTTGGTCCACTTCTTTTTTTGTTTTACTTGTTAACTTGTTTCTGAATTCCGACTGAGTCGCTTAAAATCGGTCCAGAATTGATTAGGTCAACCATCGGAAGGCTTTCAAGGTCGTGTATATGCTTCCATTGTCACATAGGTTCGACAATAAGTAATGTAAGGCCTCGAGGAACAATTAATCCATGTATATATAGTAATAATATATCTTTTATCCAGAACCCAGTCCCCTTTGGTTTACATAGCAAAGTTACATGTTGATAATCTCAATTGCCCGCAAATTTCTCCCAGTCGCCTTCCCTGGCCGTTGGGGAGGGGAATGTTGATCGTGATATCCGAAAGATTCAATCGAGAGGAACTCTATATTTTTAATATGCTTAGGAATGTATTAAGGCCTCAACTAATCCCGACAATGCTATCAACCATGTCGTCACGATGCCAAAGAACGCAGATGAACGGTGACTGCGGTCTATAAAGTATTCTAAGTAGTATCATTCTGTGTTCCATTAGCCGACAGGGCTTTTTCCGTTGTCGACAGGCTATCCGGTGCTAATCCATTAGCCCCAAGGGCTAATGGATGTTTCTCTATGGCTCAGAAATCAGAGTCCCGCCGCGACTTCAAGTTGGGGAAAGGTGACCAAACTTTCGAATGCATGATAAAAGTATTCCATGAACATCAAACTAGGATATTTTATATAACGATACTACAATCTCAGACTCTGGTAAAGACCTTATGGATGTCATGTCCTGTCGAAGTTTGATCGCGATGTTTTAACCGTCGTCAGGAAATGGGTGTAATAAGTTTAAATACCTCGGAAATATGTGAAATGTGTCTCGGACCTCAGACACGTTTATAAGGCGCGTTATGTCTTTTGCTCATTCTAAATCTTGTTTTTGCCTCATGATCAAAGCCCACCTGGGTAAAAGATATCAATTGTGGCGATGGGTGATCGTGGAAAAAATCGGCATGATGGCCGGGAGCCGCCATCCGGACAGATTTGCCTTTATATTCTGTCCTTCTGTAGCTTTTTCTATGGTTGCGAAAATTTGATATTTCAAGTTTTGATTCTGCAACTTTCAGAACTGTTGGTCGAGATGAACGTCGGTAAAGACTCCCCTGTGTGTGTCGGAAAAAGCCGAAACCCGTTACAACGGGTTGTAACGCATTGTAACACCAACCAAACCGGTTACGAAAATTGCCGGTCGTCACGCGTTCGAGCCAAAGCCTTGTTCGCTTTAACGGGATTGTTAC
>Ga0307513_10010238_pt1 | contig 11774 bp, 13 predicted proteins | sample 15_EM_MG_FD_202174 | JGI IMG/M metagenome (GOLD analysis project Ga0307513, IMG submission 202174) | Populus trichocarpa ectomycorrhiza microbial communities from riparian zone in the Pacific Northwest, United States - 15_EM | ecosystem: Host-associated > Plants > Roots > Unclassified | place... | reverse complement strand
AATCACAAACTGACTCCATTGTACAGGATGCGAACGACTAAAAATGCACGCGACCCATCATCTGTCATCGGCGCACCGAAACATAGGGTCATTAGATTAAATCGAGATGCGACTCGTGGTTCCTAAGTTGACAAGGGAGCTGTTGCTACCTAAGGGTTAAATGTTTTTCATGCGTGTAAGCGACTTGACATGGATGGTTCAGTGGTTAAGTATTCTGCCGCGCTCACGGTTATTTTGACACCCGTCATGTTGTGTTGGAGAGCGCCGATGCCTTCCCAGGTTCCTTTTTCGATGGGTCATAGTATGTGCATCATCCGTAACGATAGGGGACTCCACATCGCTCTGCAGCGGTCCAACGTCGCCCCTTTCCCATATTGATCGTTTGAGAACCGTGCGTAGCAGGCCAACTGAATAGCCCTTCGCTTCACAGGCCGATTAGCTGCTACCCATGGGAATATTGCGCAGCAGGGCCATCATCTAGGAGTTTGACGAACGGCAGACCGTCTGCGATGCGGTAATCCGTCTTTCAAGCCATTATGTCGAAGTCGAAGGATAACTCGTCGCCGTAAGCGCCCGGATATTCTGTCCGATGCTCCGGTACAAGAACTATCACTCTTCTTTTGACCCATTATGACCCCTCTTGGCACGTCCGACGTCCGGCATCCGCACTATCGGTCCCCGTTACGCTTTGTACGGGCACGCGGTCTGCTTCACGCCAAGTCAACCATGTGGTTCCTCGCCCTCGGAGCAGTCCCTTCTCTGTCCTGACATGTCAAGCTCCCTGGCCGGCATTCGTGTAACCGCCTTCGCTCACGAGTGGGGCCACATGCATAAAGGGCCAGAAGCGATCTCCTCTGCTCATTCAGCTGAGGACCCTCACCTTTCTCACCTGAGGCTCGATAGTCCCAATGTCCACGAAACCCACAGACTCAAACTCTTCAGTGGAAAAGGAAGGTATTCATTACTCGACCACTGGGAGAACGACACGCCATCACCTCCACCCTGCGTACAATCCTCGTGCGCCTCTCACCGATGAAGTCCACGCTCTTGCTCGCAGAGTCTTCCTCAAATTCGATCTTATTCTCGTTCTTCCTATGCTTATAATGTTTTGTGAGTGTGACACTGACTACAAACGCCAACTGACTCTGCTCTATGTATCAAAGATTTACTGTCATTCATTGACCGGGTAAATATTGGCAATGCTCGAGTTGCTGGTCTTCAAACCGACCTCAAGATGTCCGACTACCAGTACTCCTTCGCTCTGACGATCACCTATATTCCGTATATCGTCGTCGAAATCCCCGCGAGTCTTATGCTCAAGCGCGTTGGAGCAAACATCCTCCTCCCGACCATGGTCATACTCTGGGGACTCACTACCATACTACAAGGTTTCGTAAGCAGCTACGGAGGCCTGCTCGCTGCCCGGTTTTTCCTTGGGTTATTCGAGGGTGGGCTGCTACCGGGGATCACGCTCGTCATGAGCCGGTTCTACAAACGGGATCAAATCCAAATGCGCATGACACTTCTATTCACTGCGGCTTCATTGGCTGGTGCCTTCTCTGGCCTGCTCGCATCCGTGATTCTTGGGATGCATGGACGCGCAGGACACAAAGGCTGGCAGTGGATCTTCATTCTAGTGTGTAATTGTCTTCATTCGTCTCCATATTTCTTGCATCCCTACTGCCGGCAGAGAATTGATGAAATTTCCATCATAGGAGGGGACTTTCACTGTGGCGTTTGGACTTGTGTCCTTCTTCTTGCTTCCACGGACCCCGACATCATCCCGATTTCTCACTGAAAGAGAGAAAGAAGCCATCCACGCTGCCTTAGAGCAAGACTGGACGCCTGACTCGGAAGAAGAGGCATTCTCATGGAGTCAAGTTATCTCTGCGTTCAAAACCCCCCACGTGAGTTCTATTCGGCAGTATCCTTAGAACGACTTGAACTTACGTGGTACTCCACCATTTAACCAGGTTCTCATTCTGGCTATTGTATTTTTCTTCTCCGGCAATATCCTCTTCGGCCTGGCCTACTTTGCACCAACCATTATCCGCAGCATGGGTTATAGTCCCGTCCGTACACAACTTATGTCCGTCCCGCCATATGCTACCACTTTCGTTGTCTCTGTTGCGATTGCCTTCCTCGCGGACCGCTGGGGTCAGCGCGGTTATGGCCTTTTCTTCTCGGGCATTCTCGCTATGGCGGGCTACATTCTTTTCCTCACCTCAACTCAAACCTCTGTTCTCTACGGCTCGCTCTTTTTACAAACCATGGGAGCGTTCACTTCCGCCTCGGCCGTCGGCACATGGAACGTCAACAATGTCCAACCTCACTACAAGCGCTCCTCCGCTGTTGGGCTGGGATTGGCCATGGCCAACTTTGGGGGGGTTCTCTCAACATGGATTTTCAATGATCCACCGAGGTTTAGGAAGGCGACAAAGATCAATCTGGCATTCACCGTTGGGATATGTGTGCTTGCTCTCGTCAATCGAGTCTGGTTGATGGCGCAGAACAGGAGGAAGGAAGAGGAGCGGGTCCTCAGGCAGCCTCTGGGGAGTGAAAAGGAGGAAGAAGCACAACGGAGACGCCTTGGAGATGATCACCCAGACTTTATCTACACTCTCTAAAAGGCCTTGTACTACATACCCTGCTGTTGCTTGACCCACAATCGCCCTGCACGGAGGAGAATTGGTTTTGGTACCAACCTTCACCGTTGCTTGTTTTAATTAGTCTCCTTATGGACTCAGTCGCCGGTTCGAAAGCTGGTTCAACTCCAGAAGGCTATGGTGCATGTTGTGGCCGTGTCAACCTATGAATTAGAATTTCATTCGAATTTCAATTTGACGCCGAGTCACTGGGAACAACTATTATACAGTACACAGGAAATCGGATTGGCGCGTAGCCTTTTATTTGCATGTCTAATGATCGGGGCACCATTTGTAATTTATCCGTATCCGGGAGCTCTTGGTTATGGTTCTATGCACTGCTTTAATTTGGTTCGGCTCGATTGAGTCTTAGGACACCGATATGTAGTACAGCAGATGACGCGTTCATTTATGGGACCTCTTGCATCAATACTGGTATACTGGTTGGAGTCTAACACCTCCGCTACGTCGCAAAGCCGATGAATAAGCCATTAATGTTGATACGTCCTGCGACTGAAATCTTTAGGTTGTTGGAGGATGCCTTCCATTCACTCCACTTACGTCCGATAGGTGACTGGCTTCCTATACCTTGATGAGGGATTAAGAGACTTACCTATCCATCATTGGTATTATAGTACAATCCACAGAGTGCACCATTTGGTGTTGAAAGGATCGGACATTGTCGCCCAGAACTTGACATGAACCAAATCGGTTTGATTTGAGGCTGAAGAAATGCAGCAACTTTGATCCATTATGCTCACTGTGAATTCAAGAGCTCGAGATAAGGGTCCCTTTGTCAAACAGCCAATTTCTGGAGCGATCGTCTGACGGATGAGGTCAAATCCAATGAGGCTCCGTGTTCATCATGGTGGGACGATGCTACTGAGGCCCTTTGGTTTCGTGAATGTGTATGGACCCGCGGTCTCCGCCATGGAATGCTGGGACGGTTTGAGCCACAAAGGCTGCAGGTCTGTTGGTTTCGAATTTCCCCTTCGAACATTGTCCACTCCGATTGCATTCAAATGAGGGCCCACGGATCTCTCGAAACACGCGCGCCAAATGGATTTCACAACTTGCCCCTCACTCCTTCGACCTTTATTCCTCACCACCCCTAAGGCTTCACCGCTTTCACTCGAACATTCTCCCGGGATACCGTAGTCCACTTGTTACTGAATCGAGCTCGCGATCCCGTACAACCCTTCTCGACGTGCCAGACCATTCCATTGCCTAATCACCAAGGGCTGCTTGTCAGGAGAGACGGGCAGTGCGCCGAGCCACCACAAACCTTGTATTACTCTGGCGTCTGTCGGGCGTCTAATAACTCTGCGAGGAACGTGCCAGCCCCCTTCCCGTCTTAGATACCTGGCTGTACTCGACGACTCAGAGTAGCACAACGGCTCCACCGTCATGTCCGAAACATCTCAAGCTGGACCCTCGTCTTCGCAGGCTCAGTCCTCAGCGCTTAGGAACGAGGCTAAGCGATGGGAGGGCTGGCCGAAGAACTGCACGAATTTCCGACCTGGATTGGATGACCCCCATGAGCTACATCAAATGTTCACAAGGTTTGAGGAGAATAAGCCTCCGATCTCACCATCTGAGTGGCAAGTCTTCCACATCAACGAGTACGGGAAGTCAGGCAAAGGTAGGAAACGGCTTTTCATGACCCCGTCCACCCTATTAATGTACTTTGAATAGAATTGACCAACCACAAGGTGAACGAGAAGCAACTCGCCAGCCACTTGGAAACTATGTCACTTCAACGACTGCTGGACCCTGCGTCCTTCAATAAGGAGGATTCAAGTGAGGAGACAGAACATGCTTTGTTTCACTGCTTGTGAGCATGCCTTGGGGGGTGTCATTTGCCAGCGACTGAGCGTCTAAACAGCTTTGGTTGCTCCCAATTTACTGAGGAGACCCAGGCAAGCACGTACGCACGACGTCTGTACTCATTCTGTGAGGCTCCCATGGGCGTAGCTCTGACATTTTGGTCTGCCGTCATGCTTGGCTACAAATGGCATCAGGAGCCGAGCAAAGTCTATCGTGAGTATGCACATACCTCCTTTTCCTTAACTTGACGTAACTGCACCAGACGCTTGGCTTAAATGTCCCATCCGTTGTCGAGCAAACGACCGAGAATCAGACCTCGATTATTACTCAGAACCAATGGCCCCTATCCAGCAGGGAGATGAAGAATATCTAACTACCCGAAGGGACCCAGCTATCTATCTCCGATACAATCCCAGTACCGGAGAGTGCATCGTTGTGACATACGACATCGCTGCTATCCATCGAACTACCATTGCGGTTTGTAAAGAAGCGCCCACGACAAGACCGGACGAGGATCCCTTCGTCTTCTTCGTTGCATATCTTACAGCGGTACTCAACGGGATTAAGAGAGCGGCGGAGGGGTGGATGATCTTGGTTGAAAAGCATGTACGTCTACATTCCTTTCCCTCCCGGGACCACCTCTTAACCTCTAACGTGGTAGGCTGCAATAGCGGTGAAGGTGGATGAACACATTCCCGATCCTCTTATCAATCTTACTCTCGATCATCGGATCCTCACTAGGGCAGGGAAGGCGCTCGAAGGCATCACCGAAGCCATAGCCATCATCCAGGAGGAGCACCAAAGGTTTGTTCATGAGACGAAGCCAGTCGAACGAGCTCTGTTCAACTCGATACACCAGTCTTTGGCCGAGTTGAAGCGAACGGCCACAGAGTTGCGAAGGGAAATGGAGTACATGGCTGTCGCTGTCAGCAAGAGCATTGACGTCGTAAGTAATTTCTCTCTTTTCCTAGCCCTCGTTGACTCCTTCCAGGCCCTTGCACTGCGTCCCAAGAAGTCGAAACGTATAAAGGTTTTGCGGGGTCCTGCGGACGGGTTTGGAATCATCAGTCGTTTATTCTAGTTTACTGCACTGCAACATTCTTCCAGCGTTGCTCATGCACAACCACCAACATTTTCTTTTGCTTTATTCTACTACGATTGAACAGCTATCCCGAACCCTACCCAGAGGCTACGAGATAGGTTGTGCGGGCTGGTAGACCCGCTACGGTTTAAGGAGTTGGCTGGGAGATATTCGCTGCAAAGTCAAATTGAGTTTACCACATTCAAGAGCGGATTTGGAGAGTTCCCTTTTCTCATCCTGCAACTACAAACCTAAGGCGGTTAAGGAGAAATGAAAAGAGGGAATGGGACGTACTCCATTTTGACTGCCCCTGGAACAACCAGCTTGTATAAATGGACCAGTTCATTTTTACCTATTCAGTGGACGCGAGTTGTTGATCTCCTACAGCGGATTCCACCAATCGATGATCTAGAAAACTGGTCGAGAAGCGTTTGTCAATCAGTCATTGATGGCCACGGTCTTACCCTCAGGACTTCAAAGGGTCCAAAGGGAATAACCTTTTGAAGATGGTTTGCAATGAAAATCTCCACTCATCGAAGGGGCCAACTTAAGAGATCTTCGAGCTTGTTCTATAAGAGAACCAGAATGCCTTGTAGAGACCATGGATAGACCTGAATAGGAGCACCGGCTGGATAAGAGTAGGTGCCCCGTTTTGCACGAGCTAATAAACCGAACTGGCTCATTGCCCACTTGCAACGCCCGCAAAGAGCCCAAGATGCAATAGAGACTTGATAGGTACGCTCTCTGATGGCGCGATTCGTCCAGAACTACCTACGACGTCTGCACACCTACGAAGGGGCCGAGGCGCTTTGTCTCGTACTCCCAACAGGGTAGTTTATTGCGCGTGCGTAACCCGCATACTCACGTAAGAGTAACGTGCTGCACGGGCCACAGTGTTGGATTGGTATCAGTCCAGCCATATCTCTGTAGACACTGTACTCCTTCCCAATTAGGCAATTCTCCTGGATCACCCACCTCGTGTTTACCATTCCCTTTACCGACTTATTGTTCGTATGGTCGTTTATTGTCTAGATAGCCATTCGCCAGTTTATTTTTCCGTCATGTATATAGAGCGCAACGCGCGAAGGGCGAAAGATCCTCACGGTTCTTTCGCCCACTCACTCGCTGCGCTAGTTCAACAGGTTATGAGCCACTCTGCCACACCTAGCCCGCAGGCTCCGAGCCCAACCGTCGTCGGGTTGATCGGGCTAGGTGCGGCAGAGTTGCTCATAACCTGTTGGGCTAGTGCAACGAGTGGGTGGGCGGAAGAACCGCGGGGATCTTTCACCCCGAGCCCGTGGCGCCCTATACACAATGAAGCAATAGCTGGTGAATGGCCATCTAGACAATAGGGGTCGGGTTACGACCATGGTAAAGGAATGCCTAATAATGGGTGGGTAATCTAAGGGAAGATTTCCTAATCGGAAAGGAGGTGGTGGATGACAGAAAACGATGTCCCACCAAAGTGGAGATATGCGCGCAGTGTCGGTCAGAGCATTGGGGTGGTCAGGTCCAAGTTGTGTGAGTAACAAATAAGCTAGCTACAGATACAGAGCGCTAACTACCATGGACATTACAGCAGAATACACAGTCCAGAGCAAATTCCGACAGTGGACAGACCTAATTAGCCATGTGACGCGTGATACGCATGCTCACTGGCCGATTCCCAGGTGGGCGGCACGCAGCAGGTCCCAGGAGCTGGCGAGCGTGTGATGCCAGCCACGCAACTCTGCTCACTGGCCATGAAAATGGCCTGCGCGCATTACGTGCAGCCCAGAATGATGAGGATTTAAGTCGTCGTGCACATGGGAAATTTAGTAAATTGTAAATATTTCATTCCCAATAGATATCATATTATTATATAATTTGACGCGTATTATTTAAGGTTGTAAATAGAGATTTCACTACCTGGGCACTTCGGGAACTCAGTTCTGGGGCCTGTCAGCCTCTGCCAAGCATGACTCAAAAACTCTCTTCCAGGGCACTCCTGTCCTCAGCTTCCTCAGGATGTCAATATGGTGTCAGGGGCTTCTCAGTATCATAAGCCCGCGCGTCGGGGTAGAAGGAGCCGGAAGTAATAGAGGCAATCTGGATGCTCGAGACGCGCTGGTGAGGTACTGAACGCAATAGGTCCTCTTTACACAACGATGCCAGTTCGGAATGACCACGGCATGGGATTTGTGGGACACCCTCTGAAGGTACCTTTTGCCTGCGCTAACCATGAGAGAAGTATTACAATGAAATATGAAATACATACGGCTGGGAGAAGTATCCGCTGAACGGGTCCCGGCCTGTACCGTACCCCTCTTGTAGGAATCAAAGATGTAGAAGAAGTTAATTGACGCCTATGCACGCTTTAATAAGAATAAGGTCTGAACGGAACGTGGAATAGTCACGTACCACTGTTAGGTCCGGAGAATCTGGGAGAACCCTGGTGCCCCGCTGGAAGTTCATCTGCAAATATGGATTCAGGGCTATGTACGTTGGGAAATGCCTCATAAGCTCTCGTCGTGAAGTTCTGTTCTTAGCGGGACTGCTGGTGGTGAGGCATTCCTTGGAACTATTGCCTTGAACTGTTGAAGCGATGCAGGAATTATACAGTGTTCTGAGACAAGTGGTTCGACCGATAGAGCGAAGCAAGTTACAGCACTGCAGTTGGGAATGGGGTCGCTGTGGCAGGGTTCAGGTGGCGGCAGTGGGCCACAGGGCATGTGTGCTGGAGTACATCCCATCCCTTCAGTTCGTTCCAAGTACAAACCTAACCCATCGGCCCCTAATCGTTAGCCCTAAGAAGTTCAATATATATACTGACCGTGTTCTGTAACGATAAGCTCGCAGCCTGACCCACTCGCTTCGAGACCAGCTAATGGTCCAATGACGCACACAACCAATTATTTAAACGACCGTCGCGCTGCTCCACAGCGATGATCACAATTTGGACCACGCTCGCTCGAGCACTTCCTAGTAAACTCCCTCGAAAGCGTCCGATTAGCCCTGAATCCACGTAACTACTGCGCAAGGGAATGACTACAGTACTTTCGGTGCCTCCTTCTAATCGGCAGGCTAGGAATCACAAGTCCCCTCAGCAAATCATCGATTCCTTGGATGGAGCAATAGATAAGGCCCACAAATCGGGGGATTTGCTGCTTTTCGACAGCACCATGAAGAGTGTGGAGGAAGACGGTATCCAAGTTCGTGAAGAGCAGACTGCAGCGGAGGACCAACGAATTTGCACAGCGCTGCTCTTTTGCTTCCTTCCTCCCGACTCTTATACTGAATTGACTTCTCATAGTACGAGCTGCGGATTTGTCCTGCGCTTGGTGCCAAACCTCGGGTTCCAACCCCGAACATTGCACCAGATGGTGGAGAGAAGTTGGTCGAAACGATTGTGAAGGACCCTTTCATGCCTCCATTTACCTCACTATATGTTGGGGAAATTATAGATGAAGCAGAGGAACAAGAGTATGTCATTTTGGTGCGTCGCGAGCTCATTCAAGGAACGCAAACGAAAGATTGAATAGAGCCATCGATTCAGCTCAACAAGTACGCTATTGTGCGAGGGCATTTCTTGATGGTCAGCAAATGTGAGTGGCGTTCTCCATCTTCGGTAAAACGGCGCCTGGCTGTGAATAATTAGCCTCTGAGACTCAAATCCTCCCTTGAACTTCTAGACTATCAATCCCAGTCGGCTCCCTTGACACCAGCCGATCTCCTTCAAACCTACCTTCTCATGTTGAATGCCAACCTTACATGCGGGAGGCCATATTTCTCGTTCTTCAATTGTGGTGCCAAGTCTGGCGCTTCACAACCTCACAAACATGTACAGTTCCTGCCGAGCCTTCAGGGTTTTGGTGGACCACCAATCGAGAGGGTCACGCGAGGTATCAAGCTGGACAATGAATGTGCGTCTTTCGTCCCAGTCATACCTCAAAATTCTCTCTTTCGGTTATCATTATTAAGTGGCTGACTTTCAAGTCTTCTTTCAGCAAAACCGTTCACCCTCACCTCAGTTCCGTTCACAGCCCATGTTCGAAGACTGAACCGTCAAGTGACTAGCTCCGTTCCATCGACGCCCGAAGGTCTCGAGCGCCTCCGCGGTGAGCTCGCTTCGGCGTTCATGTCGCTGCTTGACGGTATGTACCACAACTTCCGACTGAGAGCACAGCAGGAGGAAGTAGGGCACCCCGATGGGCCTCAAGGGACCTCAGAGAGTCCATCCTATAATGTCATTCTAACACTCGAGCATATGTACATCGTGCCACGAGCAAAGGAGAAGTTCGTCGCAGATGGTGGACCAGAGGAAGTAGAGTTGAAACTGAGTGTTAACTCGCTAGGGTTCGCTGGCATGCTCCTTGTAAAAAGCGAGGATGAGTTGGAACTCGTGCGGAAGGTCACAATCAGAAGGATTTTGGGAGAAGTTGGAATGAAGCCATTGGTGGGAGTTGAGGAGAGAGGTTGTGATGATGTTTTCCTTGATGATATCCATTGATCAGGCCGAAGCATGTTTTCTAAACAGGGACCAGAGCGCTAAAATTGAGAATGTACACTCTTCAAAGAGCTTATAGCTGTCCATTTGGTCAGCATCTGGAAGGAAGGTCAAAGCGGAATATACGCGCTTGAATAGCTCATCCGATTATTTCATCCAGATTATAGTGAGTGGAGTGAGACCCCCCTTCCCTGGGGCTCCTCTTGCCATTTGCAACCTTTCCACAGATTCCCAGCTGATGTCTAGGTCTTGCATTCGCAGGCGCTCTAGTGCGGGGAGTAACCATGGGTGGCCTTCAGTAGGACTGGTAGACGGGCTTGACAAGAGTCCCAGTTCTGCATCGCCAAACGACGAGAACTCGCATGTCAACTCCTCAATTCCAACGTTTTGAGACAGGACATTTTTCCATCCGCGAAGGTCCATGGTAAAGACATTAATGAGAGAAAGGCTTTTCAAGTTCGGGAAATTGGCGGAGAGGGTAGAGGTGAAATGAGACTCCAGTTGACTAGTGCCGAAAAAATCCAATATCAGTGTTTCGACTGATTGCATCGATAAACATTCAAGAATATATCTAAGGGCCAGTGGCTCTATCATACGAAATATGACAGTCTTCAAAGAGGGCATAGGTCTAGATACTGACTGAGATGCCAGATGGGGACTGACACGGATCTCGGTTAATTCGAGAGTATGGAGAGCGGGGTGTGAGGTGAGCCGATAGAGTTGATGAGTAATGATGTCGTCATTGGGTTCCAATGGAGAACGGATCGCGAGCGACTGTAACTTGGAGCATTGAGGCGCTGGGAATCCTGCGCCGACGAGAGTCGCGAATCCCGGCAATGCGATTTCATCGGCAATGCGAGCACGACACGACAACTCAATTTTGATCCACGTCAGGTGTTCGAGTGAGATTGGTTCATGCTCAGTAAACTGATAGAAAGCATCAGCGAACCTCTCGGACATTAACCTCGAGGGAATCACAACGTCAAACGAGTGAATTCGCATCCTTTCAGAAGGTGCAAGCGTCTTCCGCAAGAAATACGTGAGCCGACTGGTGCTCCAAAGCTCCATTGGGAAAACTGGCTGAATGCGAAGCTGGAGTGGAAGACTTCTGGACCGAGAGAGGTAGAGTGGAATACATTGGGGGCTAATTTGTATCGAAATGATCGACCAGAGCCGAGGATCATTAAGAGCCACGTTGCGCCAAAATCGACAAACCGTGGTCAGAGTGTTCAAATTCTGAGGGTGCGACAAGCCATAGAAGGAGAAGATGTTTGACAGGACCTCTGTGGGAAGGGATTTGACAGGGGCAATCTCGGCGCGTGCTTGAAAGATGAAGGAATCGAGAACTTCGATCTGGGCCAGAAGACTGGCCTGAGCGCGAGTTATGTCACGCAACAGTTTCCTAAGGCGCTCTCTAGACTGATTTGCGATGATCATCTCTGCACCTGAATGGCGCACGGGCCAGTGATGTTCTGGACGGAACCTTCAAGAGGAGATCATGCGTCTATTCAAGGCAGATAATGAAATAACCTACATCGAAGAAGACTTTGCCTGTAGTTTGTGGATACGTTGGTCGAGCTCTTGCAAATGTACGTTGAAATGCTCTGCAGAAAATGACCAGAACATCTTCTCAGTCGTAAAATTGGTCCGTGATAGGTACTCGCAGCCACATGGTTTTTCTGAGTACATCTGTGACGGGCCTGGTCTATCCATTAATATGGCATTGCAAACGGAA